>JGI24705J35276_12238655_pt1 | contig 32488 bp, 20 predicted proteins | sample TergutNt197P4_FD_35276 | JGI IMG/M metagenome (IMG submission 35276) | reverse complement strand
TGCCGGGATGGCAGAGTGGTTAACGCGCGGGCCTTGAGAGCCCGTGGATCATCCGGTCCGCATGGGTTCGAATCCCATTCCCGGCGCCTTTCAGATCCTTTCGTTTTCCTTCATCATTTAAATTCCCAAAAAACTCAAAAAGCGGTAAACTGTCACTACTCCATTTTTCTTGGTTTTTTATGAAGTTATAGTTCTGTAGTTTTTGTGGAAATAAGTGGTTATAATTTAATTAGATTTATAGCTGTATTTTTTTATTCCAAACATGTGTTACACTCCACAAACACCCAGATCATTCTATGCGATGTTTCTTTTAGTTCATGTGCGTGTGCTTAACAATAGTTACCCTTTTTTTGCTTGATACTGGCTTTGGTATTGTAATGATTTTGATTATATGTTTGGGCTATAAAAATTTCTACCATATTCTGTTCTATGTATTGTGTGTTTTTAACGTTTATTAGGTGCAAGCGCTTATTCTCTTATTAAAACATATCATGTAGGTGTATATGTCAATGGTAAGTTTATTAAATTCCAACTTTAAGTTACATGGTCTCCGTAAAAGTTTGTTGTGTGTTTCTTTATTGTTTGTGTTGTTGATTTCTTGTGTATCTTCTTGTGTGTTGATGGCAAGAGCTGATGATTCTTCTTTAGTGAATGTTTATGTACATGTTAGAACTGCAGAGGAACTTCAAGGTGCTATCAATAATGCAGACAATGGTGTGCCTACGGGTATTGTTTTTCTTCAAGATATTGCACTTGTAGAGATGCTTAGAATTCCTGCTGACAAAAATATTGTTTTGATGAGTGATGCTGATGGTGATGAATTTTTTAAATTGATCGGCCCATCTAATAAGGCCACTATTGTGGTTGAGGATCATGGAGTATTGACTTTGGCTGGTATTGTTGTAACTCATAACAATGGAGCTATTGGTAATGGTGTGATTGTTAATTCTGGTGGTGAACTTGTTATGGTTGATGGCAAAATTTCAGGTAACACAATTACTGTCAATATGGAGTATATACTTGCAGGTGGTAGTATGATTTATGGGTTTTATGGGGCTGGTGTGTATAACGAGGGCACATTTGATATGTATGGTGGCATAATTTCAGACAATAATGTTTTTGCTGGTACTGGACTTTTTGCTTTTATGCCTAGTCAGGGTGGTGGTGTGTGCAATATGTTAGGTACTTTTGATATGTTTGGTGGTGAGATCTCAAATAATGCCGCATATGGTGATCAGGGCTTGGGTGGTGGTGTGTGTAACTATCATGGTTCTTTTAGTATGTTTGGTGGTGTGATTTCGAATAATAATGCTCGTTATGGGGGTGGTGTGTATGCTACTGATGTCAGTGGTGTAAGTTTGGATAGTGTTACTGAGGTGGTTCTTGCGGATTCTTTTGATATGTTTGGTGGTGAGATCTCGTATAACACCGCTGAACTTGGTGGTGGTGTGTATAATTGTGCTGGTATTTTTAGTATGTTTGGTGGTGAGATCTCGTATAACACCGCTGAACTTGGTGGTGGTGTGGTCAATATGGGTAATTTTGAGATGAAGGGCGATGCAATGATTGCTTATAACACCGCTGAACTTGGTGGCGGTGGTGTGGCTCATTTTGGTGTTTTTTTTAGTATGTTTGGTGGTGAGATCTCGTATAACACCGCTGATTGTGGGGGTGGTTTATATCTTCAGATGTTTTACCTCGCAGATTTGATTGATGGTGTAATTTCGGATAACACTGCAGTGAGTGATGGTGGTGGTATTTGGCTTAGTACAGATGATTTTGACAAGTTATTTGTTCGTGCTGATATGGTGTTTGAAAGAAACCAAGCCTCTACAGCCACCGACAGAGATCCCGATTATGACGATGCGTATAACACACACATATTTGCTACCACTTGGACTGAACCTCTACAACAGGGATACAACAATTATGACATCAGCTACGTCACCGACTTTTTACCACTTAGAGACCACTACACTGTAACTGTACATGACAGCTACGCAGAATTATCCGGCACAGGCAACTACCTAGAAGACGATTTTGTCACCATAAACGCTGGAATCCGAGAAGGTTACACATTCTCTGGGTGGGAATTTGATGTGACTGGTGGCATGGGTATAATAAATCTAAATAGCCAAACTTCAATTTTCAGAATGCCCGCAAAAAATGTTGTTGCCACAGCGAACTGGACACCAATATCTACAATATTTGTGGTGACGTTTGATTATAATTATGTTGGTGCTCCTGATGCTGATGAGGTGCCTGTTGCTAATGGTGCTACTGTGGAGAGACCTGATAATCCGGTGCGGGAAGGTTATGAGTTCCTTGGTTGGTTTGAAGATGCTGGTGCAGAAGTAGCGTTTGATTTTGATATGCCAATTGCTGAGGATGTTACTTTGTTTGCAGGTTGGCAGTTAGTGTCGGAGGTTGTTCAGGTTGCGATGGCTCGTTGGGTTGAGCCGACAGTGATTATTGATGCTGTTTTTGCGGAGCAGTTGGAGTTTGCTGGTGGTGACGTTATTTCGAATGGGCTTTATGTTAGAGTTGTCCATTTGGGGATGGGGCGGACTTCTGAGGCGGTAATATCTTTAAGTGATTCAGAGCTTTCGCGGGATGGTTCTCAAGTGCATGTTGTTACTACGATGTCTTTTCCATGGGTTAGTTCAGACAGGAATCACCTGATAACTCTTGATTGGACTTTTGATTTGGAGTCTGGTTCGTCATTAGATGGTTATGTTGGCTATTCTGGTGTTTGGGTGTCAGGGTCTGGTGAGTTCTATGTGGCGGATGCGGATATTCAAATTGGGACTGGTGGTCCTCCTCATAGTTCGGTTTATCAGTCTGAATGGGCTGTTGTTGGGAGGTCTACGGTGCCTGTTGTGCTTTATCCAGTTGTGGTTGTGAGTGATGGAACGGGTACGATAGGTAGTGGTAGTTTTGTGGCTGGTGAGACTGTGGGTGTCTATGCTGGTGTTGCTCCGAAGGGTTCTGAGTTTGAGAGTTGGGTGGCGAGTTCTGCTGCGGTTGGTTTTGAGGATGATTCTAGTGTTGCTACCACTTTTGTTATGCCTGCGGAATCGGTGACTGTTACAGCGAATTTCAAATTAGTTGTGCTTACAGGTCTTGAGGTTACTGAATCTCCTTTTAAGACGGCGTACGTTAAAGATGAGGTTCTTGATCTTGACGGTTTGGTTGTGATTGCCACATACAGTAACGGAAACACAAAACAAGTTTTAGATTATACAACGGATCCGATAGATGGTACAGTTCTTGATGAGGTTGGTGTACAACTTGTTAGAGTTAGCTATACCGAGGGTGGCGTGACGCAAACCGTCGCATTTAACGTCATGGTGAATGTTTTGGTGTCTGATGTTGCGACGCTTTCTGAGCTTTCTGTTGATGGTGTGTTGCTTTCTGGGTTTGATCCTTTGACTTTGGTGTATAGTGTTGATGTTGCGTATGATGTTGATTGTGTTGAGATTGTTGCTGTGCCTACTGATGTGAATGCAAAAGTGACTGGTGATTTTGGTGTGCAAGAGCTTGTTGTTGGTCTGAATAGGTTTGTTATTGTTGTGACTGCGGAGAATGGTTGTCAGTTAGAGTATGTACTTACTGTGACTCGTGAGGCGGGGCCTTATAGTGGTTCTGGTCGTATGGCGTTGGCTTATTGGTATGTGCCTACAGCTGAGGCGTCAGTAACTATTGAGGCCTTTTTTGCGGAGACTTTGATGACTGATGCTGGTGTTGTTGTTCCTAATGGGCTCTATATTGTGGTTGAGCATGAAAGATTGGGGCGGGTTTCTGAGTCGGTTGTGTCTTTGGATGATTCGGAAATTTCGTATGTGGGTTCTGAGGTGCATATTCGTACTGTTATGGCGTTTCCGTGGGGTGCTGGGCCTCGGAATCATGTGATAGAGCTTGATTGGGTTTTTGATTCCAGTGGTGTTTTGTCAGTAGAGGGTTTCCCTGATGTTTCCAGTGTTTGGGTGGTAGTGTCTGGTGAGTTTTATGAGGCAGATGCGACTATTCTGATTGGTGATGGTAGTGGGAATCATCCTGATGTTTATGAGTCTGATTGGGCTGTTGTAGGCGGGATTTCATTGGTGTCTGATGTTGCGACGCTTTCTGAGCTTTCTGTTAGTGTGGGTGTACTTGTTCCTATGTTTGATCCTGAGGAATTGAGTTATGCTGTTTCTGTTCCATATGCTGTTGATGGTGTTGAAATCTTTGCTGTGGCTACTGATGTGAAAGCGACGGTATTTGGTGCGGGAATGAAAATCCTTCAAGTTGGCAAAAATAGCTTTGATGTTATCGTAACCGCTGAAAATGGTGAAATGAAAACCTATACAATCTCCGTAACTCGCGAAGCCGTTTCAGATGATGTTATAATGGCTTATAACAAGGCACATGCTGACTTTAGTTCATACTATAATACTTTGAATTGGCAGTTCCGTAGGGATTTGTTTGTTGGTTATACGGTTGATTCAGTTCTTAAGGCTGAAGGGATTATGGGTGCTGCTGGTCAGGCTCATGCAGACTTGTTGGCTGCGTATGGTAAGCTTTCTGTTGGGCGTTTTGATGAAGCTGACCCTGTAGATGCTATTGTAGAAGGAACTAGAATTCTTAATGGTGCAATTGATGATATGAAGGCAGTCCTTAGGGTTGACATGACATTTTATGATGTTGCACATGATGAGTTTAGCTCCTATTACGATACTGCAACTTGGCAATTCCGTAAAGACCTGTTTGCTGGTTATACTGATGAATCTGTTGTGGAAGCTGAAGCAATTATGAACTCTGCAGGTCAAGCCCATGCAGACTTGTTGGCTGCGTATGGTAAGCTTTCTGTTGGGCGTTTTGATGAAACTGACGATGTAGCTGCTGTTAAAGAAGGAACTGATATACTAACGCAAGCTGTTGCTGATATGAAGGCTGTTCTTAAGCTGAAGGAGGTTCCTGAGCTTTTTGCAAATGTGTATGATTTGGGTGGCTTTTTCCGTGTTTGGTTCTCGTATCCGGTTGCTATTGAAAATGTTGTTGCTGTTATGGATGGAAAAGCAGTAGTGTTTGATGGTGTAGTTTTGGATGGTGCTAAGACTTGGGTGTCTGGGGTTGGTTATACTGGTGAGTATTCTTATGTTGATGCTGTAAAGACTAATGATTGGCAACAGATTGTGCTTACAATTTCGGCGAATGGTCAAGTAATCACTGTGACTATTGTAAATGATCAGTATGTTCCTGTTGTATCAGTTGTTAAACCCGTTGGGTTTATTGGGTACTATATGTTTGGTGATGCGGTGTTGAGTACTTCTTTCTATTGGCAGACGTTGAATGAGGGTGATTTGATTGATTGGGTTGCTGTTGATGCGGCGTATGCTGATTGGGTGGCGCGAGGTGGTCTTATGCATGGTTTAGTGTGTGTGACTAGTGGTTCTGCTTCGTTTGCGTTTGATTACGGTGCGGTTGTTGGTTATGATGATTTCACTACTCCTGGTCAGCTTGAGTCGTATTATTTGCAGTACTATGTTGATTCTGGTTATGTGTTGCCTGCTGTAAAAGTTGTCAGTGTAACTCCTGAAGCTTTTGTTAAGCAACTCAATGGTAACAAGAACGATTTAACGATCACTATTACAGAAAAGTTTTCCGATGGAACAACAAACGTCATTTCGCAGACTTTTAGTATCAATAACAATGCGGCAGACACATACACCGTTGGCTCCTACAAGGTATACGTAGACACCAAAGGCAACACCCAAATACGCGCCTGCTACCTCGTATAGCAAACAAATATCAACAATACCGTTACTGGATGAAAAAATCATCCTGTAATGTTTCTTTTTATTATTTGGCTGATTAACTCCATAAAACTGCTCTTTATTTTGTGAGTGGAAGGCGCTGTATAGAATAACTAATCTTTACTTCGGCTACGCATGATAGACTCACTCTATGGTTAATGTCCTTATGCTATGTTGCTATGTTGTAAACTTTAGGTTAAGAAGATAAAAAATGGAGATAATTGTATTAGGTTTGGTTATGATGCTTTTTCTTTCGAGTTGTAACAATGGCAGCTGCGATTAGTATTGCACCTATAATGCTTGCTACAATAATTATCTCTGTTGGGAGTTGCGGGTTATTCTGGTTTTGTGAGTCTTTGGCTAGGTTCATGACGATTGTATGTGTGCTATGTGTGTATGTGATGGTAATGGTCCATGTGTCTGATTCTTGTGAGCTGCTAAATGTTAATTCGTTTCCGTCAAGGTAGACTTTAAGGTTTGAGATGTTGTTGATGAGTGTTTTTGGCATGTTTACGCTGACATAGCCTGTGGTGCCTGTTTCTCCGGATGCTTTGAAGCTTAATTCGCTGGTTTCCGAGTTGAAGCTAAGTTGTGAGATAGTTGAGTTAGATGTCATAGTGAATACGTTTTCTTTACTGTTGCTTTCTGAGGCTGGTTCAATGGCAACGTTTACTGTTGTTATCGCCCAATTGTACTCTATGTCTGCGGCGCATTCAGCTTTAAACAAAAAGATTCCTGATGATGATGACACCCAGGAGACGCTAAATTTGCCTTCGTTATCTGTGTTAACTATAGTTAGAGTTTCCCAGGTTCTGCCGCCATCTTTACTATTGTAGACCTGTATTGCTTTGTCTGCAAGTCCTACATTATTGTTTGAAAGTATGCCACTGATGTCTACTCGGAATCCGTTGTCAATGGGTGTGCTTTTACCTTGAAAATTGATTACAGGTGTCGGTTTATCTGGGTTTGGTGTTGGTGTTGGTTGGGGTGCGGCTGAGTCTGAGACGGGTAATTGGATTATGAAATTGGTTTGTGAGTCTTCTATGGATACCCAGTGGTTTCCGTTATCTGAGGTGGGAATTGTTATTGTTACCTCAAAGGAGCCTTGGGCATTGGCAACTGATGTTCCAATTATTGATGCGTTACGCCATTGGTCTGCTGTTACGGTGCCTACGACTGCTTCTCCGTCCCATCGGACATAAATGACGCCTGGATGGAAATAGCGGCCGGAGATTGTTATGGAGTCACCGGATTTAACTTTTAGATCGTAATTGGCAAAGTTTGTGGAGCTACCATAAAGGGCTGATGCTGTTTTGCTTCCAACTTGTTTTAGTCCTCGTGCGTACTGTGTATAATCTGCAAACGCGAAGGCTCTACCGTTAACTTCGGACATAAATGATATCTGTGTATAAGTCTCATAAGAGTCACCTGAATAACAAGAGTTTTTCAAGTCTGGAATTTCAACGCTCAAGTTTATGTTTCCTGCGGTATCTGCCCGTATGGTTGTCCAGTAATTCCATGAACTGTAAAGATTATCACGATAGTTTATGTCAACAGAGCTTGAAGGTGGATAGCCTGAACCTGTGAACTGTATTTTTGCTCCTCCTGGACCTGAGGAGGGTGAAATCTGAAGTGACCCTGAGGTTACTAATATCTTTACTATAAGAGTATCATCTGAGTCCTCAATAGCTATGTAATGCTCGCCTCCGTCAGTTGAGTCGGGAATAGTTACTTTTGCCTCAAAATTGCCTAAATTGTTAGCTATTGCGCTACCAATTCGTATTGCATCATTCCATTGACTATGAGTTACTGTTCCCACGGTTGCTTTGCTGTCAAGTAAAACATAGATTGCGCCGGGATGGAACCATTTGCCTGTAATTGTAAATGTATCACCCGCTTTGACTTTAACAGTTGAAATCAGATTGCTATTGTTTCCATAAAGTCCATAAGCTGTTTGATCGCCAATTGTTTTAAGTCCTCGTGCATACTGATTATAGGTCGCAAAACTATACGTTAAGCCCTGACATTGTGTTTTAAATTGTACTCGATTAAATGTTTCAGGATTATCGCCCTGATAATTGGATTTCCCTAAGTCAGGCATCTCTGCAGTAAATGAAAAGCTTCCTGACGCATCAGTTGTTTCTTTTCTCCAAGCTCTATACTCTGAGTATGTAGGATCATAATATGCTATGTCAATTGTTGAAAATGCTGGGTATCCTGAGCCGCTAAATTTAACTGGAATTCCACCTGGGCCCTCATTTGGTGTGATTTGGAAGTTAAATTGATCTGTTTGAGGAGTATTTACAGTTATGAACGTGTCGGTTACTGCAACTGTGCCCGTATCTGTTACTGAACCTGCTGCGCCAAAATCAAAAGCTTTAACTGAATACCTTCCTGCCGTCATATTACTAGCAAAGGTGCCATTTACCCAGTTACTTCCAATTACCCATGAGCCATCATTATTTGAATAAGGAGTGCTATATGGGCTTTGTAGGTTTGCTACTGAAAACGCTGGCGAGTAGACATAGTCGCCTGATGAAGCTGTAGTTGAAAGATCACGACTTAAAAAGAGATAAAACTGGCTACCTGACCACGTTATACTTGGGTCTCCAAAATACAGGTTTACGTTGTCACCGGCCGTTACCTGCTGGTTTAAGGCGCTTGCTGTAGTTCTGTTTATCCTAATCATGCCTGCAGATGAGTTAACGATGCTGATTTGTGTTGGAATAATAATTGCCATTACGCATGCGAATATGAGAAGAAGTCTGACTTTTTTGTTTAACATGCACTAAATCTCCAATTAATGTGTATTTAGACGCTATTTAAATTTGATGTAATATTCTGTAATATTCTATCAACTTTGCTTTTAGCAGTATATTGAAACTCTATAATTAGCTAATTTTTACTCTGCTAAACTTTTTTTTCCAGAAAATATTTCAAAAATGAGAAACTTTTAACTTGTAAGCGACATAAACAAGTCTATGCAACGTAGGCTAAAAAAGCAAAGTATTCTTGCTATAATATTAATTGTGATAATTGTTTCAGTAACTATACTGTTTGTTCAATCTGGTACACAAAGTCGTGACTCCGCTCAAGTATTTGTAGGTGTATCTTACGGTGGTAACTCTGTACCTGAAGCTAAAATGCTTATAGACAAAGTTAAATCTTATACGAATCTTTTTGTTCTTCAGTCAGGTACCTTGCAAAGAGATACCGCCTCTATAAATGAGGTGGGTGATTATGCGGTTGCGTCTGGTATGTATTTTTTGCCCTATTTTGGTATTTATATTGAGGATACGTTTTCTGTTTGGTTTGATTCTGCAAAACAGCGTTGGGGAGATCATCTGCTTGGAGTCTACTATAGTGATGAGTTAGGTGGTAAAATGCTTGATGATTACTCCAAATTCATTGACCCAGTTACTGGTGACTCTATAATGAAGACCCGTTATAGCGATATTGTTGTAGAAAAAGCAAACGGTGCAACTATACATTATGAACTTAACGGTAAAATTAACCTCTATGAACCCATAAGCGATGTAGACGGCGTATATTCAACTTATTATCCTAATGGCACAGTAATCTTTAGTAGACCGGGTATGGAGGCGTCAACTACTTATAAGCAGCTCTTAGACGTTAAGCCATTTAAGGATAGCAATGAAGTAGTTCAACAGTTTTTAACTAAAAACCATAGGGAAATCGGTTTTCTAAAAAACTTAACCACTGTTTTTAGTTCTGATTATGCCCTTTACTGGTATGATTATCAAGCAGGCTATGACGTACTTCTCACACAGCTCGGCTGGAATATTTCGCTTAATCAGCAAATCTCGCTTTGTCGTGGAGCAGCAACCGCACAGGGAAAAGATTGGGGGGCTATAATCACCTGGCGATATAACTCTCCTCCGTATCTTGATAGCGGAGAAGAAATCTACGATCAGCTAAAAACAGCATATGAGGGTGGCGCAAAATATTTGATACTGTTTAACTTTTATGAGGAAGGTGCATCAAACCCCTATGGTACCCTTAAGGATGAACATTTTACTGCTTTAGAGAGTTTCTGGCGTGATGTTGTCCAAAATCCTAATGTTGTTCACGGTATGGTTAAGGCTGATTCAGTACTAGTTTTGCCCAGAAACTTTGGCGGAGGTTTACGATGGCGTGAAGACATCGTTTGGGGCGTCTTTAAAGCTGACGAGACCACCGGCAGAATTTGGGAGTTCACCCAGTCAACCATAAACAAATACGGTTATGCACTTGACATAGTATATGACGATTCAGCTTACCCCTTATCATCAGATTATCAGAACATCATACGATTTCAAGAGTAACCTCCAGTTGCCTAATTTTTATAGGCGTTACATTGTATGAAAGCGCTAAGCAGTAATCAAAGAAATCTTTAGCGTACGCTACATTAGTCAAGTTTGTAATAAAGAGAAAAAGAAATATTACATAGTAGACTTAAAGGGGCTGTTTAAGGTAAAGCTTGGAAGATACCGTAATGGCTCCAATAGTGATCATGAAGTGTCTAAACTGTAGTGGTTTGGTTCTTGCAGGGGAGAGTCAAAAAACTAAAGCCTGTCCTTACTGTAGTAAAAACATTAATCTGCAGAAGGCGCAACGAGTTGCTCAAGCTGCAAATGCTATGGAAGCATCTGAGCTGTTAAAGCAGTTAAAAGCAAAAAAAGCCCAGAATCCTCGTCCAAAACCTGAACGGATCTAACTGATTTGGTGTAGCATTTCACAGGTTTTGCATAATTCCTGTGTTGAGGGCTCACCGCATTCAATACACGTTTTGAAGTCTCCTTTTATTGTGGCCTGCTCTATAATTGGTCGTAGTCGTTCCATAGCGCGAGAAACAGTGAATTTGGTTCCTGCATGTTTTTCTTCCATGTTGTTAAGCATTGCACGGACGTCATTGCGTAGAGCTTCAGAAGCGTATGGACAAGGGGTGTCTTGGAAGGGAATTTTTTTCACGTAAGCATATAGTGCGCTTTCATTTTCAGGGATTTCACAGAATGGTTTAATTTTGCGCACAAACATTGGATGAACTTGGTTAGTTACTGGTTTTTCTTTGGATAATCGTGTAATATCTCCCCGAAGAATGTTCATAAACACGGTTTGGACTTCATCATCAAGTGTGTGGGCGGTAGCAATTTTTGTGGCACCTACTTCTCGGGCGGCAACATTCATAGCGCGACGTCGCAGGACGCCGCAGTAAGCACAAGAAGTCAACCCTGTTTTTTGTCCACTCGCTCGAATTTTAGTGATTAGCTCATCAAGTGTTAATCCGAAAAGGTTCTTAAAGGAAACAACATGAAGGGGGATCTCGAGGGTTTTACAGTTTTCCACTGCAATATCTAAGGCTTCATCACGATAGCCTTTGATGCCTTCATCTACAGTTACTGCAATAAGCGTAGTTTTAGGTCTGCGTTTTTGAAGTTTAGACAGAATATGAAGTAAGCTTAGGCTGTCTTTTCCGCCTGAAACTGCTACTGCTAATTTATCATCAAATTCGAGCATGTGATACTTTGTTATAGTTGCCCGAACTTTTGCTTCAACGGATTTGCTAAAGCATCTTTTGCATAGTCGTTGACCTGAATATTTACGGTAAAAAAAGCTTTCCCGTTCTTTGCAAACCGTGCAGTAAGACTCTGTCATTAACCATTCAACATTCTTTTATTTTATATTAGCTAAATAAATGTGCACCAGTAAAATATGAAAAGGAATGAACAAAATGACACTTAAACCTAGTAGAAGTGGCGATTACCGAGAAATTATTTATGGTACTGAACACTGGGAACTGCTTAAAAACCTGCGGGAAAAAGCTGCTTTTTTAATGTCTGCCTTAGCTGAGTTTCATCTGTATGCAGTTGTACATGGAAGTATTGCAAGAGGGGACGTAAAAGCTGGTAGTGATATTGATGTTTTCATTCCAGATGTGCAAAATAGTTTCATCGTAGAGACTGCATTGGAGCAAGCAGGTATCTGTGTTAATAATCGGTTTGTGGTGCAAGCTACGCCAACGTATGCTATGAAGGCTCATATTGAAATTGATGAAGTGTCTAGTGTTTCATTTCCGTTAATGGGTATGCGTAAGGTTGAGCGTGAGTTTTACTTATTTGGTGGAGAAATAAACCTGGTTCAACTTAAAGCAGATTTGAAAGTTGCCGGAGTGGATAAACGACTTATGCTAATAGAGCCCAATGCCTCCGGACATGTGGAAAGTAGCGTCATTGGTAGAGAGGCGTTTGTGGCTAAAACTTTGGGTATTTCAACTGAGACTGTTTTAGATCGTGTACATGCGCTAACAAAGCGGGATTTAGTGGGTAGGACGGGTGTGTTTCTTAAAAAGGAGTTATCTTCAGATGAAACATTTGAGTTAGCGCTTAAACGTTTATCTGATTTAAATCCTGCTGTGCGTCGGCGAATAAAAAAAGGGCTTTAATTGGGGTAGTAGATTAATTCTTTTTCTTCCAGTAATTGCTGGATTTTATCTACTGCCTCATAGACTTGTTCTTCTTTCTTTGCGCCTACACAGACGAGTTTGCCTGCGCTAAAGATTAAGAAGACAACTTTGGGTTCATCCATTCTGTAGACTGCACCTGGGAACTGTTCAGGTTCATACATTACGCGGCTAAGTTTGTAGATAAGGCTTTCAAGGTCAATTTCGCCGCCTAATTCTGCAGATGCAACAATGTTTTGGATGTTAACGATTGGTTTTTCTGTAATTTGAATGCCCTCGCTGCGGAGTTCTTTAACAACTTTTTCTACGGCATTCCGTGATTCTTTTTCTGATTTGGCACCTGTGCAAACCATTTTGCCTGTACCGAATATGAGGGTGGCTGTTTTTGGTTTTTTAAGCCTAAAGACTAGACCTGGGAACACGCTTGGGTTGTACTCGGTTTGTGGGAATTTTTCTACGATTTTTTGTAAGTCTATTTTTTGGTTAAGTGAAACTGAAGCTACGATGTTTTGTATTGATATTGTTGGTTTTCGTTTACTCATGTCAACTCACGTGTAGTCTATTTAAATAGTATACACGGAGTATATAAAGCCAGTATATAAAGCCCCCTTATAAATGGCGTTTTTACAAATATTTTCCTTAAAAAAAATGTTTACTTCGCTGTGAAAAGTCTAACCGTAAGGTTCATAAAACTAGATCCTGTAATTTAGTTTAGTATTTGTATAGGTGGTTTGTTGTGGTGAGGTTTCTTAAATTTTTTAAGTAAGATTTAAAAGTACCTTTTTTGATGTATTTGAAAAGGTGTAAAATATGCCGACTCACGGTTCGTTATCTAAAGCAGGAAAAGTCCGTTCTCAGACGCCAAAAATTGTGGCTCAAGAGCGCGTAGCTCCAAGCCCAAAAGCAAGAAGCAGACGCAATTATGAAAAGCGTGTGATTTTGCAGCGTAAACCCGGACAAAACTGGATGTAAATAAGCCTCCTAATTATTAGCTTTTTTCAAGCTTAAACCAACTGTTTTATTAGTGCAGTTTATTTATTTGAATTTAACAGTGTATTTCTGGTTACTTAATTTGGACAACAAAGAGGCTCTTAGAGAGGTCATTGATACTCTGCTTTCTATGCAATCCCCTGTTCATGAGGATGTAAATAGGTTGAAACTTAAAGCAGCCGCTAAATATCACTTATCCTCCATGATATCTAACGCTGACTTAATTGCTGCCTTAACCTCTCAAGAAGCTAAACAATTGTTACCCATATTGCGACGTAAAACAACGCGAACCATTAGCGGCGTAACAGTTGTTGCAACCATGACTGAACCATACCCATGTCCACAACCTGAGCCCTGTGCTTACTGTCCCGGTGGGCCAACACAGGGTTCTCCTCAAAGCTACACGGGCCATGAACCGGCAGCCATGCGAGGTAGTCAAAACAATTTTAACCCATACCTACAAGTCCAAAGCCGCATAGAGCAACTAACAGCTATTGGACATAAAGTAGACAAAATAGAGCTAATCATAATGGGCGGAACATTTCCCGCAACACCCGTTGAGTATCAAACTCACTTCATTCAACGATGCCTAGACGCTATAACCGGTAAAGACTCTGTCAATCTAGAGGAGGCAAAAGCTAATGCCGAAGCAAGTAACATACGCAATGTTGGTATAACTGTTGAAACCCGTCCCGACTGGTCAAAACAACCACACATAGACGCAATACTAAGCATGGGCGTAACCCGCATTGAACTAGGCGTACAGAACCCCTGTGATGATATTTATAATTTAGTAGGTAGAACTCACACTGTTGCAGATGTTGTTGAGGCTACTCAAATTGCAAAGGATGCAGGTTTAAAAATTGTTTACCACCTAATGCCCGGCATGCCTGGCTCAAACCCTCAAAAAGACATTGACACTTTTAAGGGAATTTTTACGGATCAGCGCTTTAAGCCTGATATGATAAAAATTTACCCCTGCCTTGCAATTGCCAACACCAAAGCTTATCAATGGTTACAAGAGGGCAAATATCAACCATATAACACAGAGCAGGCAGCTGAGGTTATAGCAGAAGTTAAAAAATTCATTCCAAAATGGGTCCGAGTCATGCGTGTACAACGTGACATCCCCGCAAGACTGATCTTAGACGGCGTAAAAAAGAGTAATCTGCGCCAAATAGTTCATGAAAAACTAAAAACACAAAACATCCAATGCCAATGCATCCGCTGCCGCGAAGTTGGACACCGCATAGAAATTGACCATGTAAAACCAGACCTTGCAAACATCAAAATTCTAACAGAACAATATACAGCATCAGAGGGTAAAGAATACTTTATTTCCGCAGAAGACCCTCAAAACAACGTATTACTGGGCTACTTGCGATTACGCATACCTTCTCTGAAAGCACACCGACCCGAAATCACTGAGACCCCCTCAGCTATTGTTAGAGAACTACACGTTTACGGTCCCCTTGTACCTGTTGGACGACATAACGCAGATGCTTGGCAACACAAAGGTTACGGCATACAACTATTAGAGCAAGCTGAACGCATTACAAAAGAGGCTGGTTTAACGAAGATACTTATAATCAGCGCATTAGGCACAAAACGGTATTACATGAAATCTGGCTACCAGCCTGATGGACCTTACATGTCAAAACGATTCTAAAGTATTACACTCATGTTAAAGCTAAATGCATACATTTGTCCTATATTTTTGGAGAGGGTTTTAAAAAGGAGGTTTAATAAAGGGAGCGGGTTTACTCCAAAGGAGTTTTTGGGAACCTTTGGAGGGTTTGTGTTTGCTGATTTAGAGGCTGTCGCCAAAGTCAGCTTTGAATTTAGCCACCAGTTTTTCCTGCCAGTCAGATACTGGAGCTAGTTTGCCCATGAAGAAGCGTAAAACTTTGGGTTCCTCTACAAATTTCAATCCGCCGATGAGTTTGCGGTTGTCGTAGAGCCAAACTATGCGATCTATTGCATATTTGATTTGTGAGAGTGTAAAGACTCTTCGAGGAACAGCCAAGCGTAAAAGTTCCATGTTAGAATAATGCTCCGAGCCATCAGCTTCACGGTCTTCAGAGAGGGTGCCGCGTTCCATACCTCTGATGCCGCCTGCAATAAATAGAGCCGCACCCAAGGCGCCTGAGGGATATTCTGATTGAGGAATATGGGAGACAAATTCCATGGCATTTAGGTGGCAACCTAAACCGCCTGCAGGTGTGACTACAGGTACACCGCGTTGTTTTAACTCATTTACCATATATTCAATAAATAATGGTCCTTGACTTATCATATCGTAATCCATTGTTTCCTCTAAGCCAACAGTGATAGCTTCCATCTCTCGAACGCTCATACCGCCATAAGTTAAGAATCCCTCAAATAGTGGAACTAGTTCGCGCATTTTCATATACAACTCGTGATTATTTGTGCAAATACCGCCGCCACGTGCGTGGCCTAATTTTCTGGCTGAGAAATAAATTATATCTGCATGATCAGCGATTTCGCGAGTAATTTTTCTAATGTCCACGTTCTGGTAAGCTGGTTCGCGGATTTTGATGAAGTACAAGTTGTCTGCTAAGAGGCTTGCGTCAAGTACCAAAAGGAGGTTGTGTTGTTTGCAAATTTTATGAATTTCTTTTAGGTTGGCAAGAGAGAAAGGTTGGCCGCCAATTAGGTTTGTACCGGCTTCTAGGCGTACAAATGAGATTCTCTCTACGCCATATTCGTCAATGGCTTTTTTTAGAAGCTCAGGAGACATGTTGCCTTTGAAGGGGTTGTTGCTTTCAACAATTAATGCTTCAGGGTAGTGAACTTCTAAAACGGTGCCGCCTTGGAGGCATATGTGGGCTTTTGTGGTTGTGAAGTGATAATTGGTGGGTACGATGTCGCCTTTTTTCACAAACACTCTTGAGAGGATGTGTTCGCATGCACGACCCTGGTGAGCAGGTAAGACGTATTTTGTTCCGAAGATTTCCTCGAGTTTGTTTTCCAGTTTTGAGAAAGTTGTGCTACCGGCATAGCTGTCATCTGCAATCATCATGGCGCTTAGTTGGCGATCGCTCATAGCGTTTACTCCACTGTCGGTTAGCATGTCTAGAAATGTGTCTTTATTTCGCAGTAGAAACGTATTGTTACCTGCTTCCTTAATGGCTTTTAATCGGTCATCAATGGGCAGTAAATTTAATTTTTGTACAACCCGTACTTTATGCATTTCAAGGGGTACAGCGTTACCGGTATAGAATTTTAACTCTCGCATACTGTCTTCTCCTCTCTTCCGCATCTTTAGTTAACATAATTTATATGCTTTAATATAAAAACAGGTAACATTATGACAAAATAACAAATTTTTAAGATCTGGCTCTTTTTGTTTATTAAGTCTTAAATTGTGTAGTGCCTGACGTAGTTATTTTAGCAGTGATGATACCTAACTCTATCTCAGACTTACAGACAACATTGCAATAGTGCGGTGGTGTTGTTTATGGAGCCCTTGGTATACGCTAAATACAGACAACTAAAATAGTTTATAAAGGAGTTCTTAGATTATTGCACTACAACATGCCATATGCGGGAATAGTACAGCTTGGTTAGTACATAGGCTTGCCAAGTCTAGGACTCGGGTTCAAATCCCGGTTCCCGCACCAATCTTTTGCTTTTGGTTTTTATCAAAATTGGTTTTGTGATGTAGCTTTTTTCCGTTGGTGGCAATTGTCAAGTATTCCTTTACAGTTGCCGAAGGCTCTATTTCACCCTTCTTTGAAGGTGTTGTTTATGTGAAGGCTGGTGTTTTGTTTTGTTGTTTGGAAAAGTTTTGTCATCTGTGTTTGTGTTGTTATAGAAAATACTAAATTATGGAAGCCGTTGATTAAAACGAGAAAATGACAAATATCCGTAAAGCCTCGCTTAAGATAATAGGTATGACCTGTGCTGCGTGTTCTGCACGTGTTGAGAGGTCAGTAGGTAAAATAGACGGTGTAGAAAGCTGTAGCGTGAATTTGGCTACCGAGCGTATGACTGTTGAGTTTGACTCAGTAAAAACAGATTTAGATACTATCAAAAAAACGATTGAAAAACTTGGGTATAATTGGGCGGAAATTAAGAGCGATATTGTTGATGAGGATAAACTGCGTAAAGAGAAAGAAATCAAAACGTTGTGGATCAAATTTCTCGTGTCAGCTGTGTTTAGTCTGCCCTTGTTGTATGTTGCTATGGGACACATGTTGCCGTTTGGTTGGCATTTACCATTGCCCGAATTACTTCATCCTATGCATTATCCACTTAACTTCGCATTGATCCAAGTTATGCTTGTTATCCCAATTGTTATTGTAGGGTACCGTTTTTATGTGGTAGGTTTCCGTGCAATATGGCTGCGCTCTCCAAATATGGACAGTCTCATTGCTATTGGAACCTCAGTAGCGATGTTATATAGCTTATATGCGGTATATCAAATTATACAAGGTAATTTTGTGTTCGTGGAGCACTTATACTTTGAATCTGCAGGTGTAATTATAACGTTGGTTTTACTTGGGAAATCTCTTGAAGCGGTTTCAAAAGGACGTGCCCGTGGGGCGATTAAAAAGCTTATGGGACTTGCGCCAAAAGCAGCAACAACACTTGTAGACGGAATAGAGCAAGAAGTACCCCTTGAAGACGTTAAAATTGGTGACATAATAATAGTTAAGCCCGGGGGTAAAATTCCTGTTGACGGCACAGTTGTATCAGGTAGTACTTCCATTGATGAAAGTGCGTTAACTGGCGAAAGTATGCCTGTTGATAAAAAAGAGGGGGATAGCGTATTTGCTGCGACGATAAACACTACAGGTTCAATTAAATTTCGTGCAGACAAAATAGGTGCAGATACCGCGTTGGCGCAGATTATCAAGTTAGTTGAGACTGCGCAGAACTCTAAGGCCCCTATTGCCAAACTGGCAGATGTTGTAAGTAGCTATTTTGTGCCCGTTGTATTAGGCATTGCATTACTCAGTGGACTCACCTGGTTTATTGTAATGCGTGATGTGGCGTTTGCGTTGACTATATTGGTCTCGGTGCTGGTTATTGCCTGTCCCTGTGCTTTGGGGCTTGCTACGCCAACTGCGCTTATGGTGGGTATGGGTAAGGGTGCGGAGAACGGTATTTTGATTAAAAGTGGTGAGGCTCTTGAGGCTTTGCATAAAACTGATACCGTTGTATTTGATAAGACCGGTACAATAACTGAGGGAAAGCCGGAGGTGACAGCAGTTGAGGGGGATGTGTTACAGCTTGCAGCATCGTTAGAGCGGTATTCTGAGCATCCTATTGCAAGGGCGATTTGTAATTATTATACGGGCCCGTATTTGGAGGTTAGTGATTTTAAGGCGGTAGTCGGACAGGGTGTTGAGGGTCTAATTGAGGGTAAGAAAGTTGAGATTAGGCGAGGTATTACTGTTTTAGTTGACGGCAAATACGTGGGGCGTATTGTTGTTTCTGATAAGCCGAAAACAAGTAGTTATAGCGTTATTAAAAAACTCAAGAGCATGGGTATTGAAACTGTAATGATTACAGGTGACAATAAAGAAACTGCGGAGGCAATTGCAAAGCAAGTAGGTATTGACAAGTTTTTTGCGGAAGTGCTACCGCAAGATAAGGCAAATGAAATTAAGAAACTACAACAGGAGGGCCGCAAAGTAGCTATGGTCGGTGACGGTATTAACGATGCACCAGCGCTTGCACAAGCCGACATAGGCATAGCCATTGGAAGCGGTACCGATGTCGCCATGGAAAGCGCAACTATTGTTCTAATGAAAAGTGACTTAATGACGGTACCCATGGCAATAAACCTAAGCCGCGCAACTATACGCAACATTAAGCAAAATTTATTTTGGGCCTTTGGATATAACACTGTAGGAATACCCGTGGCCGCAGGAATGCTATACATGTTTGGTGGTCCACTGCTAACTCCGATTTTTGCGGCAGCGGCTATGAGTTTATCATCAGTATCTGTAGTACTAAATGCACTTAGATTGAAAGGAGCAAAAATATAATGGAAACAATTAAACTAACAGTTGAAGGAATGTCCTGTGAACATTGTGTCCGTGCTATTACAACAGCCCTATCAGAATTGAAGGGCGTATTTAACGTTAAAGTCGATTTGGCAACAAAAACGGTCTGCTTAGACTTTAATTCCGATTTAATCTCTTCCATTGAACTTAAGAAAGCAATTACCGATGAAGGCTATAATGTGGTATGAGGATCTTCAACCCAAGTGCCAATTCTCAATTAAACTGCCATAAAAACAACATGTAGGCTGACGACTCTTTAGAGTACACAAAGGAGATGGAGGGCGTTTGGGGCGTTTGAGGCGTTACTTTTGTAAGTTTTTCCTCTATTTTTTTTATATTATTCTCTTTTCCCTTTCCGGAAAAAGTTCCGAAAGACATGCCTGAAACGCCCGAAACGCCCAAACGTAAGAGGTATAACTAAAGTTTTGTTTGTGTTCCCAAACATATGGAAATTAAACGTAATCCACCTTTGCCTTAGCGGATGTGGAATCCTTTTTTGTTTAGGCGGGAAATAAGGGTGTGAAGCGTTTTCTAAATGATTTTACCTCTTGAGGTCACACTGCTCTTTGATTTGTAGGTATATGCAGGTTCTTTGCTTGTGTTTTTAAAATTCATAAATTGTAAAATGGTGCCATTCTCAGATCATTGCAACCTTGTAGGTGATAACTATCTGGGCCTTTTGGCGTCTGTTTTGTTAAGCGGTGATACTTTTAGCAATATATTATGGAAAAGGATATATTGTGTATGTAGGGATGCTTGTTTAAGGTAATTATGTATGAATAAAAAAATAATAGCTGGTATATTAGTAGTAATTGTAACAGTTTTACTTGCCTTAGGCATAATAATTTATCCGCCTGTAACTCAGGGCGTCCAGTTACAGGTCATTGTTTTTGATGTGGGGCAGGCTGACTGTACACTTTTAAAAATGGATGATCACGCTATGTTGATAGATGCTGGAAACACAGGACAGGACAAACTTGTCCTTAGCTATCTATCTGAATATAATATAACTACGCTGGATTATCTTGTAGCTACTCACCCCCACGCTGACCACATTGGATCCATGGCCTCTGTTGTCAATGCTATGGATAGCATAGGCGCAGTGATTATGCCCGACAAATCGCACACAATACAAGCCTATGAAAAGCTACTGGTTGCTATTGAAGAAAAAGACATACCCTTGACCATACCTACTCCTGGGCAAGTTTTCCAATGGGGTGATGCAAGCGTAGAGGTTTTGGCTCCCAATAGTCCAACATATAAAAATGATGATCTTAATGAGTACTCTATTGTTTTGCGGGTAGAGTTTGGTGATACGTCTTTTCTGTTTACTGGTGATGCCGGTACAATCTCGGAGACTGAGCAGTTGAATGCTGGATTTTCGTTAAAATCTGATGTGCTCAAAGTTGGGCATCATGGTTCTCGGGGAAGTAGTACACAACAATATCTAGCTGCTGTTGCTCCAAGTTATGCAGTGATATGTTGCGGTGCAGACAACTCTTATGGACATCCACACGCTGAAGCAATGACCCGCCTAACTGGGACAGATGCCGCAATTTATAGAACCGACCAACACGGTACCGTAATTTTCACCAGTGACGGAAAAGACATAACCGTAACTATATCCCGTGACACTCCACCAACCGCTCGTCCACCCGAAACAGAATACATAGGCAATAAAAATAGCAAGGTGCTCCATAGACCCTCTTGCGGTTCCCTACCTGGCGAACAAAACAGAGTATATTTTAGCACATACCAAGAAGCAATAGACGCCGGATACACCCCTTGCGGCAACTGTAAACCCTAACATAACCCTGATGATAGTGATGGCCGTCTGTGAACTGATGACGCAATGACAGCTAATCCCTGTCAAACTCATCAGTTCGCATTTTCATCTATATTTGAGCTCAGGCAACAAAAAATTAAATATATCCATAAGTCTAAACTACGCATACGGATCAGGTTATAGGTACTCTGTTAATTTTTTCTCTGCAACCTCAAATCTTGGAAAATATAGATGTTGGAGTGGCGGATGTAGAGTGGGGTTGATGGCGGGGTAATCGGGTTTTGAAATGTAGCGGTAGTATTCTATGATGTGAACTAAATACGTGCTTCAAACTATCTTTAAATTCAATAGCAATAATATAGATACATAAGAAGTAAGGAAGAGCCGGTTATGAGTGAAAATAAGAAAAAGTTGACCCGAGAAAACGGGGCCCCAGTGTCAGATCACACTAACGTGCTTACGGCGGGTCCGCGTGGTCCGATGGTTTTGCAGGACGTTTGGTTTTTAGAAAAAATGGCGCATTTTGACCGTGAGGTCATTCCTGAGAGACGAATGCACGCCAAGGGTAGCGGTGCTTTTGGTAAGTTTACCGTTACAGGAGATGTGACCAAATACACAAAAGCGAAAGTGTTTTCTGGAATCGGTAAGGAAACAGAGGTTTTTGTCCGTTTTTCCACAGTAGCAGGAGAGCGCGGTGCAGCTGATGCTGAACGGGATATCCGCGGTTTTGCAATTAAATTCTATACTGAGGAGGGTAACTGGGATTTAGTAGGCAATAATACGCCAGTATTTTTTATCCGTGACCCGATTCATTTTCCTGATCTTAATCATGCAGTAAAGCGTGATCCAAAAACTAATATGCGCTCAGCACAAAATAACTGGGACTTCTGGACTATGCTACCTGAAGCACTTCATCAAGTTACAATTGTGATGTCTGATCGCGGCATACCCAACGGTTATAGGCATATGCACGGCTTTGGGAGTCACACCTATAGCTTATTTGATGCCCAAAATAATCGGGTGTGGGTAAAGTTTCATCTAAGAACTCAACAGGGAATTAAAAATCTCTCCGATCAAGAAGCTGAAGCTCTCATCGCAAAAGACCGAGAAAGCTCACAGCATGATTTATTCTATGCCATAGAACAAGGAGATTACCCCCGTTGGACGATGTATGTTCAAATAATGACTCAAGAGCAGGCTAAAAAGCACAAGGATAATCCGTTTGATATAACAAAGGTCTGGAGTCATAAAGAATATCCGCTAATCGAAGTCGGCATATTGGAGCTTAATAGGAATCCTGAGAATTATTTTGCAGATGTTGAACAAGCTGCTTTTAACCCCTCTAATACTGTTTCAGGCATTGGTCTCTCCCCTGATAAGCTGTTACAGGGTAGGTTGTTTTCCTACGGCGATGCCCAACGTTACCGTTTAGGCGTGAATCATACTTCAATTCCTGTTAACGCATCTAAATGTCCCCGACATTCTTATCATAGAGACGGGTTAATGCGTGTTGATGGGAACTATGGTGCAACAAAAGGTTATCATCCAAACAGTTATGATGAATGGACCGAACAGAAAGAGTATGCTGAACCGTCCCTTGCCATAGAGGGTACTATTGATCATCATGATCCATACATAAACGACGATTGCTTCTATCAACCCGGCGATTTGTACCGCCTTATGAGTGAGGATAAACGAGCTGCACTAATCAAAAACACTGCAGCAAACATAGCTTCTGTAACTGAGAATATCAAATACCGCCATGCCGCACACTGCTACCTTGCAGACAAAGAATACGGACACCGTATTGCCGAAGCGTTAGGATTACAACTTGATAAGGTAATCTCACTATCTAAAATGAGTCGTGAAGAACGACTGTATGCCACAAGCGAGGCAGCATGGAAATAAACAAACACAAAATAAGAGCAAAAAACTAACTCCTCAAATTTTTTAGTTTTATAGTTTTTGATTTAATATTTGCAATTCACGTGCTTTTTATACGCCTATTAAATAACCGCTTGGTGCTAAAAGGTGAAATGTTTGTTTTTTTATGTAAAAAAGTTTAGGATTTGAAAAGCTATGCCTCCAATTATTAGGGCTGTACCAATATTTGCCAGTGAGATTAGGGCGGCTGATTTCCATCCGAATTCTTTGCCAAGTATGGCCATTGTTGAAACACATGGAATATAGAGCATAGCTACCAGAGCCATAACCACTAACTGTACGGGAGCAAAGCCTGTAAGTAAGTTTGTTGTGCCAAGAATTGCCACAGCACCTAAGATAATTAATTCTTTGCGAACAGCACCAAGCAGTAAAAGTACACCTGCAAATGCTGGTAACCCTAACCATAGAACGGTAAGCGGATAGAGTGCATTACCTATCGGCGTAAGTATGTCATAAATGTATAATACTTGTATGAGTGCGCTGCCGGCTATGTATATTGGAAAAACGACGTATATTATGGATTTTGTGCGTGTCCATGTCTGTTTTAGGACAACTTTTAGGGAGGGGCGTTTGAAACTGCTCATTTCCATGATTAAGCCCGTGGATTTACCTGGGACGGCTTTCATGGCGATTCTGCCCATGGCAAAGATTATGGCAAGGTTAACAACATAGAGAAGCAGTGCCCAGTGTATACCTACAAATAAACCAACCATACCAAAGAGCACAATAGTTCGGGCTGAGCAGGGCGCAAAAGTTATGGCAAAGGCGGCAAGTAAACGTTCACGTCTTGTTTCCATGATTTTACAGCTATGAATAGCTGGAACACTACAGCCATACCCAAGAATTATAGGGATTAAGGCTTTACCGTGGAGTCCGATTTTGTGCATTGCACTATCCATCATAAAAGCAACACGAGTAAGTAACCCAGAGTCTTCTATGAATGCCAACAGTAAATAGAAGGGGATAACAAAGGGGATTATTAATGTTAAACCTGCGTTAAACCCGCCCCAGAAACCGTTAAGAATAATGCTTAGAAGGGGTGCGGACATTGAGAGCTCAGGGTTAATTGGTTGAATTAAGTTTAGCCCTTTGGAGATTAAATCGGATAACCCATTGCCTATAAAAAATGTCCAAAGTAGCAAACCGCCAATTACGCCAAGAGCTGTTACATAACCAAATATGCGATGTGTAGCAAACCAATCTAGTTTGTCAGTGAAAGAACGCTGTATTTCGTCTTGTTTTAATGAAGCGGCTACCAGAGAATTTGCAAGCGCATAGCGCTCTGAGGCAATTATTGAAAAACATTTTTCTTGACAACGATTTTCCAGTTCACCTGCTAAAAGTTTTGATTGTAAACTGATGGTTTTTGATTTTTCAGCGACAAGTTGGGTGATTTCCATGTCGCCTTCCAATAGTTTGATAGCCACCCAGCGAGCTGGATATCCCAAATTTAAGTTCTCTTTTTCAATTAGGCTCTGTAGTTTTTCAATAGGTTCTTCAAGGTTTTTTCGGTATTTTAACGGTTTAGACTTAGGTTTACTTATCGCAACCTTTACAGCTTCCTCTACAGCTTCATATATGCCTTCACCGCGAGTGGCTGTAGCAAAAACTACCGGAATACCCAATAGCGTTGAGAGCTTATCTTTGTTGATTATGATGCCTTTGTTTTTTGCAACATCTACCTGATTTAGAACTAAAACCAGTGGGGCATTCATTTCTAAAAGCTGTAGTGTGAAGAAGAGGTTTCGTTCTAAAACGGAGGCATCAACTATGTTAATAACAGCATCAGGTTTTTCTAGGGCAATGTAATCTCGGGAAACAATTTCTTCCATAGAAAAAGTGGAAAAAGAGTAAATGCCCGGTAAGTCGATAACTTTGATTTCGTGGCCTTCAAAACTCAGTGTGCCTTCAGCGCGGTCAACTGTTTTTCCTGGCCAGTTACCGATTATCTGGTTTGACCCTGTTAACTGGTTAAAAATTACACTTTTACCTACATTTGCATTTCCTGCAAGCGCAAAGGTAAACTGTTTATCAGACTTTGCACACTCAGATGTAGGAGGGTTAGTTTTTAAATCAGATTTATGAGTGGGCACTGTCTTTTGTCCTCCTTGATCTGTAACTATTCTGTCTCTACAAATACGTTGCAAGCAATGTTTTGTCCTAATGCTAGTTTGGAGCCTCGGACAGCAATTTCGACAGGGCCGTTCATTGGTGCTACTTTGATAATTTGGATTTTGGTTCCAGGTGTGAGTCCCATGTCTAAGAGGCGTTGAAGAACCTTGTGTTCGCCTCGAATGAAGCTAATTTTGCCAAATGTGCCGTTTTTTAGGTCTCGTATGGAGGTGAGGTTTTTGTTGCGTTTTCCTACTTGTTCTAAGCCTTTTTGGTGTAGTTGTATGCATTCTTCACAGTTCGAAAAGGGCAGATCGCAGGCAGGTATGGTTTTGCCATCATCGGGGCATGTGTCGGGATGTTTTAAGAAGCGGCAAAGGGATTCTTCTGCTTCATCTGAGAGGGTGTGTTCCATTTGGCAAGCTTCCTGATGTACTTTATCGTTGCCTATGCATAGTATTTTTGATAGGAAGCTTTCAAGTAGTCGGTGTTTTCGGGTTATTTTTTGTGCTTCTTTTAGACCTTTTTCGGTGAGGGTGCTGCCATGGTATGGGGAATATTTTATGTAGCCCTCATCAGCTAGTTTTTTTAGCATCTCTGTTACACTGGGGGGTGCGACATCGAGTTTTTGGGAAATGTCTGTATTACTTACTATTTCGCCATTTTTGGATAGACTGTAAATTGTTTTCAAGTAGTCCTGGGTTGATTTTTGCAATGTTTGCTCCACCCCGTTTTTAGGTTAACCTAAAATAGTTATGCGAATATATAAATTTTAGGCACACCTAAAAAGTAATGATCATTCATCTTATAAATAGCGTAAAACAGAAACAAACAACCTGCAAAATAATTTTAAAAACTGATACCGCATATATTATGTACATAAAGACTGTACCGCCAGTACAATGACACAGGCTACATGTGTTGCCAACATATTTTTTTTATCAACAAATCATTCTCATATAAACTCGCCACTTAAAGGGTGACTTGTTTTTCGCTATGGCATTTTTATTTTGTGTAGGTATTTTTCTTCTCTCATTTAAGCGAATATTTCCACAATAAAGCCCTGCATATTTGGTTATTTATAGCGTATAAGACTTTCACCTCAAGATTTTGCAGTAACTATTTCATCCAAAAAACGAAATACGGGCCGGGTTTTGAATTTCAATCCATAATATGCGAGATTGACACGATACACTAATAAAACCGTTAAAACAATCTTAATACTAAATCCACTAAAATCAATAGAGGAAGGTAATGTAAATGAAAACTTGTATTGCCTGTAGCATGCCCATGAATAACCCGTCTGATTTTGCAATGAATGATGAAACCAAGAACTACTGTATCCATTGCGCCCGTCCGGATGGTACCATAAAGTCTTTTGATGAAATAAAAGAAGGCATGACAAACTTTATCATCAAAACACAGGGATTATCCCGTGAAACTGCCGAAAGCGCAGCACTATCATTGATGAAAAATCTGCCTGCATGGAAAAACCATTTTACTTAAAAAACCAAATGAGGTGTGCATTTAACTAATGCTTGAATTATTAGCCTGCCGACTTGGTCGTAATGATGAGACCCCAAATATTGAACTTGCACAAAAATTATGCGATAGCAACAATAAGAAAGGAATTCAAGAAATTGCAAACGGGTTGAAAGCGGAAGAACAAGCGGTAGCTAATGATTGCATTAAGGTTTTATATGAAATTGGACAAAGAAAACCTGAATTGATAGTAGACTTTGTTGATGATTTCATTACCGCCCTATCAGATAAAAACAACAGAATTGTCTGGGGAAGTATGACAGCTTTAACTTATATTGCCCAAATAAAGTCAGAAGCAATATTTAACCGCTTACCGGAAATCATTGCAGCCTACAAAAAGGGCAGTGTAATTACGGTTGATAACAGCATTAGTGTTTTTGCCCAGCTTTGTAAAGCAAACAGCGATTGTCAGACAAAGGTATTTCCTATTTTGCTTGATCATCTTGCAAATTGTAGGGCAAAAGAAATTCCACAACACGCTGAGCGGATAGCCGTTTGTATTAATTCAGGCAACAAAGAAGTATTTCTAAAAACTTTAGAAGCAAGAACAAGTGAATTGTCCAAGTCACAGAATAGCAGAATTTTGAAACTAAAAAAGTGCTTATAAACTAACTAAGCTATCCAGTTGGCAAAATCGTGTCCATCATTGGAATATCTCTTAAACAAAGGCTCTGCATTTAGCGTTATCTCCGGAATTGTCACAGGAATGGTAACTGCACTATCTTAAAACACTCTCGACTTAATAGTTATGTTTGACGTAGTGTTGAACCATATATGCATATATATCTGTTTATAATATTTCTATTTTCGATATATGGTGACTATAGAGTGGTTGTTATGAATCGAAAAAATAATGTAGTTCTAGGTTTAAATTTTAACTCTGACTTTAGTTTGAATAAGTTTAATCGTGTGCTTGCAGTTTTTGTTGTTTTCCTTCTTATAATTATGCTGTTACCTACTTTCACATTACCTGCCTCAGCAGCATCAGACGGGGTTGATTATTATGATGAATTTGGCGTTCAGCGAACACATAGTGGCGCATATACTGAAATTAACTCCGACAATATGCCTACAGAGCTGGATTATGGTTGGTATGTTGTTGAAGGCCAAGTTAGTTACTCAACAAAAGTTGGCATTATCGGGGATGTCTGTCTTGTTTTGAAAGACGGCTGTGATTTGACTGTATCTGGAGGTATTGATGTTGATTATAATAGTAATAATAATATTTTGAAGATTTATGCTCAGTCTACTGGAGAAAACATGGGTAAGCTATGTGCTGTTGGTTCAGATGGAGCTGCGGGTATTGGTGGCAGTTCTCGGGATAGTCGTGCGTCTGTTATTATTTGTGGTGGTGTTGTGACTGCTACTGGCGGTGAATATGCTGCGGGTATTGGTGGCATCCAAGGTGATCGTGCTCTATATATTGCTATTTGTGGTGGTGTTGTGACTGCTACTGGCGGTTATGATGGTGCGGGTATTGGTGGCAGTGCTTGGGATGGTGGTGTTATTGTTATTTCTGGTGGTGCTGTGGATGCTACTGGTCAGGGTGGTGGTGCGGGTATTGGTGGCAGTGCTCAGTGTGATGATGATTGGACTATTGTTATTTCTGGTGGTGATGTAACTGCTACTGGTAGTGACGATGGTGGTGCAGGTATTGGCGGAGGCTCTCATGGTTATGGCCGTGGTGTTGTTACTATTTCTGGTGGTACTGTGTCTGCTTCTGGCGGTGATGGTGGTGCTGGTATTGGTAGTGGCTCTCATGGTTCTAGTTGGGATATCACTATTTCTGGTGGTGCTGTAACTGCCCTTGGTAGTTATGATGAGGCTGCTGGTATTGGCGGTGGCAGTGGTAGTAGTGGTGGCGTTATTACTATTTCTAATGGTGTTGTGGTGGCTACTGGTGGTTATGGTGGTGCTGGTATTGGTGGTGGCTACGATGGTAATGGTGGAACTATTTCCATTTCTGGTGGTGATGTGACTGCTCTTAGTGATGGTTATGGTGCGGGTATTGGTGGCGGCTACAATGGAGCTGGTGGTGTTATTTCTATTTTTGGTGGTACTGTGTCTGCTTCTGGCGGTGATGGTGGTGCTGGTATTGGTGGCGGCAATGGTGGCAGTTCCGGGTCTATTCTTGTTTATGGTGAAAATACTTGGGTGACTGCAATTAATGGTGGGGCTAATGCAGAGACTATTGGTGCAGGTGTTGGTGGTGTTAATGGTGATATATTTGTTATTTTGCCTGTTGGTAATTTGATTGGTGCTGGTGCTGGTACTATTGGGTATAATGTGGTGTTTTCTGCTGTTCCTGGTTCGGTTGGTGATGTTGTTGTTAGGTTGCCTTCGCCGTTTGGTGTTTTGGGTTCTTTGGTGGTTATGTCTGGTGTTGGGCCTGAGCCTGTTGGTGTTGGTGCTAAAGCGTTTTCTGTTATTACTACGCTTACTTCTGAGATTGTTGATTTTGCGTTGTCTGGTTATAGTCTTGTTTCTGGTTCAGCTGATACAGGTGTTAAGCTTCAGACTTTTGGTGCTTTTGTAGCGTTTGAGTCTACTGGTGGTGTGAGGGATTTTGTGGTTGTTAGTTCTGATGGTGGTACGTGGGATTATTCTACTGAGGTTTTGCGTATTTTGTCGGATGGTACGTATAGAATTTCTATGAATCCTGCAGCGTTTGTTTCTAGTCCGTTTATTTCTTCGACGGATTGTATTGTTGTTACTGATGGTGTGGTGGCTACTGTTGTTTTGAATGGTGTTAGTGTTGATTTAAGTGATGTTGTGGCTGGTTGTGCTTTTTTGGTTGGGGATGGGGCTGTTGTTACTGTTGTGCTTGAGGGTGATAGTGTTCTTACGAGTGGTATGAATCGTGCGGGTTTGGAGGTTTCTGTTGGGGCCTCTTTTGTGGTTTCTGAGATGAGTTCTGGTTCTCTTACTGCTACTGGTGGTTGGGGTGCTGCTGGTGTTGGTGGCGGCTCTATGGGTGGTAGTGTTGGTGCTATTACTATTTTGGGTGGTGCTGTAGATGCCACTGGTGGTTATAATGCTGCTGGTGTTGGTGGCGGCTATAATGGAGCTGGTGGTGTTATTTCTATTTCTGGTGGTATTGTGTCTGCTAATGGTGGTGATGGTGGTGCTGGTGTTGGCGGAGGCCGTAATGGTAGTGGTGGTGTTATTGACATTTCTGGTGGTATTGTGGAGACTACTGGTGGTTTTGGTGGTGCTGGTGTTGGCGGTGGCTCTCTAGGTGCTAATGGTGGTACTATTACTATTTCTGATGGTACTGTAACTGCTACTGGTGTTGGCGGTGGTGCGGGTATTGGTGGTGGCCACGGTGGTTCTGGTGGTGTTATTGACATTTCTGGTGGTATTGTATATGCTTATGGTAGTGCTGGCGGTGTTGGTGATTCTGGTTGGGGTGGTGCTGGTGTTGGCGGTGGCTCTAGCGGTGATGGTGGTACTATTACTATTTCTGATGGTACTGTAACTGCTATTGGTGGTAATGGTGCTATGGGTGGTGCTGCGGGTATTGGCGGCGGAGGCTCCTTTGCTGGTTTCGGTGGTTCTGGTGGTGACATCACTATTTCTGGTGGTGATGTGATGGCTACTGGTGCTAATGGTGGTGCTGGTGTTGGCGGAGGCTCTGGCGGTGCTGGTGGTGGACATATTGTTATTTCTGGTGGTGATCTGACTGCTCGAGGTGGTAATTATGGTGCTGGTGTTGGTGGCGGCCGTGGTAGTGATGGTGGAAATATTGTTATTACCGGCGGTACTGTAACTGCCAATAGTGGTGGTTTTGGTGGTGCTGGTGTTGGTGGCGGTTCCAGTGGTAATGGTGGTACTATTACTATTTCTAGTGGCACTATAACTGCCACTGGTGTTGGCGGTGGTGCTGGTGTTGGCGGTGGCTCCAGTGGTAATGGCGGTACTATTACTATTTCTGGTGATCCTACTGTAACTGCCACTGGCAATTATGGTGGTGCTGGTGTTGGTGGCGGTTCCAGTGGTAGTGGTGGTGTTATTACTATTTTTGGTGGTACTGTGACTGCCTATAGCAGTACTATTAATCCTTCTTTGGGTGGCGGTGCTGGTATTGGCGGCGGCGCTAGTGGTGGTAGTGGTAATATTCTTATTTATGGTGAGGGCACATTTGTGTCTGCAAGAGGTGTAGCTGGTGCACAGGACATTGGTACAGGTAATGCTGGTGCTGTTGATTCTGTGTTTGTTATTTTGCCCCATGGTCAGCTAACTGGGATTGGCAGTGCTATTATTGGTAATAATGTGCTGTTTTCAGCTGATCCTAAGTCTGGCGGTGTTGTTACGGTTGGGGTGCCTGCTCCGTTTGATGTTACACTAGGTGTTATGGTTGGTCTTGGTTCTGTAGCTGAGGGAGAGGCAAAGGTTTTCTCTGTTATTACCTCGTTTACTTCTGAGACTATTGATTTTGTGTTGCCGGGTTACATTCGTAGTCCGAGTTCGGCAGATATAGGTTCTAAGCTTGTGACCTCTGGTGCAGTTGTTGAGTTTATTAAGCCGGATGATGCCCCTCCTTCTGTAGAAGTTTGTGACGGTAGAATTCTTACTCCGGACCTGACAGGTGATACAGTCAATTGGGTTGAAATTGCAAGATATGACGGCTATTCACTGATTGTACGCACAAGTTACCTCAATGTCTACGCTGGTAGTGGTCATGGCGGTGATCCAACTTGGCAATATGTTGCCTACGGTACTTCCAATAATTATATAGGTTCCAGGGTTCGCGAGGGTATTAACAATTGGTTTAATAACCTCGCCTCTGGAGCTGCTGTTGATAACTTAGGTGATACTGCTCGTTTACGTAGTTATACGATGCAGAACGATGCGTCAAATGTTCTTGGTACATCTTCCACTGCGCAGGCGCTGAGCGATGGGTTTAGCACACCAACCTCTACTCAAGTCGGTACAGGTAATGATGTTGCCTTCGCGCTGAGCTATAGTGAATCTGCAGAATTTTTATCCAACGTACATGATGTGTATGGCATGAGCCCTGAAGGACAGCTTAGCAATGCTCTTGCAGTTGAAAACTTTGATAAAATCACCATACCTGAGATTTATGGTTATGGTATGTGGCTCCGTTCCGCTGGTAGGTTCAGTTATACTGCAGGAGCTTTAGCCTACAACGGTAGAGCGTTCCAATTCCAAACAGATGCTATTTCTACCAGTGAAAGAGGGCTTGTTTATCCGGCGTTATGGGTGAATTCAGACATTTTTGAGTATGATATTACCTATGTGTTAGGTGATGGTACTAATGCGCCTGATAATCCCCGTTCTTACAAGGATAGCGATTTGCCTCTAAGTATTGCTGATCCTATGAGCATCTATGAGTTTCTTGGTTGGAATGTAACATATAATGAACCATATACTAACGGTATATCTGAGGATTTGCAGAAGAGTTATACTATTCCTGAGGGTACTTATGGTCATGTTACGTTAACTGCCACTTGGTCCACAACATTACTTCAGTATTACAGTGTTACGTATGATGTGAATGGTGGTAATTCGGGTACGGGTCCAGCGGATGTTACGAATTTGTTGGATGGTGCAAAGGTTTCTTTGTCGGTTTCTGGTCCGACTCATCCATCGGTTGGTTCTGTGCCCGTTGTGTTTATGGGTTGGAGTTTGTCTCGGGTTGCGGTTCTTGGGGCTTCTGATGTTGCATTGGTTCCTGCGTTTGAGAATTATGTTATAGTTAATGGTACAAGTGTTACGGTGTTTGCTGTTTGGGGCTTTGATAGCGATGGTAGTGGTACTCCAGATGTTTTGGAGGATCAGTACAGTGTTATTTATGATG
>JGI24705J35276_12238657_pt1 | contig 32728 bp, 32 predicted proteins | sample TergutNt197P4_FD_35276 | JGI IMG/M metagenome (IMG submission 35276) | reverse complement strand
GTGTGGCTCGCGAAAGTGGCGCGCAGCTTGCGCGAGCGCGGCCATTTTGTATCGACTGCCTCGGTGATCGAGGCGCAGCGGCTGGGCACCGCACTGGCGGCATTGCGCGAGCGGCCGGCACCGGGCTTCGCAGAATTGCGCGAGGCGGCGATTGCCTGCCTCTGCAATGGCGAGCGGGCGCTGTGGGATGACATCGCTACCGAGTTGCTGATCGGCGCAGATGTTGGAGCAATCCCCGCCGATACGCCACTCGCACCGCTGCTGGAAGATCTCCAGCGTCAGCAAAAGGCGACCCGGCTCAAGCCCGAGGCGTTGGAACGGGCGCTGACGCTCGACCTGCGCAGCGAAAGCGGCCTTGCTCGCTCCACCCTGCTGCACCGGCTGGCCGCGCTCGATATCCCGTGGGGCCGCCTGACCGATGCCGGGCGCAGCCGCGGTACTTTCCGCGAGAACTGGCAGCTATGCTGGGAGCCGGAATTCGCGGTGCGGCTGGTCGAGAACCTCGTCTACGGATCAACCATCGCCGAGGCCGCCGCTGCCCGCGTGATGGAGGCGATGCGCGCCGAGCCGGAGCTGGGAGCGCTCGCCACGCTGGTCCGTAACGCGATGATCGCGAACCTGACCCAGGCCATCACGTTCGGGATCGCGGCGCTGGAGACGAAAGCGGCGCTCACCAGCGACTGCCTCGCGTTGCTCGCAGCATTACCGCCCATGGCCGACATCGTGCGCTATGGCGAAGCGCGTGCCGGCACGGTCGAACATCTGGGCGCGCTGATGCCGCGCATCGTGGTGCAGGCCGCGGTCGCTCTTCCTTATGCGGCGCGCAACCTCGACGCCGAGGCGGCGGGAAAATTGCGCCAGGCCATTCTTGCCGCCGACAGCGCGATTCAACTTGCGCAATTGGAGAGTGATGTCGTCACCCAGTGGCAGGGCGCGCTGCAAGCCCTGCTGGGCGACGATCAGACGACCCGGCTGGTCGCCGGTGTCGCCGCCCGCCTGCTCTATGAGGTCGAACGGCTTGGCCCGGAGGAGGCGACTGACCTGCTTGGGCGGATGCTCTCGCCCGGCACGCTGGTCGCGGAGGCTGCGGGATTCTTCGAGGGGTTCTTCGATGGTGCAGGCCAGCGCCTGATCCATGACGTGGCGCTGCGGGAAGCGGTCGATGGCTGGCTGATGACGCTCGACGAGGAGGCGTTCACCGCCAATTTGCCGCTGTTCCGCCGTGTCTTCTCGGCACTGGACCGCGCCGAGCGGCGGCACCTGATGGACGCGCTGTTCGGACGAAGCGGCGGCGGGGCCAAAGGCTATGTGCTGATTCCAGGCGCTGAGGCGATCTGGCCCGCGCATCAGGCCCGCGTCCTCGCCCTTCTCGATGGCGGAGTGTCGCGATGAGCAAAGCCGACGAACGCAATCGCCGCTGGACGCTCGCGCTGGGTGGCGATCTTGGAGGCGGTGCTGCGCTCTCCGACCGCGACCGACGGATGTCCGACGCGCTCACGGCACTCTATGGCGATGGTGATGAGAAGAAGAGACGTGGCGGGCTCGGCGGGTCCGCCCCGCGCGTCGCCAAATGGCTGGGTGATATCAGAGAGTTCTTCCCGACGCCGGTCGTGCAGGTGATCCAGAAGGATGCCTTCGAGCGCAAGGGTCTGCGCCAGATGCTGCTGGAGCCTGAGTTTCTGGCAACCGTCGAGGCCGATGTGAACCTTATCGCCGACCTCATCGCGTTGCGCTCCGTGATGCCGGACAAGACCAAGGAGACGGCGCGCGCGGTGATTGCCAAGGTGGTCGCCGAGCTCATGGAGCGTCTTGAGCGTCGCACCGCCGATGCGATCCGCGGCTCTCTCGACCGTTCGCGCCGCACCAATCGCCCGCGCTTCGCCGACATCGATTGGCCGCGCACCATCCGCGCCAATCTCCGCCATTATCAGGCCGAGCATCGCACCGTGGTGCCCGAACGGCTGATCGGTTTTATGCGTCAGCAACGCCGCATCGTCGATCTGGACGAGGTGACCCTGTGCGTCGATCAGTCCGGTTCGATGGCGAGCTCGGTTGTCTATGCGTCGATCTTCGCGGCGGTGATGGCCTCGCTGCCGGTCGTGGCGACCAAGCTCGTCTGCTTCGATACCGCGATCGTCGATCTCACGGAGGAACTGGCCGATCCGGTCGAGGTGCTGTTTGGCGTGCAGCTCGGCGGCGGTACCGACATCAATCGCGCGGTCGCCTATTGTGAGGATCGGATTGAGCGCCCGACCAAGGCTCATCTGGTGCTGATCACCGACCTTTACGAAGGCGGCGACGCAGAGGCTCTTGTCGGGCGGCTGGCGCGGCTTTCGCTTGCGGGAGTCAACGTGATCGTTCTGCTGGCCCTGACCGACACGGGCCAGCCGGCCTATGACCCGACCCTGTCGGCGAAGGTCGCGGCGCTGGGCATACCCGTCTTTGCCTGCACCCCCGATCAGTTCCCCGACATGATGGCGACGGCCTTGAGGCGCGGCGACATCGCCGCCTGGGCCGCCGAAAGGGACATCAAGCTGATCCGGTCTGATGGGTGATCGGACGCGCCAAGGACTGCCGAAAGCGACGGGCGTCGAAAATTCGCCGTAATATCAAATGATTACGGTCTGTGCGCAGCCGCCCGGGTTCCTTCGCCGGACAGTGTCCGCCGTCCTTAACCAAGCGGCTGTTGCTCTTAACCTTGGCCCAGCGTAAATCGTGACAAAATATGCGGGCTTGTTACTACTTGACTGCGATTTTCCAGTTGTTTTCAGGAGGATTGACCTGATGAGTCCCATTGAACAAGCTCGCAGGCCGACAGTAGACTTGGGTAGACTTGAATCGGAAGTCGCTATTGAACAAGCTCGCAGGCCGGCAGTAGACCTGGGTAGACTTGAATCGGAAGTCTCTGGGGTGCTTCCCGATTTGCCGTCGCACCCGGAGGCGGAGCCATTCTCGCAGGAGGGGCCGTTCTCGCTGGAGGCGTCATTCTCGCAGGAGAGGCCATTCTCGCAGGACGAGCCATTCCCGCAGGCGGAGCCACCGGTTCGCTCTGGGGCAATGCCTTACATCAAGCATCAGGAAGGTATTTCGCGTGTCGGCGCGCTCACTGCCGAGGCCGTGCTTCGCGACTATGAAGCTGCTGCCAGGGAAATCGAGGCGATGGGAGAGGAGCTGATCAGTGCCGCGCGAAAATGCGAGGAGATGACAGCTCAGGTGCATGATGCACTTGCATACACGCGCGATACCGCAGCGGCCTACCGCGAAGAAGCCAAGAAGATCTTCAGGCGCATCGAGGATTGCGCGATGCTGACCGAGCACGTGCGCAAGACCTGCGAGACGCTGAAACAAAAGATCGAAGGCAACGACTACCTCGGAGGCGCTTGGCCACCAGGCGGGCTGCCCCGCTGACATGTATGCCGGGCTTCGCCTGCGAGCGCCGCAGGTCAAAGGTTGGCGCTCCGGGATCATGACCAGCGAATGGTCAGGAGCAGCAATTACCGGACAAGCCAATCCGGCGCGGCCGGTGTGGCCGCATCTCCCTCGTGGTTGCTGACAAGATTTTCGCCTTCGATCGCTCGCTTCCAGGATGCGTTGCCGATGCCGTCATCCGCCCCCTTTTGAGGCTGGTCGCCTGACCATTGAGCGGACGGCGCGTGAACGCCGGGCAGATCGAGCAGGTTGATCGCGCGGCAGGCGATCGCGTCGACGAGCTCCGCCACCGATTGAGGCTTCAGATAGAAGGCGGGGACGGGCGGTGCGATGATCGCGCCGATCTCAGTGACCTGTGTCATCGCGCGCAAATGACCGAGATGTAGCGGGCTCTCGCGGACCAGCAGGATCAGGCGGCGCCGTTCCTTGAGCTGGACATCGGCGGCACGAGTCAGGAGATCGCTGAGTTGGCCCCATGCGATGGCCGACAACGTGCGGATCGAGCACGGCGCCACGATCATCCCGGATATGGGGAAGGATCCGCTCGCGATGCTGGCACCGATATCGGAATGGTCGTAGTGGCGGAAGGCGATGTTGCGGAGGCGCGAAAGCGTGTCCGGTCCGACCTCTTCTGCGAGTGTGCGCTCTGCGGCTGGCGACACCACAAGGTGGACCGCGCAACCGGGGTTCTCTGCCAGCCGTTCGACGATTTGCGCACCGATCGCGGCGCCGGAAGCGCCACTGATGCCGACAACAATGCCGCGTTGCTCGTTCATACGGGGTCCGAATTGGATGCGGGCGTTGCGGTCGGATCGATACGGGACCACATGGCATCGACCCGGGCGACCACGGCGGGGTCCATGGCAAGCGGCACTCCCCACTCCCGCTCAGTCTCCGGTGGGATCTTTTTGGTGGCGTCGATGCCCAGTTTGCCGCCAAGGCCGGATTTCGGCGAAGCGAAATCGAGATAATCGATGGGCGTATCGCTCAGCGTCACGATGTCGCGCGAAGAGTCGCTGCGCGTTGAGATCGCCCACATCACCTCGCGCCAATCTCTTATGTTGATGTCGTCGTCGACGATGATCAGAAACTTCGTATAGGTGAACTGCGGCAGCATCGACCACAGGCCGAGCATCAAACGCCGCGCCTGTCCCGGATATCGCTTCGAGATCGAAGCGACGGCGATCCTGTAGGAGCAGGCCTCCGGCGGCAGCCAGCAGTCGACGATTTCGGGAAACTGCTGCCGAACGAGTGGTACGAACAGCTCGTTGAGTGCTTCTGCAATCCGGGATGGCTCGTCGGGCGGGCGCCCGGTGTAGGTCGAGAGGTAAGTCGGGCAGCGCCTCGTCGTGACTGCGGTCACCCGCATCACCGGAAACTGCTCGACGGAATTGTAATAGCCGGTGTGATCGCCATAGGGGCCCTCGGCGGCAGTTTCCGCCGCGGATACATAGCCCTCGATGACGATCTCGGCTGCCGCCGGCACCATCAGCGGGATAGTAAGGCAGCGAACCAAATCGGGCCGCTCGCCGCGCAGGAGGCCTGCGAAATGCAGTTCGGAGAGCGTCTCGGGCAAGGGGAGCACGGCAGCCAGGATCGTCGCGGGATCGGCTCCGATGACGACGGCAACCGGCATGTCGCGGCCGAGCTGCTTCCATTGCTGGTGATGTCGGGCGCCGCCGCGATGGGCAAGCCAGCGCATGATCGCGCGGTCGCGGCCGAGCACCTGCATCCGGTAGACACCGACATTACTGTGTTCGGTCGCGGTTGAATCCGGCGGCATGGTGATCACCAACGGCCAGGTGATCAGCGGCGCCGGTTCGCCCGGCCAGCAGACCTGCACGGGCAGCTTCCCGAGGTCGATGCTTTCGCCGGTATCGGCAACGTCGTGAGCCGCGGCCGTCGAGCGCGTGCGCGGCCGGGTCGCAAGCGCGGCGCGCGCCAGTGGGATCTTGTCCCAGGCCTCTTTCAGGCTGTGTGGCGGCTGCGGCGCACGCAGCTCCGCCATCAGCGAGCCGAACTCTGTCAGGCGCTGAGGCTCTATCCCGAGGCCCCAGGCGACCCGTTCGACTGTGCCGAACAGGTTGGTCAGCAGCGGCATGGTGGATGTGACACCATCGGCCCTGACCGGCTGTTCGAACATCAGTGCAGGGCCGCAATCGGCAAGAACCCGGCGATGAATCTCGGTGACCTCGTGCACCACCGAGACTTTCTCGCGAATGCGTCGCAACTGTCCCTTACTTTCCAGGAAGCGCAGGAAGTCCGACAGCTCCCGGAAGTGAGGAAGGTCACGTAGCAAGCGACAGGCTCCTAAACAAAAGTGGACTAGCGGTCACAATCATGCATTTCTTTGTTCCGGGTCAAATACAAGCGTTCGCAAAGCGTCCAGATTTTCCCCATGCATGATACTTCCGCTCCGACCGATAGCCCGGTCCGGTCGATCCCCTCGCTTGTCGCGCGGGCCATTCGGCCGTTGCCGCTGCTGCCGCTTGAGATCGTTCTTGGCCGCATCGCCGATAGAATCTGCAGTCGCCATCCGAATATCTTTGATCGTCTTGGCACACATGTAGGAAAGCGGTTCGGAATCAAGCCGACCGATCTTCCCTTCGCGTTCGTGATCGAGGCCACGTCGCCGCGGCCAGGTCTTTCGGTGGTGCGCGAGTTGCCCGACGGGCTTGACGCGCGGATTTCGTCGCAACTGATCAACCTGATGGCTCTTCTGGAAGGCCGGCTCGATGGTGACGCGCTGATGTTCTCGCGACAGTTGGTTATCGAGGGCGACGTCGAGGCCGTGCTGGCGCTGCGCAATGCGATTGATGACGCCGCGCTCGATCTGGTCACCGAGGTCTCACTGATGCTTGGGCCGCTCGGCGGGCCTGCAAGGCATATCCTGGATGGGGTGCGCAAGTCTCTCATCGGGTCCAATCATCCGTCCGAGGAGACCAGTCGATGGAGCTGATCTGTCCCGCGGGCACGCCGGCCGCGTTGAAGGGCGCCGTCGACGCCGGAGCCGACGCAATTTATTGCGGATTCAATGACGAGACCAATGCTCGCAACTTCCCGGGTCTGAACTTCAGTCGGGACGAGATGCGCCGCGGGATCGAGCTTGCGCATAGGCGGGGTGCCAGGGTCCTGGTGGCCATCAACACGTTCCCGCGCGCCGGCGCGGTCGAGGTGTGGCATCGGGCCGTGGACGATGCCGTGAGCGCCGGCGCCGACGCGTTGATTCTCGCGGATATTGGGCTGATGGACTATACGGCGACACGTCACCCCACCCAGCGTCTGCACGTTTCGGTGCAGGCTGCCGCGGCCAATCCGGACGCGATCGAATTTTATGTCAAGACGTTCGGGGCGAAACGCGTCGTGTTGCCGCGCGTGCTCAGCGTGCCGGAGATTGCCGAAATCACCCGCGAGATTTCCTGCGAGACCGAAGTTTTCGTGTTCGGGGGACTGTGCGTCATGGCGGAGGGCCGTTGCTCGCTGTCCTCCTACGCCACGGGGAAATCGCCCAACATGCAGGGCGTCTGCTCTCCTCCGAGCCATGTCGCTTATGAGCAGACTGCCGAGGGGACAAACTCCCGTCTAGGCGGCTTTACGATCAATCGTTTCGCGCTGGGGGAGCCCGCGGGTTATCCAACCCTGTGCAAGGGCCGGTTCTCGACTGAACAGGGCGCGGGTTACATCTTTGAAGATCCGGTCAGCCTGGATGCGACGGCCCTGCTCGAGGGCTTGCGCGATGCCGGTGTCGTCGCCTTGAAGATCGAGGGCCGGCAGCGCGGGCGTGCCTACGTGGAAGGCGTGGTGCGCCATTTCCGCAAGGTAGTCGACGCGCTTGAATCGGGTCGCAAGGCCGATACGGAGCGCCTGACGTCGCTCACGGAAGGGCAGGCGACTACGCTCGGGGCCTATCGCAAAACTTGGCGATGAACTTCGCGTCAAGCAGCATTGCCTGCTCAGAGGACAATCCAATGCAGATCAGCCTTGGCCCGGTCTTGTACAACTGGTCGCCGGAGCAATGGCGGGACTTCTATTTTCGTGTAGCAGACGAGGCTCCGGTCGATGTCGTCTCGGTTGGCGAGATCGTGTGCTCGAAGCGATCCCCGTTTCTTGCGCCCTATCTGCCTGATGTCATCGAGCGGCTGGAGAAGGCGGGCAAGCAGGTCCTGCTGAGTTCGCTGATCCTGGTGTCGCTACGCCGCGAGAGGCGACAAACGGACGAGCAGGTCAAGGACTCCGGCAGGATGGTCGAGGTCAACGACCTCACCTGCCTCAAGTCGATGGGTGGCCAGCCGCATGCGATCGGGCCCTATGTCAATATCTACAACGAGACGAGCGCCGCGTTTCACGTGCAGCGCGGCGCCAGCCGGATTTGCCTGCCTCCCGAGTTGCCGATGACGTCCATCTCGGTCATCGCTTCAGTGCTCCCGCAGGCGGTATTCGAAGTCTTCGCATTCGGCAGGGTGCCGTTGGCGATTTCGGCCCGCTGCTACCATGCCCGGCTGCACAAGCTTGCCAAGGACAATTGCCGGTTTGTGTGCGAGAAGGATCGCGACGGGCTGGCATTGAAGACACTGGACCAGCAGGACTTCCTGACGATCAACGGCGTCCAGACCCTGTCCTATACCTGTACTAATCTCCTTAGCGACATCGGCGCTCTCAAGGAGAGTGGTGTCCGTTCGTTGCGCCTGTCACCGCAGGATTGCGACATGGTCGCAGTTGCCGGTGTCTTTCGTGATGTAATCGACGGGCGGGAGGATGCCGACGGCGGGAGTCAGCGCTTGGCTCAACTCTATCCGAACGTGCCCTTCTCCAACGGCTTTCTCCATGGAAAGCCCGGTTTCTCCTACGCCTGAGCGTATGTCAGCCTTCCGCGAGTAGGTTGCAACACTGCAGCATGCGGCGTCTCGTTGTCATCATCACATGGTGGCGAAACACCGACGACCCGAGTGCGGGGCGATGTCAGCAGGCTAAGCGCTGGAAGTTTGCTCCTCAACAACGACGAGGCGGGCACTCGAGTGCTCGTTAGAGCGGAGTCCCATGAGGATCTGGCGGCACCATTTGGTGGACGTGATGAGAGCGTTTGCGTGAGCTTTACGATCGATAGTCGCGTTCTGCCCGTGCTGCAGAAGTGCTCAGGAGCGGAACTATGACGATACCCTTACCCGCCGATCTGGAAGTTGCTGCACGAATGCCGGCCTTCAGCGGCCTTAAGCCGCAGGCGCTCGAAGCTCTGTTCCGAGAGGCGAGCGTCCTTAATCTAAGGCCCGGTCACACGTTGTTTCGACAGGGCGAGCCGGCTGTTTCATTCATTGTTATCGTGGAGGGCTGGGTCAAGCTTTACCGGGTCACGCCGGCCGGCGACGAGGCCGTTATCAACGTCCTGACAAAGGGAGATAGCTTTGCGGAGGCGGTGACGTTCTCGGCTGTGCGCCATCCCGCTTCGGCAAGTGCCGTGACACGTTCCCGGGTAGTGGTGATTCCTGCCGATCATGTTGTCCAGTGCATTCGCGAAATGCCGGAGATTGCGATGGCCTTGATCGGGTCGACCTCAACGCACCTGCATCGCATGGTGCAGCGCGTCGAGCAGTTGACAGCGCAGAGTGGCATTCAACGAGTGGCGGACTTCCTCAGTTCGCTTTCTCCGTCGACACACGGACCTTGCACAATTGAGCTTCCGTACGACAAATCGTTGATTGCGGGACGGTTGGGACTGAAGCCTGAGTCGCTGTCGCGGGTGTTTGCAAAGCTGAGGTCGATCGGGATCGACGTCCGCGCCTCGGAGGTCGTCGTTAGCGAAGCAGCCTTGCTTCGAAGTCTCGTTGCAGGCCATCGAAACAGGTTTCTTCCGGCCATCAATCGCAAGCAACGGGAAAGCTTGGCCGCGGCGGGCTGAGGCCGGTCAGTCGGCTTCTGCCAAAGGCTTGGCAAGGACTTCCTCGACGGGCGGCTCGACGCATGACCGGATTGCGCATCGGGGCGTCATAACTAACGCCCAGGTGCTACTGCGACACGAACAGATACGATGCGATCGCTATCGAGAGGAGGATCGCCGAAACGGCCGCGACTGTTGAAAGAGCGCCCTTCCTTCTGAGCATTGTGGCAAACGCGATGATGATGAGCACCACCGTGATAAGACCGATTTTCGCTTCGCTCATGGCTGTTGTTCGTCAGTTCAGGGAGCCTTGATGTTGTTCTCCGTCTACTTCATATCATCTGCCAAACCTTGCGCCGGCACAAAGAACAGACGATTGACTGGTCCGTCTTTCCCCATGTTTGTCCGACGTCAAACACCGGAACGCGAGCGGGGCGTATCGCTCGTCCATCTTTTTCCGGAGGACTGATGTCGGCGGCGGGCGAGCAACAGGGGACCGGTTGGGGTATCCTTGAGGAGCTACCCGGCGACCCCATGATCTGGGTGCTGATCTTCAGTGAGTTTGCCGCCTTTGGTATCTTCTTTTGCGCCTTCTCGGTCACCCGCGCGATCCATCCGGCCATGTTCGCGGACGGGCAGGCGCTTCTCGATTCTACGCTTGCCGGGCTCAACACGATTGTCCTGGTGACCAGTGGCTGGGCTGCGGCGCACGGTGCGCACGCGGCACGCGCTGGCAAGGAGAGGGCGTCTCGCCTCTGGCTCTGCGGCGCCATGGCCCTTGGTGGTGTCTTTATAGCGATCAAGCTGACCGAATATGCCAAGGAGATCGGAAGCGGAGCCGACCTGGAAACCAGCACATTCTTCACCCTGTACTTCCTTTTGACCGGCTTTCACCTCCTGCATGTCTGCCTTGGCATTGTGATCCTTGCCGTGGTCTGCCGCCATGTCCGGGCCGAGAGCGTGGAAACGGGAACGTCCTTTTGGCACATGGTTGATCTGGTCTGGATCGTCATGTTTCCGATTGTCTATCTGGTGCGCTGATGTTTGGCCGTCTGCACCGCCTCGATTTGACATGGCTCGTTCTGATCGGCTTGGCGATCGCAATCCTTTTGGCCCATTTTTTCGTGCCGCATGCACTGATTGCCGACGCCGCAGTGCTTGCTATTTCCGCCATCAAGGGGCGCAGAATTGTGCTCGATTACCTTGACTTGCGGGCCGCGCCCGCCCTCTGGCGGGGACTGGTAAGCGGGTGGGTCATTCTCGTCGTGCTGTTCGCCTGGCTGGCCTCCGCGATCCGAGTCCTGATCTGATCGAGTTCCATACATCGTTACTGTCATTGCTTGCGAGCAAAGAGCCGATACGCTTTTTGCCTGGCTCGCCTCTGGCCTAGTTCCAGATCGTTACGATCATTGCTCCCGCGCAAAGAGCGGATGTCCGCGGAGCTTAGAAGGCGCTTACCAAACTTTTTGAATTAACGGGAAAGGATTGGCCATGGCTGAACGCTTGACCAAGTCGGCGGCTCGAAACGTCTTCTATGGCGGATCGGCCTTTTTTTTCGCCATTTTTATCGGGCTGACGGCGCACAGCCACTACTACATCGTCACGAAGTCGACCGATGTCAACACGCTGTCCGACTCGGTCGCGCGTGGCAAGCACATCTGGGAAAAGAACTCCTGCATCAACTGCCACACGATTCTCGGCGAGGGCGCCTATTTTGCCCCTGAACTCGGCAACGTCTGGGTTCGCTACGGTGGCAAGGAGGATCCGGCCAGCGCCCGCGATGCGCTGAAGGGATGGATGAAGTCGCAGCCGTCCAGAACGGAGGGCCGCCGGCAGATGCCGCATTTCGACCTCTCCGACGATCAGCTCAACGATCTCGTCGACTTCTTGCAATGGACGAGCACGATCCAGCGCCAGGAATGGCCGCCGAAGCAATCCGGCTAGCCCCCTTTCACGATAGTCTTTCAATCGGAGAGCTCCTCGATGAAATATCAGACCCAAAAAGTCGCGATGCTGTATTTCTACGGCGCGCTGACGCTCTTCCTCGCACAGATCGCCTTCGGTCTCGTGGCCGCAACGATCTACGTTCTGCCAAATACCTTGTCGGAACTCTTGCCCTTTAACATTGTCAGAATGATCCATACCAATGCGTTGATCGTCTGGTCGTTGATGGGCTTTATGGGGGCGACCTACTTCCTGCTGCCGGAGGAAACCGAAAACGAGCTGCACAGTCCGTTCTTGGCGAAGCTCCAGTTCTGGCTGTTCTTCATTGCGGCAGGCATCGCTGTGGTGGGCTATCTCCTCCACATTCACGAGGGGCGTGAGTTCCTCGAACAGCCTCTGCCCATCAAGGTCGGCATCGTCGTTGTCTGCCTGATGTTCTTGTACAATGTGACGATGACGATCCTCAAGGGACGTAAGACCACCGTCAGCAACATCCTTCTGTTCGGTCTGTGGGGCGTCGCGATCTGTTATCTCTTCGCGTTCTATAATCCCGCAAACCTCGCCCTCGACAAGATGTTCTGGTGGTACATCGTGCACCTCTGGGTCGAAGGCGTGTGGGAACTGATCATGGCCTCGATGCTGGCCTACTTGATGATCAAGCTCAACGGCATCGATCGCGAGGTGGTCGAGAAATGGCTCTATGTCATCATTGGTCTCGCCCTGTTCTCCGGCATTCTTGGCACCGGCCATCACTACTACTGGATCGGCACGCCCGGTTACTGGCAGTGGATCGGCTCGCTGTTCTCGACGCTTGAGGTTGCGCCCTTCTTCGCCATGGTGATGTTCACCATGTACATGACCTGGAAGGCCGGCCGCAAACATCCGAACAGCGCCGCGTTGCTGTGGGCAAACGGCTGCTCGGTGATGGCATTCTTCGGCGCCGGCGTCTGGGGTTTCCTGCATACGCTGTCCTCGGTGAACTACTACACCCATGGCACGCAGATCACGGCGGCACACGGGCATTTCGCTTTCTTCGGTGCCTATGTGATGCTGAACCTGGCGGTGATGGCCTATGCGATCCCGCAGCTGAAGCAGCGCGAGCCCTATAACCAGTGGCTCAGCATCACGAGCTTCTGGACCTTGGTTGGGTCGATGCTGGTCATGGTCTTCGCGCTGACCTTTGCCGGTGTGGTGCAGGTCCATCTGCAACGGGTGCTCGGCCAGAGCTATATGGAGGTGCAGGACCAGCTTGCGCTGTTCTACTGGGTGCGGCTTGGCTCCGGCGTGTTCGTGTTGCTCGGCGCGGTGATGTTCATTTGGGCCGTGTTGGTGCCCGGCTCTCAGAAGCGGTCGGTAGCTCCCGGCACATTGCAGCCTGCCGAATAGGTGTTAATGGCGGCCGCGTGCATCGCGGCCGCCATTTCTTAAGAACTCTGGAGAGACGTTATGAAACCTGTACTCCAGACCGTCGTGAGCCCCGCAACGGGTCTTCCGGCCTACGTTCCCAGCGGAAACGAATGTGCGTTGTTCGAACGTGCCTGGCAGCGTCGATTGCCGGTTCTCCTCAAGGGGCCGACCGGCTGTGGCAAGACCCGCTTTGTGGCTCACATGGCCGCGCGGTTGGGATTGCCGCTCCACACAGTTGCCTGTCATGATGATCTGACGGCCGCCGATCTCACGGGGCGCTACCTGCTCAAGGGCGGCGATACGGTATGGACGGACGGACCGTTGACACGGGCGGTGCGGGAAGGTGGGATCTGCTATCTCGATGAAGTGGTGGAGGCCCGCAAGGACGTCACGGTAGTCCTGCATCCGCTCACCGACGATCGCCGTATTTTGCCGCTCGAGCGCACTGGCGAGGAACTCGCCGCGCCTCCAAGCTTCATGCTGGTGGTGTCGTACAATCCCGGATACCAGACGCTGCTGAAGGCGCTGAAACCTTCGACCCGGCAGCGTTTCATAGCGATCGAGTTCGGTTTCCTGCCGCCCGAGCAGGAGATTGCCGTGGTAGCCGCCGAAAGCGGGTTGCCGCAGGATCGCGTACAGCCGCTGGTTCAGCTTGCTGGACGTCTGCGGGCCCTCAAGGGGCATGACCTCGAAGAGGGCGTCTCAACGCGGCTCCTCGTCTACTGTGCGACCCTGATCGCGGCCGGCACCGCGACCGCGGATGCCGTTCTTGCAGCAATGATCGAACCGCTGACCGATGATTTGGACGTCAAGAGGGCCCTGCTCGAAGTTGCCCGCGCGGTGATTGGCTGAGGACCCGATGCTCGACTTCCTCGAACTGGAGGAGACTGTCGGGCGCGCCTGGCATCGGCTGGTCGGCGGCACCGCGAGCTACCCGGTACACGCCGATTGCGCGGTGTCACTTGCAGAGGTGCGGAGCCAGATCGCGATCATGTTCCGCGCTTTCGGCGGCGAGGTGGGCGTTCAGATTGCGAATGCGAGCGCCCGCAAGTCCGGCCATAGGCTCGGATGGCGACAGCGCATCGCGCTCGGCGATGAGCGCCTTGATCAGCCCGGGCGAGATACTGCCACCGTCTTTCTTCCTGATCGCATCGCGATCTTCGAGGACCGCGAACTGAACGTCTCCCTCTATCGTTGGCTCGCGGCGTGGTTCGCAACGGCGCCGGTCGAAGTGATCGAGGAACCCGACCTGTTGCGGCGCGATCTTCTGATCCTGCAGCGGGCGGCCGAAACTGCAGCTTCGGTATTGAGACAATTTCCCGGGCTTGCAGGCAGCTATGCGCGGTTGACCGTGGCGACAGCGAAGGCTCGGCCACGCCGGTCGTTGCCTCGAGTCGAACAAGAGATGGAGCAGATCGTTCTTGCCATGCTTGGTGCCGGCGAGCCGCCGTCAGGCAAGCTATGGTCGACCGTGAAAGACGCGAGTGCTCTGTCGGTAAAGGCGCCGCCGGGATATCGGCCAATCTTGCCGTGTCCATTGTGGGGCGATTGCTGGATACGCGAACTCTCTGCCCCGCGCGCGGAGGACGACGAGACTGCGCAAAGCGCGGATTCGACGCCCTCAGACAATCGCAAGCGCTTTGCGGTCCGTGGGCGCGATGAAGATCCCGACCGCCGCGATCCCCTTGCACTTAACCGTTTCGAAAAGATCCTCGCCATGGCCGAGATGGTCAATGTCGATCGTCCCGACGACGATCGGGAGGACGAGGACGCGAAGAAGGCGGCTGACGATCTCGAAGAGATTACCGTCGCGAAGCGAAGCGGCAAGCCTGCGAGCAAACTCCGGTTCGATCTCGATCTTCCTCCGGAAGCCGTCGAGGCGTCGCGTCTTAACTCCGGCGTTACCTATCCTGAATGGGACTATCGCAATGGGGCATACCTGCCGGATCATTGCCGTGTGCTCGCGACCGATGCGTCCGAGAGCGGTGAAAGCTGGTCCCCGGACGAGACAATGCGCCGCCACATCCGGCATGTACGGCGGCGGTTCGAGGTTCTCAGGCCGCGCCACGAATTGCTGCGTGCGCAGGTGGACGGACACGACCTCGACCTTGATGCGTTGGTGCGCGCTCGTTGTGACCTCCGGGCCGGCGGCAGCAGTGGTGAGTTGGATCGTGTGCATGTGGCGATGCGGCCGCAAGGGCACGATCTTGCCGTCACCCTGCTGGTTGATGTGTCGCTGTCGACCGACGCCTGGGTCGATGGCTATCGCGTGCTGGACGTCGAGAAGGAGGCGTTGCTGGTGCTCGCCCACGGGCTTTCTGCCTGCGGTGATTACCACAGCATACTGACCTTCACATCGCGACGGCGTGCCTGGGTCCGGATTGAGACGGTCAAGGCGTTCGGGGAGCCGATGAGCGGAGCCGTCGAACGTCGCATCGGAGCACTCAAGCCCGGCTATTACACCCGCATCGGGGCGGCGGTGCGCCACGCCACAGCCGAGATCGCCCGGCAGCCGCAACGCAAGAAGCTCTTGTTGGTGCTCACCGACGGCAAGCCCAACGACGTCGACCATTACGAGGGGCGGTTTGCGGTTGAGGATACCCGCAAAGCGGTGCTGGAGGCGCGGCGGCTTGGCATTGCCGCGTTTGGCGTAACCGTTGACGCGACTGCCCAGTCCTATTTTCCGACCCTGTTCGGTCGCGGCGGCTACGCCATCGTCGGTAACATCAAGCGGCTGCCCGCGGCCTTGCCTGGGATCTATCGGCAATTGGTGCACTGAGACGACGTGGGCCTGCTGCGGATGGGCCATGGCCCATCAGCGCCGCCAGCGCAGATGCTGGTTCTCGGTTACCGGCGAGCTCATCTTTCCCTGAGGACAGAACGTGGGTGGCGCACAAGAACGGCCATGAGGGCCTACTTGACGAACTCAGGGACTTGATGGAGGACATTGAAGCGGGCGCGAGGTTCGACGAACAGGCTCTTGCGCAGGCGCTTGATGCCTGGTTCTACAGGTATTTTGAAACCCATGACGCTCGACTGCACAACGCCCTCGGCTCGCATTGATGATTAATTAAGCCTTTTCAACATATTAGGCCTATCCAACCCAGGAGATGACGAAATGAAGCGGATTCTGATCGCGGTCGCAATCGCCGCCGCATCTGCAGGCGCTGCGAACGCGCAGGACGTTACTGACGGCGCGAAGCAGTTCAAGAAATGCACGCCCTGTCACGACGTGGGGCCGGCTGCGAAGAACAAGGTGGGTCCGGTACTCAACGGCATCGACGGCCGCCATTCGGGATCGGCGCCCAATTTCAATTACTCGGATGCCAACAAGAACTCCGGGATCACCTGGAACGAAGAGGTTTTCCTTGAATACATCAAGGATCCCAAGGCCAAGATCCCCAACACCAAGATGGTGTTTGCCGGCATCAAGAACGAGGCCGATGCCAAGAATCTCTGGGCCTATCTCAAGCAGTACGACGCCGAGGGCAAGATTAAGCAGTAATTGCTGCACCCTTCAATCCGGCGCGCGTCGCTTGGCGTCTCAGCCGGCGATGCCGTCGGGCGAGCCTGAAGACCAGTACCTGCGACCGCCTTCCGGGTCGGTCGCCCATATTGCTGTCCCTTCCAGCCGGGGCAGCATCGCCCGGATCTCATCTTCCGAAGCAACATAGAGTGTCGTCGACAGCGCGTCGGCGACCGCTGTCCAGCGATGATGCACCGTAATCGTTCGCCAATGCGCAGCACTGCGGCCGCTGCGCGGATCGAAGATATGGTGCGCGGCGCCGTTGGCGCCAAGCACGCAGCCCGAACCTTCCGAAGTAGCCAGTGCACCGTGGACGAGCCGGATCGGGGTCGCATTCGCTCGCGTGATCAGCCATGGCGCTCCGTCCCGGCGCGGTGCGATCGCGCGCTGCTCGCCCAGGTCGACGAGGATGTGGCGCAGGCCTTTCGCCACAAGAAGTTCCGCCACGCGATCGGTGACGTAGCCTTGCCCGAGGCCGTTGAGCGTGAGGCGTTGGCCTTCGCCGAGACTGATCGCATCCGTTCCGATCCTGATCTTTCGCCAATCCACGGCTTGGCGCGCATGGGCGATCACGTGTTCCGGTGGCAGGCCGGCATCGCGGTGGCCTTCAAACCAGTCGACATGGGCTTCCCACAATGGCTGTACGGTTGGATCAAATAGACCGTCGCTGAGGGTTGCGATCCGAACGGCCAGCGCCAACGCGCGGCGCATATCGCCGCTGGGTTCGGGCAGATGACCGTCGCGGTTCAGTCGACACAGCTCCGAGTTTGTTCGGAACAGGCTCAACGCGTTCTCCAGGCGATCTATTTCCGCCTCTACCAGTGCAACGGTGTCTCGCGCGGTCCGCACGTCTATTCCGTCAAACAGAATGTGTGCGTCAGCTCCCATTGCTTCGCCGCGCCATTCGTAGGCGGCCGCGGCGGGCCGGGCGGGGCCGCCCGCGATCGCGCCGGCTGCAGCGGCAGCGAAGATGGTGATGGCGCGGCGCCGTGTCGGATGATCAGACATGGCTTCTCCTCACGATGGGCGTGCGGACTTGCGCGGCGTAGCTGCCGGCGTGAGCGGTTGGCGTCGTTGCGCACGTTTCTTCAGGTGCAGGCAGATCTCGGGATCGAAATAGTTGGCCTGGCACTTGAGACAGTAGATGCACTCGTTCGGGTTGATCTGGCCGAGCGGGTGAATCGCCTGAACGGTGCAGCGCCGCGCGCAGACATGGCATTCCGAACCGCACTCTCGGTAGCGCTTAAGCCACTCGAACATACGCATGCGGGCAGGGATGGCCAGCGCCGCGCCCAGCGGGCACAGGTATCGGCAATAGAACCGCTCGACGAAAAGCCCGGCGAGAAGCAGCAGGCCAGCGTAGAGCACGAATGGCCATGCCCGCAGGAACTTCAACGTGATAGCCGTCTTGAAAGGTTCGATCTCGGCGAGTTCAAAGGCCGTGACGATCGAACGCAGCGAAATCGCGAGGATCGCGACGAAGGCGACGTATTTGATCATCCACAATCGCTCATGCAGCCCGAACGGGATTTCGATCTGCTTGATGCCGAGACGCCGCGCCAACTTGTTGGTGAGTTCCTGGAGCGAGCCGAATGGACAAAGCCAGCCGCAAAACACGCCGCGGCCCCAGAACAGCATGCTGACGGCGACAAAGCTCCAGAGGATGAACACCAGAGGATCGAGCAGGAACAATTCCCAGCGAAACCCCGAGAGCAGGGCGTGGATGAAGGTCAGAACATTCACAACCGAGAGCTGGGCGTTGGCGATGAGGCCGAGGAACACCAGCGTCGAGAGCAGGTAGAAGGTCCGCAGCCGATAAAAAAAGACGCCATAGGCCGTCACGGTGTCCTGGAAGATCAGGATCGTGGCCAGAACAGCCAGCATCGCACCGAGGCCGCCGATCTCGTAGCGCCGTTTCCACCAGATCTCCTGCCACACGGTTTCCGTCGATGCCGGTGCCGCGGATGCGGCGAGCTTGGCTGACGGTGCTGCCGCCGGCGCGGCAGGCGGGACGATGAGATAGCGCTGGGGGATACGGTATTCGAGCGAGATCACCGCGGGGCCGCCTGGAGACGCAGTGCCACCGAGGTCGAGATCGAGCCGGAATGGCTTGGTCGAATCGAATCCGCTCGCATGCGGAATTCGGAACACGGCGATCTCGCGCAGCTCAGGTGCGCCGGCTGCGTGCAGCGACTCGACCGGCGTGTAATCCGATGCCTTGAGGCGGATCGTGCGGTCGCCCTGCACCAGTTCGATCCGGTTGAACGAACCGGATTGGCGCCACTCCGTGCCCTTGAAGGAATAAAGGCCCTTGGCGCCGATCAGGACCAGATCGTCGTCGGCTCCGATCTTCCCCAGCTCGCTCTCGTAAATATATTGTCCGAGGACGCTTTCTCCGATCGGAGGCGGCGTAGCGAGCGCCAGCCAAAGATCAATGAAGACCTTGTCTGGCTCGCTGTCCTGTGTGCCGAGCAACTTTGCCGCTTCTCCGCGCAGCACGAGCCGATGCTGCACACTTCCCTCGGCGACCAGCGACGGCCAGGAAGACCGCCGCAGAGTTTCGCGGTCCAGCCGCACGGTCCCATCAGGAACAGCGGTGCGACTGCGCAGCACAGACCGCGCCGAGCGGATGATCGCGTCACGTATCACGGTGCTCGTGATCGTCGCGCCTGCCATCGCATGCGGGCCGCGCGCGAGTTCGTCCGCCGGCCTGAGCGTTGCGCCTGGGCGTACGTCAAAGCCGCGGAAGCTGGCTACGTAGGCGGCGAGTGCGTCGGGTGAAATGCCAATCACCAGGATTGGCTCTTCATGAGCGACAATCTCGGCGCCCGCGATGATTCCTTCGGGCGTCACGGCTGCAACGATGTCGAGCGGGCGGCCCGCATATCCAACCGATCCGGAGACGTCGAGGCTGGAGAACGCATAACCGAGCACACGCCCGTCCGCTGCACGCACGATCGCGGCGGGCGGATTTCCCTCGGCTCGCTCTACGGAAGCGGATGTTGAAAAAAACTTGGGGGTAATGCTGAGGTCGGCCGCTTGTGCCGCGCATGCGGCAAGTGCGAACGCAACCCCTGCGAGCATTCCTCGCAGTGCAAAAACTCCTATCCTGACAGCACTTCGCATGGGACGACCACGCAGCGTCGCAGGCCCCGCCGCATTGAGATAGATCAACGTCTCGATTGACTGCGGTCAATGCGGGGAAGCGGCCTCATGGGGCATAAGCTATCATCGGATTCTCATGGCTGGAGGAGTATGAATGCGAGCCCGAGCTTCATTGTTTGCTGCGCTCACAGGTGGCGCTGCAGCGGTTGGTCTTTTCTACCTGGGGGCGACGACGGCAGGCTATGCACAGCAGCAGCCTCAGGCGCCGAGCCCCGCTGAAATAGAGCAGCACAAGACGACACCCGGCGGCCAATACCAGCCGGAGATGGACACCCTCGCCAAGCAGGGAACGAGTCAACCTGGTGCCCTGCCCGGCGTGCCGACGCTTACCAAGGCGGAGTTCGACAGGGCGAACCGCATCTTCTTTGAGCGCTGCGCTGGCTGTCACGGCGTGCTGCGCAAGGGCGCAACCGGAAAGCCGCTTACGCCCGACATCACCAGGCAAAAGGGCTACGAATATCTGCGCGACTTCATCACCTATGGATCGCCCGCTGGCATGCCGAACTGGGGCACCTCCGGTGACCTTTCCAAGGAGGATGTCGATCTGATGGCTCGCTATGTCATGAACGAGCCGGCGCAGCCGCCGGAGTTCGGCATGAAGCAAATGAAGGAGAGCTGGAAGATCATCGTGCCGGTCGCGCAGCGGCCGACCAAGAAGATGAATAAGCTCGACATCGACAATCTGTTCTCGGTGACGCTGCGCGACGCCGGCGAAATAGCGTTGATCGACGGCGATAGCAAAGAGATCAAGCAGATCCTGAAAACCGGCTATGCCGTGCACATTTCGCGCATCTCGCACTCAGGGCGCTATCTGTACGTGATCGGGCGTGACGCCAAGATCAGCCTCATCGATCTCTATATGGATCCGCCGCAAGTCGTGGCTGAACTCAAGATCGGCACCGAGGCGCGTTCGGTCGAAACTTCCAAGTACAATGGTCCCGAAGGCAACTTTGAGGACAAGTACGCCATCGCAGGTGCATATTGGCCGCCCCAATATGTGATCATGGACGGCCCCACGCTCGAGCCGCTCAAGATCGTTTCGACCCGCGGCATGACGGAAGACGAGCAGGAATATCATCCGGAACCGCGCGTCGCCTCCATCGTGGCCTCGCACAACCACCCGGAATTCGTCGTCAACGTCAAGGAGACCGGACAGGTTCTGATGGTCAACTATCAGGATATCAAGAACCTGAAGGTGACCTCCATCCCTGCCGAGCGCTTCCTGCATGACGGCGGCTTCGACAGCACCGGCCGTTACTTCCTCGTTGCCGCGAACGCCCGTCACAAGGTCGCGATCGTCGACACCAAGGACAACAAGCTCGTCGGTGTCGTGGAGACGAAAGGTCAGACGCCGCATCCGGGGCGTGGTGCCAACTTCGTCCATCCGAAGTATGGTCCGGTCTGGGCCACCAGCCACCTTGGCGACGCGACGGTTACCTTCATCGGAACCGATCCTGTCAAGCACAAGGATAATGCGTGGAAGGTCGTGCAGACCGTCGAAGGTCAGGGCGGCGGATCGCTCTTTGTCAAGACGCATCCGAAGTCTGAAAATCTCTATGTCGACACCGCGTTGAATCCCGATGCCGAAATCTCCTCCTCGGTAGCGGTCTTCAAGATCAAGGAACTGGGCAAAGAGAAGGTTGAGCCCAAGATTCTCCCGATCGGCGAGTGGTCCGGGATCTCCGAAGGTGCCCGCCGCGTGGTCCAGGGTGAGTTCAACAAGGCCGGCAACGAGATCTGGTTCTCGGTCTGGAACAGCAAGGCCCAGGAATCGGCGATCGTCGTCGTCGACGACAAGACGTTGACCAAGAAGGCAGTCATCCGCGACAAGCGGCTGATCACGCCGACCGGAAAGTTCAACGTCTGGAATACCCGCAACGATATCTACTGATTGCGGATTGAATGGTGCGGCGAGAAGATCGCCGCACCATTTCCAAGAATTTACAGATGGTCCGAGCAGAGCACGGTATGAGTGTCGGAAAGGTTTATCTTGTCGGCGCGGGTCCGGGCGATCCGGAATTGCTCACCGTAAAGGCTGTGCGGGCCATTGGCGAAGCCGATGTTGTCGTCTACGACCGCTTGGTGCCCGAGGCTATTCTTGCCACCATCGCGGAAGGCGTTCTCCAAATCAACGTCGGCAAGCGCGCCTCATTTCATCCAGTGCCTCAAGAAGAAATCAACCAGATGCTGGTTCGGCTGGCGCGCGCAGGTCGCACCGTCGTGCGGCTCAAGGGAGGCGATCCGTTCATCTTCGGGCGCGGTTCCGAAGAGGCGGCCGAGTTGGAACAGGCGGGCGTTCCCTATGAGGTGATACCAGGTATCACCGCAGCACAAGGCTGCGCTGCTGCGGCGCGCATGCCGCTGACGCACAGGGGGGTCGCCTCGGGCGTACGTTATGTCACGGGTCACCGGAAAGCCGACGAGCCGCTTGATCTGGACTGGCGCAGCCTCGCCGATCCCGAGACGACGCTCGTCGTCTACATGGGGCTTGCTAATGTCGGTGAGATTGTCCACAAATTGATCGCGCATGGATTGCCGGCCGTCACACCGGTCCTTGCGGTGTGTCAAGGTACGACCCCGCGCGAGCAGCGTATATCCACGTACCTGGAGGCGCTTCCGACGGCGTTGCAGGATGCCGCCTTGAGTGGACCTGTGCTTTTTATCATCGGAAGGGTCGCCGCCATTGCGAAGGAGCGCAACGAGCGAATCGATGCAGCGAATTCCGAGGCGTTTCCCGTCGTGGCGTAGCATCGCGCTTGCCTCTGCCATTGCGATCGTGCCGGCAAGCGCGAACGAGGCCGGTCTCGATACGGCTCGATTGACGAATCTGGTTCGGGAAGATTGTGGTTCGTGCCATGGGCTGACGTTGAAGGGTGGACTCGGAAAGCCGCTGACGCCAGACCACCTGCGCGCTTGGAACCACGAACAGCTCGTTAGCATCATTCTCAACGGCGTGCCCGGCACGCCGATGCCGCCTTGGCGCCCGCTTCTGAGTGAAGCGGAGGTGCAATGGATTGCTGAGCGGCTACAGAAGGGAGATTTACCATGAGTCTGGCCGCGAGATTGCTGCTGGCGCTGTTGTTTGTGATGCCGACGTTCGTTCGCGCCGACGAGTTGCGCGGCACCGGCAATCTTGGCCTTGTGATCGAGCGCGCGACAGGCTCGGTCCTGGTCGTCGATACATCGCAGCGCAAGGCAATCGGCCGGGTCGAGGGGCTGGGGGATCTCTCCCATGCTTCCGTGGTATTCTCGCCGGACGAACGCTACGGCTATGTGTTCGGCCGCGACGGCGGCCTCACCAAGGTCGACCTGCTGACGAATACGATCGCGAAGCGGATCGTGCAGGCGGGAAACGCAATCGGCGGTGCCATTTCCGATGACGGCGAGCTGATCGCGGTTTCGAACTACGAACCCGGCGGCGTACGGGTCTTTGATGCGAGGTCGCTCGATCCGGTTGCGACCATTCCGGCGGTTGGCGCCAATGGCAAGGCGTCGAAGACGGTCGGGCTGGTCGACTTGCCCGGCCGTCGTTTTGCCTGGGCGCTGTACGACGCCGGCGAAATCTGGATTGCTGACCTGTCGAACGCCGGCGCACCCACTGTCGTCAAGCTGACCGACGTGGGCAAGCTGCCCTATGACGGCAATGTCACGCCCGATGGACGGCATTATCTCGCCGGGTTGTTTGGTGAGGATGGCGTCGTGCATGTCGACACTTGGCGACAGCCGCTGAAGGCCGAGCGCATCTTGAATGGCTATGGGCACGGCGAAGAACCACTGCCGGTCTACAAGATGCCGCATCTCGAAGGCTGGGCTGCCGTTGGCGACAAGTTGCTGCTTCCGGCAGTTGGACACCATGAGCTGATTGCCGTTGATCTTCGTAATTTTACCGAAGCAGGCCGCGTTGCGACCCATGGCCAGCCGGTTTTCGCGGTGGCACGGCCCGACGGACGGCATGTATGGGTAAATTTCGCGCATCCGCTCAACGACACCGTCGAGATTGTCGACACGGAGACGTTGAAGGTGATCCATCGCCTGACGCCGGGCCCGGCAGTGTTGCACATGGAATTTACGCCGCGCGGCAATGAGGTTTGGGTTTCTGTACGGGATGCCGACCGCATCGACATCTATGATGCGACAACCTTTGCCAAGAAGGGGGAAATCCCGGCGCAGAAGCCATCCGGAATCTTCTTCACGGCGCGTGCGACGAGGATCGGGCAGTGACGCCGACTTCCACGGAACTCGCGCTGATAGATCGCTGGCAACACGATTTCCCGCTGGTGAAGCAGCCTTTCGAGGTCGTGGGCCGTTCCGCTGCGCTCAACGCACGGGAAACGATCCGCGTCTTCCAGCGGATGCGCGAGCACGACTTGATCTCCCGGATCGGAGCCGTGGTTCGTCCGAACACAGTCGGAGCGAGCACGCTCGTGGCGCTGCAGGTTCCCCCGGATAGGCTCGAGCAGGTTGCCGGCATCGTCAGCAGCGAACCGCTTGTCACGCACAATTACGAGCGCGAGCACCCGTTGAACCTCTGGTTTGTGATCGCTGGCGGCAATGCGCAGGCCATCGCCGCGACGATCCGCAGCATCGAGGCGCAGACCGGACTTTCCGCGATCGATCTGCCGATGCAGCGAGCCTATCATCTCGGGCTCGGTTTCCCGCTGGACGCGCCGTATGAGCGAAAGAACGGGGCGTCTAACCTTGCCGCCGATTACTGTCCGCATCCGCATGATCGCGCCATCCTTGCGGCGATTGAGGACGGACTTCCGCTGGTCGAGCATCCCTATCGCGCCGTGGCCGAACAACTCGGCTTGGAGGAAGCGGAGGTGATCGGGCGGCTTGAACGACTGATTGTGGTGGGCGTGGTGACGCGCTTTGGCTGCGTCGTGCGGCACAACAAGCTCGGCTTCAATGCCAATGCGATGGCGGTGTGGGACGTGCACGACGACATGGTTGACGCCGTCGCCACCACGTTCGCCCGTCATCCCAAGGTGACGTTGTGTTACCGGCGGCCGCGCCGGCTGCCGCTCTGGCCTTACAACCTCTTCTGCATGGTGCATGCGAGATCAAGGAGCGAGGCCTATGCGGCGATCGATGAGCTCAATCTGATGGCGGATACCGGGCTGAACGGTCAGGCCGTACTGTTTTCAACGCGCTGCTTCAAGCAGCGAGGCGCTGTTTTTTCCGGCTCCGGGGCGAATTGATGCGCTACGTCGATCCCACAGAGAAGGCGATCATCAACGGTTTGCAGGGCGGCTTTCCCCTGACATCCCGGCCGTTTCGTGATGCCGGCGCAACGCTCGGTCTCAGCGAGGGCGAGTTGATCGAGGGGGTCAGCAACCTGGTCGCGAACGGGCAATTGAGCCGGTTCGGTCCGCTTTGGAATGCGGAGATGCTCGGAGGTGCGGTGTGCCTCGCGGCAATGGCCGTGCCGCGCGAACGATTCGATGAAGTCGCCGATCGCGTCAATGCCCATCCGGAGATTTCGCAGAACTACGAACGAAGCCACGAGCTGAACATGTGGTTCGTGATATCAGCCGAGGATCCTGCGCGCATCCATCGGGTGATCGCGGAGATCGAGCAGGAGACCGGACTTGCGGTTCGCGCCATGCCAAAGGCGCGCGAGTTCTTCGTCGAATTCCGCGTGGAGGTGTGACGATGCTCGATGCCGTCGACCGCAAGCTGGTTGCCGCCACGCAGGCCGGACTGCCGCTCGTGCCTGAACCCTATCGGGCGCTCGCCGAGCAGCTTGGGTTGGAGGAAATCGAAGTGATCGGCCGACTCCAGCGCTTGTTGGACAATGGCGGCATCCGCCGTGTCGGCGCGATCCCCAATCACTACGCGCTCGGTTACACCGCCAACGGCATGTCGGTTTGGGATGTTGCTGACGAGGCCGTGGCCGAAGTTGGCGCCCAGGTAGGCGCGTTGGACTTCGTCACCCATTGCTATGAGCGTCCGCGCCACCTTCCGCTCTGGCCCTACAATATGTTTGCCATGGTCCACGGCAGGAGCCGCGACGAGATCAAGGACAAGGTTGCCCGCATCGCCGACCTGATCGGCCCGGCGTCGCGCGGCCATGACGTGTTGTTTTCGACCCGGATCCTGAAGAAGACCGGGCTTCGTATTGCCGCCTGAGCAGGAGCCTCGGTCATGTTTCGTCTCAGCCAATATCTGCGCGAGCTGGATGTCCCGGCGCCGACGGGACCCGTGCGTCATCCGCCCGGACCGGTCGTCATCTGGAACCTGATCAGGCGCTGCAACCTGACTTGCAAGCATTGCTACTCGATCTCCGGTGATGTCGATTTTCCCAACGAACTATCGACGTCCGAGGTGTTCCACGTGATGGACGATCTGAAGGCGTTCAGGGTGCCGGTACTGATCTTGTCGGGCGGCGAGCCGCTGATGCGGCGCGATATCTTCGAGATATCGGGCCGCGCCAAGGCCATGAAATTCTATGTCGGCTTGTCCAGCAACGGTACCTTGATCAAGCGCGAAACGGCGGACCGCATCCGCGAGATAGGCTACGACTATGTTGGAGTTTCGCTCGACGGGATCGGCGAAACCCATGATCGGTTTCGAGGCAAGGAGGGGGCCTACCGCGAGGCCCTCGACGGTCTGCGCCTGCTGCGCGATCGTGGCATCAAGGTTGGCGTGCGCTTCACGATGACGGAGAGCAATGCGGCCGAGCTGCCCCGGATGCTCGATCTGGTCGAGCAGGAGAGCTTCACCAAGTTCTATCTCTCGCATCTCGTCTATGCGGGCCGCGGCAACAAGAATCGCGGCGAGGATGCGATGTGGCAGACCACACGCGAGGCCATGGACATGGTCATCGAGCGCGCCTGGCGCTGGACACGGGACGGCCGCGGCATCGAGATCGTCACCGGCAACAATGATGCCGATGCTGTCTATCTGCTGCGTTGGGCCGCGCGCACCGTACCGCAGGCGGTGGAGGCGTTGCGCGCCAAGCTTGTGCGCTGGGGTGGCAACTCGTCGGGAGTCAACGTCGCCAATATCGACAACCTCGGCAACGTGCATCCGGATACGATGTGGTGGCATCACACGATCGGCAACGTCAAGGCGCGGCCGTTCTCGGCCATCTGGTCGGACCTGTCCGACCCGATCATGGCAGGGTTGAAGAAGAAGCCCCGCGACGTCGGCGGCCGCTGCGGCGCATGCGCCCATTTTGAAATCTGCAACGGCAATACGCGCGTGCGGGCGTTGCGCATCACCGGAAATCCCTGGGCCGAGGATCCCGGTTGTTATCTTAGCGACGAGGAGATCGGCCTTGCCCAACCGGTTGAGCGCGTCAAGACGCATGCCTATCGAGGAGTACGCCATGAAGCGCCGCTTTCCAACTGAAGCCGTCGTCATTCTGCTGATGGTCTGTGGTTTAGGCGCTTTCTCGTCCGCTTCCGCAGCGGAGCCGGATGCGGCAAAGCTCTATGCGGATCACTGCGCGGAATGCCATAGCGCCGATCGCCTCGGCGGGCAGGGGCCGGCCCTGCTGCCCGAAAGTCTCGACCGTCTCAGGGGGCCGCGTGGCATCGCGACGGTCATCGCGGAAGGCCGCAACGCGACGCAGATGCAGGGTTTTGCCGGGACTTTGAACAAGGACGAAATTGCAGCGCTCGCGTCCTACATCTCGGCGCCGCTTGCTTCCGTCCCCGCCTGGGGTGTCGAGGAGATCAACCATAGCCGCGAGATCCACGCCGCCGCGCCCGCACTTGAGCGTCCGCGCTTCTCGGCCGATCCGCTCAACCTGTTCGTTGTCGTCGAGGCCGGCGATCACCACGCGACCATCCTTGATGGCGACCGCTTCGAGCCGTTGACGCGCTTTGCAACACGATTTGCGCTGCATGGCGGTCCGAAGTTTACGCCCGACGGCCGCTACGTCTTCTTCATGTCGCGCGACGGGTGGGTAAGCAAATACGATCTATGGTCGCTCACCATGCTGGCGGAGGTGCGCGCCGGCATCAACTCGCGCAACATTGCGATCTCACGTGACGGCAAGCACATCGCGGTCGCCAACTACCTGCCGCACAGCCTCGTGATCCTGTCGGCCGACGATCTTTCGGTGGAGAAGATCTTCGACGCCAAGGACAAGTTGGGTCACTCCTCGCGCGTCTCGGCCGTCTATCAGGCGCCATCGCGCAACAGCTTCATTGCGGCAATGAAGGACGTTCCGGAAATCTGGGAAGTCGCGACCGACCCGAACGCGGAGCCTGTCTATACCGGCTTTGTCCATTCACATGAGAAGGGCATGGTCGAGGCGCTGCCTTCGTCACAGGGGCTGTTTGCACTGCGCCGGATCGAGGTGTCCGAGCCGCTCGATGATTTCTTCTTTGATCCGCCATACCGCAACCTGATCGGCTCGTCACGAGAGGGCAAGGCGATCGTCGTCAATCTGACGGTTGGAAGGGAGATCAAGCAGCTGGATCTCCCAGGGTTTCCGCATCTCGGATCGGGAATCACCTGGGACTGGAACGGTCGTCCTGTGCTGGCCACACCGCTGCTCAAGGAGGGCAAGATCACCGTGCTCGACATGCAGGACTGGTCGAAGATCAAGGATATCCAGACGCCTGGGCCAGGGTTCTTCATGCGCAGTCATGAGAATACGCCTTACGCCTGGACCGACAGTATGATGAGTCCCAAGAAGGACACGTTCACTATTATCGACAAACGGACGCTTGAGGTTGCGCGCAGTCTCACGCCCGAGCCCGGCAAGACTGCCGCACATGTGGAATTCGACAGAGACGGCAGCCATGCGCTGGTTTCGATTTGGGAAGATAAGGGAATGCTCATCGTCTACGACGCAAAGACGTTTACCGAGGTAAAGCGTCTCCCGATGTCGAAGCCGTCAGGCAAATACAACGTGTGGAACAAGATCACCTTCTCCGACGGAACGAGCCATTGACGGTTTCCGGAGATGCTTGCCAGACGGCCCTGCTGATCGCGGCCCATGGCGCGCGGGGAGCGGACGGCAACGACGAAGGGACGTTTCGCATCGCGCGTGCCTTGGCCGCCCGCAGCCTGACGTCGGATGTCGCCGTCGGCTTCATCCGCGGCGAGCCGAGCATCAAGGATGCTCTCGGTGGGATGACTGCGCCGAACATCGTCGTGTATCCGCTGTTCGTGGCGAACGGCTACTTCACAAGAGATCGCTTGGCGCAGTTGCTGGAGGAGGCCAACGGCGAAGGCCGCAAGGTCGACGTGATGCCACCGCTCGGGCTGGATCCCGGGTTGCCGGATCTCGTGGCGGCCTTTGCGACGGATGCGGCGGATCGACGCGGCTTTGCGCCTCGGGCCTGCGACGTGGTCCTGCTGGCGCATGGCTCGAAAAAGAATCCGGCGTCACGGAAATCCACCGAGCAGATGGCACGCGCACTTGAGATCGATAACCGATTTAGGAGTGTCCAAGCGGCGTTTCTGGAGGAGCCGCCCTCCCTTCACACCGCAGTCGCGGGTATTCAGGGACCGATCATCGTGGTCGGGATGTTCTCCGGCGAGGGGCTGCATGGTGCGAAAGATGCGCCACGGCTGGTTTCCGAGCTCCGGCGCGACGATGTTGCCTTCGCGGGAGTGATTGGGAGCGCTGCGGGCGTTGAAGACCTGATTGCCCGATCGGTCGAGAATGCGCTCCGCGCGCTTGGAAGTGCGAATGCCTCGGCGGACTGGGCTTCCGCCCCATAGCCAAATCCTACGGTCCTCCCAGGACCTGACCTGCAATATATTGCCGGGCAAGCACCGATGTTCTGGCTTCTTGAAAGAGCTCCCCCTCATCTGTAAGAGCTTCTCAAGGCGTGCGCACCTCGAGTGCACTTGAGCCAGGGTCGTCCTCGCGTCTCGAGTCGGTCCCTGGTTTGTTGGTTTGAACTCGCAATATTGGAACACCGTATGAATCGCAATCTCGTGGCTGTCGCAGCCACCATCGCTATCGCTTTTACGACGACCGCCGTTGTGGCGCAGTCCGACTCGATCAAGGAGCGCAAGACCTTGTTCAAGGAGTGGGGAAATGACACCAAGCCCGTGGGCGAAATGCTGAAGGGCAACGAAAAGTTCAATCTCACTGCCGTGCAGACGGCGTTGGATGCCTACGTCAAGCACGTCAAAGCTCTGCCCGATCTCTTCCCGGTGGGTACTGAAACGGGCGGCGACACTGAGGCGCTTCCGGCGGTCTGGAAGGACAAGGCGAAGTTCAACGACATCTTCTCCAAATTGGGTGCCGACGCTGCGGCTGCTCGAACCGCGATCACCGATGAGGCGAGCTTCAAGAAGAATTTCCCCGGCGTGCTCCGTAACTGCAAGGGATGCCACGACGACTTCCGTGAGAAGAAGACCTGACACCTTGTCGTTCGTCGCAACCAGTTCCGCTCCGACGGTCATCGCTTGGGATCTGCCAACCCGGATCGCCAAGTGGCTTCTGGTTGCGTTGGTGGTGCTTGCTTTCGCGAGCCGCTATTATGGCGATGACATGCTGGTATGGCACCAGCGGAACGGCCTCGCCATTCTGGTGGTGATCGTGTTTCGGCTGCTGTGGAGCGTGGTCGGCGGCAGCACCGCGAGATTCGCGACCTTTCTGAGCGGGCCGTCGGCGATGATATCCTACGCATCAAGTCTGTTGCGTGGCCGCCCGCAGCATTTCCTTGGCCATAACCCGCTTGGCGGGTGGATGGTCGCGGCGCTGTTGGGGGTTATCGCTGTGGAAGCGGTCACCGGCCTCTTCACCACCGATGACATTGTCGTCTACGGCCCGATGACGGCCGCGGTGAGCGAGAGGACGGTGGCGATGGCCTCGGCTCTGCACCAGAAGATCTATCCCATTCTTCTTGTGCTGATCGGTTTGCATGCATTCGCGAACGTCCTCTATTCGCTGTTCGGGAAGGATAACCTCATCCTTGCGATGATCACAGGGCGCAAGCCTGAATCGGCGTATGTTGACCGAGCGCCGGCGACGCCAGGATCGGTCGTGACCGCGGTCATCTGTCTCATCGTCGCGGCCGTGATCGTCTTCGGCGGCATCAAGGTGGCGGGCGGCAGCCCTTTTCCTTAGAGCGATCACGCTCAATAAAGAGCTGACAGCGTGATTCAACTCAACCTGATCGCGTCACGCTTCAGGTCTCACTCCGTAATGGCTTGATAGGATCATGTCGTATTGAGCCACCTCAAAGACAGCGTCGTTCATTACTTGAAATACCGGCGCAACCACCAACGGCTTCAGCAAGGAGAGATAATCTGATGGCCAAAATTTACGAAGTCGAAGGCGATATCCTGTTGAGCGGCGCTCAGGCCATCGCACATGGCATCGCACCAGGCGATCATTTCGACTCCGGGCTTGCCTTGGCTCTCCGCGAGCGCTGGCCGTCACTCGCCAAGGACTTCCGGCACTATTGCCGGCTCAATCATCCCAAGGCTGGAGGGATCTGGGCGTGGGGCGGGGTGTCGCCGGATGGCGGCGCCGCGGTGCGCATCGTCAACCTGTTGACGCAGGAGCCTGCCCCTAATCCTACTGGCCGCCCGGGTCGGGCAAGTCTCGAAAACGTCGGTCACTCCCTGCGCACTCTCGCGCACTATGTCCAGGAGGAGGGCGTCGCCAGCCTGGCTCTGCCCCGCCTCGCCACCGGTGTCGGCGGCCTGGATTGGGCGGATGTGAAGCCGCTGATTGAGCGTTACCTCGCCGAGGTGAACATCCCGGTCTTCGTCTATGCTGTCTACCACAAGGGCCAGAAAGCCGTGGAGCCCGGCCTCTAAGGAGTCGTTCGGGAAGATCGCGTCGCCGCGCTGACGCGGCCGTGATGGTTGGGCTTGTCCCGGCCATCACGTCTACCAGCGTAGCCCATCATGTCGCTTTGTAGCGTCTGGCCCACCATTCAGATTCTGTCAGTAGACGTCATTGCGGGTATTGTAGACGTTGAACTTTCCGGTCGGCGTGACCAACCGCTTGTCGCGGATGACTGCCTTCTTGGTCAACGTCTTGTCGTCGACGACGACGATCGCCGACTCCTGGGCCTTGGTGTTCCAGACTGAGAACCAGATCTCGTCGCCGGCCATGTTGAACTCTCCATGCACGACGCGGCGGACGCCCTCAGTGATCCCCGACCATTCACCGATCGGGAGAACCTTGTACTCAGGCTTATCCTCGGCGAGATCCTTGATCTTGAAGACAGCTACCGAGGAGGCGATTTTGGGGTCGGTATTCAAGGTTGTGTCAACGTAAAGATTCTCCGACTTCGGATGCGTCTTGACGAAGAGCGATCCGCTGCCCTGGCCTTCGACAATCTGAACAACCCTCCACGCATTCTCCTTGTGCTTCACAGGATCGGTTCCGATGAAGGTAACCGATGCGTCGCCAAGGTGGCTCGTCGCCCAGACCGGCCCGTACTTCGGATGGACGAAGTTGGCACCGCGCCCCGGATGCGGCGTCTGCCCGCCGGTGTCCACGATGCCAACGAGCTTGTCTTCCTTGGTGTCGACGATAGCGACTTTATGATGGGCCGTCGCGGCAACCAGGAGGTAACGCAGGGTGCTGTCGAAGCCGCCATCGTGCAGGGAGCGCTCGGCGGCAATGGAGGTCACCTCCAGGTTCTTGATGTCCTGATAGTTGACCATCAGAATCCGTCCGGTCTCCGCGACGTTGACGATGAATTCCGGGCGGTTGTGCGAGGCGAGAATCGAGGCCACCCTCGGTTCGGGGTGATACTCCAGCGTGTCAGCAGTCATGCCCCGCGTTGAGACGACCGTGACCGGCTCGAGCGTCGGTCCGTCCATGATCACATATTGTGGAGGCCAATATGCGCCTGCGATGGCGTACTTGTCCTCAAAGTTTCCTTCAGGGCCTTTGTATTTGGAGGTCTCGACCGCGCGCCCCTCAGTACCGATCTTGATCTCGGCGACAACCTGCGGCGGATCCATGAAGAGATCGATCAGGCTGACCTTGGCGTCACGCCCGATTACGTAGATGTAACGTCCCGACTTCGAAACCCGCGAAATGTGCACGGCATAGCCGGTTTTCAGGGTTTGCTTGATCTCCTTGGTGGCACCGTCGATCAACGCGACCTCGCCGGCGTCGCGCAGCGTCACCGAGAACAGATTGTCGAGGTTGAGCGCATTCATCTTCCTGGTCGGCCGTTGCGCAACCGGAACGATGACCTTCCAGCTTTGCTTCATCTGCGCCAGGCCGAACTCCGGCGGCTGCGCCGGTTTGTTCATCACATAACGCGCCATCAGATCGACATCTTCTTTCAAGAGCTGGCCCGAGGTGCCCCAGTTCGGCATGCCCGCGGACGAGCCATTGGTGATTATGTCGCGAAGGTGTTCGTAACCCTCTCGCCTGGTGATGTCAGGCGTCAGCGGCTTTCCAGTTGCGCCCTTGCGCAGCACGCCGTGACAGC
>JGI24705J35276_12238658_pt1 | contig 32748 bp, 32 predicted proteins | sample TergutNt197P4_FD_35276 | JGI IMG/M metagenome (IMG submission 35276) | reverse complement strand
CGTTTTTTTTTCTGGTTTGCTTCGTCGCTCCGCTCCTCGCAATGACGTGTTTACGGCAGTTTTTGTCTGAAATATTTGTTCATTAGAACAATATTCATTGAATATTGAAAGTTGAAAATTGATAATGAAGAATCAGGATTGCTTTACAGGCTTTCTATGACGTTTGAGATAGGCATTTCCGTTTACTTTTTTCCAGGTTTTTGAAATTTTTTATCAAAAAAAAGTGAAAATTGTCATAATTGTGTAATTTTACAGTTTATTTAAGACTTCAATTTATGAAAGAAAAACTAAAAATAACTCATTCATTTTTACAAACGCCCAAAACAGGTGATGGCAGACTATATTTCCACCCCATTTTAATGATGTATGCGTCCACTCATTTCGGCAGAACATATACTGAATTGATGACTGACTACCGCATTTTGGTGGAAGCCAATATGCGATGCCTTGAAATGCACGACCACGACGCTGTCAGTGTCATTTCCGATTCTTACCGCGAAACCGCAGCATTCGGCGCTCAAATCACCTTCGACGGCAATCATTCGCCAAAAGCCGAAAAACTAATTTATCGTCCTGAAGATGTGATGAAACTGGCTAATCCTGACGTATTTGCATGTGAACGCACACTCGACAGAATCAAAGGAGTAAGATATTTCCGCGAACTGCTTGGCGACCGGTTTCCTGTTATCGGATGGGTGGAAGGACCGCTTGCTGAAACAGCTGATTTGGCAGGTGTTTCCGAAACGATGATGAACATGATTATTGAACCCGACATGGTAAAAGATATTGAGCAAATTTGCCTGCAGACGGCTAAAGATTTTGCAGCTGCCCAAATTACAGAAGGTTCTAATATTATGGGAGTGGGCGATGCCGTTTGTTCACAGATTTCAATTGAGATGTACGACGAATTTTGTCTGCCGTTACACAAAGAATTATTTAATTTTATCCATGCACAAGGGGCATTGGTAAAACTGCATATTTGTGGAAACATCACCCACCTTTTGCCTTCCCTGGCAAAAACAGGAATTGATATCCTTGATATTGACTGGATGGTAGATATGGCTGAAGCTTACAGGATAATGGGATCAGAAGTAATGATATGCGGTAATCTCGACCCTGTTTCTGTGATTATGAACGGCAGTAAACAGTTAATAAAGGAGAAATTTATGGAAGCAGAAAGTAAAATACCCCGCGAAAACCGGATTTTGATGGGAGGATGCGAAATCCCGCCCGCTACACCGGTCGGGAATATGACTTATTTGAGAGAAATATCGCTATAATTCAGAAAATAAAGAAAAAACATTTGAATAATCAATCACATGGATAATTTTCATATAAATAGTTACGATATCATGTCTTATCATGCTGACGCAAAACAGCAATTAAGTACAGTGTCCTTATTTTGTTTCCTGCAGGAAAGTGCTTGGCGACATGCTAATTCGGGAGGTTTCGGGTGGCAACAGTTAGCCGTACGCAATGAATTTTGGGTGTTAGCAAAGGTGCATATACTTATTGACCGCATGCCAAATTGGACAGAAAAGGTGCGCCTCGAAACATGGGGAAAAGAACCGGAACTTCTAACCGCTTTTCGCGATTTTGAGATGTTTAATTCAGATAATCAATCTGTTATTCGCGCAACCTCTTCCTGGCATATTTTAAGTTTGCAAACACATCGTCCGGTGAAATTAACACAGTTTGCCGATGACTTTCCTTTCCTAAGCCGTTATTCCATTGCAGAAAAACCACAGAAAATACAATTACCGTCGTCTGAAGGCAAAAAGAGCGTAGTTTTTTCCGTATTGCCCAGTGATATAGATCTGAATCAGCATGTGAATAACACCAAATATATCCAGTGGGCGATGGATTGTATTTCGTTAGAATTTCAAATGCAACATCAGCTCGTTGAAATTAATGCTAATTTCCTTTCCGAATCCCGTATTGGCGAAAACTACTTTATTGAGACTTATCAAAATAATTTGAATTTCACCCACTTTATTATTTCCGAAAAAGAAAACCGTAAACTGGCTGCCGTTCAAAGCAATTGGAAGTCACGCTTGTAAGCATATAAATGACGCAGAAAAAAAAGTTTGCGCAGACAAAAATCAATATAAGTAAAATCAAATCTGTGTAAATCTGCATACTATTGACACAAATCCTGTATTACTAATCCCGCCAAAGTAAATCCGAAAATAGCTGTGATATGCACAATAGAGCCTTTATTGTTTGCTTTACGGACAACAGAAAACGAGTTGTCTTTATTTTCCAATAATTCATCGCTGAAAACACACAGGAATTTTTTCGAAGGCAATGTCCCCTGTCTGAGTTTTTTTCGTAAAGCGGCAGCAAGCGGACATCCGTACACTTTCCAGAATTCGGCTACCTGTATTTTTGAAGGATTGATTTTGAGCGCTGCACCCATGCTTGAAAAAAAAGTAGCTTGCGTCCGGGTTGCTGTGCGAATCAAATGGATTTTGTCTTCCAGGCTGTCAATGGCGTCTATTATATAATGATAAGAGGACAAGTCGAATGAATCGGTTGTTTTTGCATTGTAAACACGTTGAATAGCAGTGATATAAGCTTCTGAATTGATAGCAGACAAACGGGTTTTCAATACATCAACTTTTGCTTGTCCGATGGTTTGAGTAGTGGCCGGAAGTTGCCGGTTGATATTGGTCGGCTGAATTGTATCGGGATCTACGATTGTCAAATACCGGATGCCTGATCGAATCAGGCTTTCTGCACACCAACTACCTACGCCACCAACGCCAAATAATATCACACGTGCTTCACTAATGCATTTCATTGCCTCGTCGCCAACTAAAAGCGCGGTATATCTCAAAGGAAATTCATTCGATCCCATCGTATTTTCAATTTTTTTGAATTTGCATAGGGGCAAAAATAGTAAAAAAAATTGGCTAATCAGGAATTATTTATACCTTTGCGGTCGAAAATAATCGGGATGTAGCACAGTTGGCTAGCGCGCCACGTTCGGGACGTGGAGGTCGGACGTTCGAGTCGTCTCATCCCGACTTTTTTTGTTTTATTATATTAATAATCAAGTGTTTATGGCGGTCGCGGCGATTTTGCCGGGACGAAATCGGGACACGGTGAGTAGGAACATTTTTTTCTTGCCCTTAATGTTTAATTATGGGGTAAGAAAAAAAAATGTCTTTTTTAAAAACAAGTTTCGAGATGGGGTCAATGTTATCGTACACACCCCCACGCCTTTATACAGGCAATGAATGGTATGTTGGGTGGAATTCATTCGATCCTGTCCTGCAAAAGATGCGCAGGAAAAAAATCAAACTGAATCATATCCACTCTGTCATGGAGAGAAGAAAATATGCAAAAGACCTGATATCCCGTATTTATGAAAAATTACGAAAGGGATGGAATCCGTGGATCGCTTCGGAAAAAAGTAAAAGTTATTCAACTTTTGATGATGTAGTAAATCATTACGACAGACTGTATATTATTGATTTCCTTGAATTTGTTTATGTAGACAGAAATAACTCCGCTCAAACAAGAGATAATTATCTTGGCTGGGTGAAATCGTTTGCCGACTTTCTGATACAACACGGATATGTAAAAGATAATCCTGCTGAAGGTATTAAGCCGTTCAGTAAATGGTCTAAACGAAAAGAAAGGGAATATATACCTGAAGATATATTGATAAAGGTTCGTAAAAAAATAGAAGAGTCAAACAAATACTTCATGCTTGCTTCATACGTCTTGTTTTATTGCTTTATCAGGCCAAAAGAAATGAGTCGGCTCAAAATACGTGATATAAACGTGAAAAACAGGACAATAATAATAAAAGCAAACCAGAGTAAAAACCGCAGGACGGCTGCGATCACGCTGCCCGTCAAGGTACTTCACCTGATGATTGAACTAAATATTTTCGATCACTCCGGCGACAGTTATTTATTTTCAAAGAAAATGCAACCAGGCGCCGAATATGCAAGTGAGAAACAATTCAGGGATTACTGGACAAAGTATGTAAGAAAACCGTTAAAACTGCATACAAAATACAAGTTTTATTCGCTGAAAGATACAGGAGTCACGATGATGTTGCGTGCAAATACGGATATACTGAGCGTACGCGACCAGGCGCGTCATTCGTCGATCCTGATTACAGATACCTATACGCCTCACGATATAGCGAAGGCAAATCCTTTGATTGACAAGTTTGAATGTGATTTCTGAATCGGTTTTAAATACTGTCTATATAGCTTACGAAGACAGAACATCCTTGCACCGTTTATATGGTAGCTTGTAAGTAGTTTATATTGTGCGTGTTGTGTGTATTTTTTTATTTATTTTGTTATGTATTTGCAATTAATTGTTATTTGATGGCGTTGTTGATGTCAGTTATACCATATAGGGAATCCTGTCATGGCTATTGTTGTGTCGGGTGTAGGGGTGAGCGCCGGGTCGAAACGCAGTCCGGTTAACATGCCATCAAGCCCTGTGTTGTAACTCCAGACATCGACATAGCCTGGCGTTCGTTTTATGTTGGGGAAATGTGCGGTGATGGTGTTGTCGAGCGGTATGCTGTCGGGTGCAATAATAGCGTCCGAACCGAAGATGCCGTTGAATCCGTAGTCTTGTAATGGAACGGAGAATGCGCTTATGGCTGTTGCCAGGTAGGGGAACTGGCGCGGGCCTAATACTTCTTGCAGATTCATTGTTGCAACGCCGAGCCAGGCAGCATTCAACGCCGGCTCCCATCCGTATAATATGCTTTGCGATAGCGACATGCTTCGCGGCCAGTGGCATTGGGTGAATATTCCGGATATGTCTTTGAGCGATGTATAGCAATAGCGGAAGAGGTCTTTTTCGACGGCAAGTTCATTCATTTTTCCAAAAGTAAGATAGAGTTGTTCTATGGTGCTTTGCAGGTTTCCGCGGTCGCGTCCGTTCCAGAACAGTTCGGCACGAATCAGGAGACATGGGCGTGCCCAGTTGCCGAATGTTCCGGGCTCCAGATCGCCAAAAACTCTGTCTGTAATTTCGAGGGCGTTGAATGTGGCATAGAGTGATTTGAGGTTGGGCATGTTGCGAAAGAGCGACATGGGGATGAAAGACGTGCCGGCGAGATTGCGGTCGACCACTTCATGCAATGTCCATCCTTCGTAGTATCGTACGCCAAGTCTTGATCGTTTAAATGTTTCGAATAGTTCGGTCACGAGTATCTGCGAGTCGAAGAAGCCGACAGGGATGTCGCGCATGCCACATTGCCGGAACATATTGTTGAGGTTGGTAAGCAGTGTGAGCTTTGAAAGCAGATCGTGCCGGAAGCTCCAGAAACCGGTCTGACCTGCAGGCAGCACAGTGCCAAAGGAATGAAAGGCGGCGACGGCTGTTGTTACTTTCTGGCAGTCAATGATAAAGTCGTCGCCAGGACAACAATGCGTTAATCCGGCAAATGCATAATTAATGTTTGTAATGCTGTTGCTATAAAACTTGATAATTTTGGTAATGTGTGTAACGGTGCTTGGTGCGTAGAGCCATTCGCCGGATTGAACGTTGAGTGTGGTAAATTTGACGTTGGAGATATGGTGCGGGCTGTCTATTTTGACGTTATATACGCCGGGCGACATATAGGTATGGGAGGAAACGGGATTGTCGAGATAGGTGTGGTATTCGGGCGTGCCGGGAGTCCCTGTGGAAACTAAAACGGGCGCTTCGAAACTTTTGGTTTCTCCTGTTCCGTCGCCATAGTCTATTGTATATGTATAATTTGGGTCTCCTGCAATAGCGAGCAGGCTGACAGGATAACCTGCCTGTGATGTGATGGTCACTTCAAATTCTATGGCGGTTTCGAATGCTTCTACATCCAGGTCGCTTTCGTCAATTTCTGGTGAATAATTGCTGTCGGTATCTATCAGGCGTATTTTCAGATGTGCGCTTGCAGGTTCGATCTGGAACAGATCGTGCGAGAAGTTTTCGGCGAACACTCTTACTTCCTGTCTTTGTCCGTCGGGACTGATCAGATACCTGAGATCGCTTTGCAGCATATCGCGGATGAACATAAACTCATCGAGCGTTTTGTAGCCACATTCTGCATTGATGATTTCGCGCAAACTGATGCGATTGTTATGTTCGGTATAGTCGTCAATTTCCTGATCGTAGAGCATGAAGGCATTGTTTTCTGAAAATTCGGGTTCGGAAATTGCATTTCCGGATACTTCAATTTTTTCCCAGACTGAATAAGAGTTAAGAAATTCGATCACATATTTATGCGGTGATCTGGCAGATTCGATGATCGTGATATCGCATACGACTTTCCCATCTATCAACAATTCTAAAAAACAGGGATAATAATCATAAGATTGAAAAATATGTTCTCTTATTATATCGAGATTGATAGTTTGTACCTCTCCGGAAGCTACAATTCCATAGAATAGAAAATAGTGTCCTTTTTCTGTCTCGATCCGATATGTTTTGTTTTGCGCGATAAAACATAATGGGCTCAATTCGTTTTCGCGGATAAAGATGTGACGTCCTGCTGTCCGGGTAGTCATGAAAAACTGCCTTCCAGTGTTTAGCAGTTTCCATGCAAATATTTCCGTATTTTTTTCATTGAGAAACCGGAGCATTTTTTTTGATATTCCTCCCTGATAGAATCGTCCGTCGAATGTCAATGTTTCGTTGTTTTTTCTGAAAATTACGCGATATTGCCGGTAGAAATACGCCAGATGGCTTGATGCAGGGTTTGGGCCATGTAATACTGTAATAAATTGCCAGGGTTTGAGTAAACAGGAAATATTGAGCGTACATTCATATTGCATCGAACTATCCATGCTTACAGGAAATAAATTTCCATTGAATACGCTAATGTCAAGATTACCATTAAAATCTCCGACGATGACTTCATAGATTATCGCATGTTCAGTATCTGAAAGTATTCGAAAAAAGACAGGATTGTTGACAAGTACATTAGGTGCAGGTTGTTGAGTGAATGAAATCATAACGATAAGTATTTTATTGTTTTTTTAAGTTATGCTGGTCACATTATAGAATATGGTCATTGTGACGGGCGTAGGATAATTTGTGTCATCAATGACAACATATTGATATGTCTCGGTGCGATGTTGACCGTTAATCAGGTCATCAGCTGTGGGAGGAAGTAATAATACAGACTGTCGGTTACGTCCGTCTGCAAACGGAAATCCTTCAATCGTGAAGCGTACGCCAAGATTAGCCAGTATTGCTTCCACATCAGGATTTTTGACAACCACGACATTCCAATAATATTCCTGCGGATGGTAGGCAACGATTTCCTGTTCGACATTTAGATCGAAAGGTTCGTACATGCGCATGGTCTTGAATTTACATTCGCTGATGTCGTCCGGTTTGTTTTGTTTGAATTTGATCTGTTCGGGAATGAGCGGCTGGTTGTCAACTGAAACGGGTTGATACATATTCAACCGAAATATTTCGGTTTCCGGGAGTTTGAGTTTGGTCTCAACACTATATGCAGAATGGCGAATGAAGGCGTCGTATCCTTTCCAGAAACGATTGAACAGTCCATCTTCGCGGTGGCATGTGAGTGAAATGTCGTATGGAAGGCCGGTTTGTGTATTGATGATTATACGTCCGTTTACGTCGCAGTTATCCTGTGATGCAAAGAAATATTCATACTTTGTAGAATCATACGATGAAAGGTTTGTTTTTCCCCATCCGAAAGCAAAAGCAAGTTTTGTCTTTCCCTGTTCGGATTCTACTTCGACGCCTGAAATCGTTATATCAGAATAGGCATGTTTGTAGCCAATCAGATAATGCAAAAGCGCAGTATCCTCGTCGTACCAATCCACAGGCAGACACAAATCATTCATCTTGATTTCTTCATAAGGAAGATCGGATTTTTTATCCCAGTCGAAAAAATCGGATGATACTGTTGTTTTTTTGGGGTCACTATTTATTGCAAAATCACGAAGTGTGTATTTGCGCAAATAATTAAATTGCGAGGTATAGCGATTGTCGGGCGATTGGTCGTAATAGGTATCTTTGAATTGATAGTTGTATGCTTTTAGAAAGTCTTCGAAAGTATTGAATTGCACTTCAGCGCCTTCTATTTCGCGATTTGCGACAAGTCTGAGTTGTTTGTTTTGCGTATAGTTGATTTTTACCGGCTCGGTTTTGTATTTGGTAAAGTCGGCAAACGATTGAGGATAAGCCAGCATATCTTTCAAAAAAATGAGCGAAACGGATTTTGTGTTTGAATCAAGAAAATATTGCAATCCGAATTTATTATACAGCGCATCGAGAAATTCTTTGATGGACATATCCGGCATAAGGTCCTGATAATTCAATCTCCCTGTGACGACGGCGTCTATTGTATTGTTTAGTACGACTAATTTTTTCAGTTGCTGATGTTCATTGAACGGATTTTTGGCAAGTATATAGCCGAAATGTTCTTCGAATATTAGTTCCAGCAGTCGTCCTACTTTCAAAAAAGGAGAAACGCCATATCCTTTCGGCACTTCGAAAAGGATTATTTCTGAATCAATATAGCGTTGTAAAATACGATTTTCGAGTGCAAGCAATTCGCCGTACGCCCCGTTGCTTTGCACAGGGTGACTGCTAACCTTAAATTCGTTTAGTACCTCCGAATGTCTTTGCATGTATTTCATTCCTGTCGGAATAAATTCTTTTTCTTCTTCTTCCATCTTCAGTACTATCGGAAAGACAAAATAGTCGGCCACGAGTTGTTCTTTCATTACGGATGTCAGATGAGCGAGCATGGCGTCGACGCGCGTATCTAAATTGGTTCCTCCGGCTTCGAAAACAGGCAGATTGCGCATATCGCGGAGGAGCGTAGCCCCCATGGAGGCGTATAGCTCGCTTTCGTCCCATCCGATATTGGCAGATATTGATTTGTCGGAAGCTGCATTGACGACCATCAGTCCTGCCTGATGCAGTGCATCGGATTCGACTATTACACGGATGTTGGCGTCCGGTTTTTCCAGTCTGTCAAGCCGCCCTGCGTGTCCGAGAATTTTGAGGTTATTGTCGGAGACGGGGAAGGCGATGGATACGGACTGGCTTCCGCGGTTGGAAAAAACCGGGTTGTTTTTTTCGGATTCGATGACGTAGTCGGGGGGGATGTCGAGGGTTTCGTCGGTGCGTTTTTTTATTTTGAGGCTCATATAAATTGCGATTTTAAATTACGAAGTACGAATATAATTACGAATTACGATTATAAATTACGAATTACGAATTACGAATTACGGATTATAAATTACGGATTACGATTATAAATTACGAATTACGAATTACGAATTACGGATTATAAATTACGGATTACGGATTACGAATTACGGATTACGAATTTTTGGTTGGTTGTTTGGAGAAGCGGGATTCTGCTTCGCGTTTTTGGAGTTCGGCGGCCTGGTATTCGGTGACGCCGTAGTTGGTGTGGAGGGCGATTTGTCCGCTTATAAGTCCGTCGAGGAGGGTGACGAGTCGTTGGTTGGCGTCGTTGTTGCCGGTGTTGTAGCGTTGCGCAATTGTGTCGGGGTCTATGTTTGCGCCTCCCTGTATGAATCCATTCGGGAGCGGATTTTTTGCTGTTCGCCGTCGTCGGATTTTGTCTATTTCCCGGACGTGATCCTGCACTGCTGGGTTTTTCATTTCTGGTACGGCGACAAAGTATTCGCCGTTGTGATATGGCACCCATCCGGCTACATCGTATCTGTTTCCGTCGCCTGTATATCCACCGTGCGTATGGTCGCCTATGTTGGACCCACCTTCGTCGAACCCTTCGCGCACTTTTATCTGTCCTGTTTTTGGTGGTTCGGAGGCGCCTCCTCCGGCAAGCGTCATGGATTTGACTTTTTGCCGCTGTGCGTTGGCAACGACAATCTGAGCGATACCGGCAGCTGCTACGATTGCTCCGGCGATTGCCCCTGCAATGGGTCCAAGTTGTGCGAATGCCTGCATGACTGCCATGGCTGTACTGGCAATGATCTGAGCGGTGGTGATGGCAAACTGTACGTCGGCATATTTTTTTTCGACATCGAGTTTCTTTTTTGCTTTTTCGGTTTCGAGCCGCTGCACTTCGCGTGCGTTATTGCCGGCTGCTTTTATTTCGGCTGCGTAGCGTGCTTCGATGTTGGCTGTTTCGGCTGCCATGAGTCCGGAAACGAGGTTGCTGGCGGCGGCGGTTAATTCTTCTACCTGCGCGGCGTATTCCTGTGCGTAGCGCAGTTTGATTTGTAGTTTTGCGCGTTCGAATTCTTCTTCTGATAGCAGTCCTTTTTCGTGCTGTTCACGGAGAAGCTCCATTTCGGAGTCGTAGATTTCGGCCAATGAATTGATGCCGTATTGCTGTCGGATGCGAAGTTTTTCGTCTGCATATTTTTTTTCTATGGCCAGTTCGGCTGCTTCTTTTGTTTCGCGGGCGAGCAATCCGGCTTCGTACTGTTTTTGCAGAATACGCAGTTCGTCGTCTTTGCGTTGCTCCCAGGTGCGTATGTTGTATTGTCGTTCGAAGTTGGCAGTTGTGCGCGCGAATAGTTTGCGCAGTCGTTCCTGTTCTTTGAGTGAGTTTGATTCGGCGCTTATGATGTCGGATTCATTTTGGCGGATGGCATCGGCGCGTATTTGTGCGTTCGCAAATTCGGTAATTCTGAGCGTTTCGCCGAACTGCCGGATGATATCTAAACGTGCGTTGGCTGTCTGTGATTCGATTTCGGCTGCACGAAGTGCGTATATCTGCTGGTCGGATTCCTGTTCCTGCAGGATTTCGAGTTGTGCGTTGCGTGCTGTTTCGAGCAGTTGTAGTTGTTTTTCCTTTTCGTTGCGGATGGCTTCGAGCAGTTCGTTGTCTGCTTCGTTCCGGAGTTTGTATTCGGCGTCGAATATCTGCGCTTCGAGTTGCAGAATACGATCTTTTTCCTGTCCGCGGATATTGATTTTGCGGTGCAGGCTTTCGATGGTAAGTTTTTCGCTCTGGCGGTTGTATTCTTTTTCGGTCGTCAGGCCTTTCAGTCGCGCCTGTTTGAGTTGATTGATTTGTTGGTTAAGGTAGTTTTCTTCGTTTTTGAGTCGGGCGTCGAGCGCTCGTTTGGCGGCGTCGGCTGCTTCGCGATCGTCTTCGAGACGCGCTGAAGAGAGTGAGCGGTCAATGGCGCGTGATTTGTTGAAATAGTCGGTATCGAGACGGATTAGAGCAGCATTTGCCTGCGCGATCTGGTCTTTCCATTCGGCTGTTTGTTTGACTTTTTCGGTAGCGCGGTTCAGGATGCTAATTTCTGTTTCGAGTTCGTCGCGTTTGAGTTGGAGGATTCCGAGTTCGAGTTCTTTGGCTTCTTCGAGCATTGCGATTCGTTCTTTGGAATTGTATTTGTCGCGTTGTGCGGCGTCGTCGCGCAGTTTTGCTATTCGTCGTTCGGCTTCGGCTATCTTTATGATGTTGTCGCGCTGTTTTTCGACAAGTGCTTGTTTTTCGCGTTCAAGCTGGATGGATCGTTCGGATTCGTCGTTGAGTTGTTTGATGTATTTGCCGACGATTGGGAGGTGTTCTAACAGCTTCATCAATCCGTTCAATAAAGCTTCGATGGCCTTAAGCATCATGTTGATAAACGTTATTATTTTGTCAATAAGCCAGTCGAATACTTGTTTCAGTGGCGCCAGTATCCGGTTGAGCGTATTCATAAATTCTTCGTTTTGAGCCATTGCATTTTTGACAGCGCCTGCTAATTGCATGAATCCATATACAATCAATGCGATTATTGCGACAATGGGATGATTAACAAGGTAGTTCAGGACTTGAATAAATCCCTGAACGGCTTTAGCCGCGGTACCGACCGGGTTGTTCATTGCTGCAAATTGATTAATCATGCTTTTGCCCGCGTTTTGCACTTCGAACATCCGTTTTTCGACCTGTCCGAGTTCCTTTTGGAGTTGTTTGTATGCATCAGGCTCGATGGATTCGGATGTAGAATTCAGTTGTTTTTGCAGTTCTGAAGCGCGTTGTCGCAGCTGGTTCATGGTCATGTCAGAGACTTTCAGTGATTTGTTGAGTTCGCTGAACCGGTCTTTGTGTTCGTTGATTGACGCGTTGTTTTTTTCGATTTGCGACTGCAGTTCTCTTATTGCTTGTGCGTTTTGTTCGTATGATGTTTTAGCATACTGGTATTCTTTTGTATTTGTTTTGCCGGATTCTGTCAATTTGTTTATTGCCTTTTCGGCGTCGTTCATTGCTTTTTCGGCGGTCTTCATTTCTTTTTGCAGGTCGCTGTTTTCTTTTTTGAGTCGATCTATTACGGAAGATACCTGTACGAGTTCGCCCTGAACGCCTTTTGCATCGAGGCTGAGAATCCATCTGATTTGGTCGTCTTTGAGTTTGGCCATGGTTATGATTTTTTATAAAGAAGCGCTTCTTTTAATGCGTCTCCTACAGAATCGCGCAGTGTTTCTCCGAATTTGTATTTGATGTCTTTGAGTGCATTGTTGTAGAGGATGCCCCATACCTGGCGGTTGTATATCCGGCGGTTTCCGAATCGTTTCATGTCGATGAATCGCAGCTGCTTGACAATGTTGACGGAAACTACAAATTTTGTTCCCTGCGCCTGCATGTTGAAGTCTGGGTTGTATAAAGAGGCGAGCAATTGTCCGGATCGGACGCCCGTGACGGGACCGCGCCGTCGGAGTGGTTTGAGTGATTTGCCTGTGACGTAGATGTTTTCGTTGGCAATGGCCAATTGCGCTTTATAGATGTTTTGGATGTCGCGCCGGAGTATTTGCACGATGAATGCCTGTTTAGTGATGTTGTCGGTAATCATACGCTTTGTGGATTTGCAGGGCGAAAATAGGAGCGTATTGCGGGATTGAAAAGGACAAAGAAAAGTCCCGCCGGTCAGCGGGACTGAAAAAAAATGCAACCTGTATAAAAAATATAAATCAAAAAAGGAATTATCGTTATAAGATGAAAAATCGTTTGCATATAATATCCTGATTTTCCCCACCATGTATTCCAGACATTTTTAGTACCTCCAAAATAGACTTCATCAATGCGGCGGAAGTCAGGAAAGAATAATCCATTGCCTGTACGGGCCGCCTTAATGACAGTTACCAGCGACAGGATATAGAGAAATGTTAAAAACAAAATTGTTACCATGTAGCAAAGATAATCGATTGTTTTTAATGTGCAAGTGTTTTGGGGGGAAAAATGTTTTTGGCAGGGCAATTTTTTTGGGGGTTTTTTTTTGAAGGTCGGAAATGACTTTATGGGCTTTAAGGACGATATGATTGATGGGTGTGGTTATTTTTTTAATTTAAAGAGGAGGTAGGCGATGGCGGCGAGCAGGAGGGCGATACAGGCGCCGATGGCGATGCCTCCGGCTTCCTGTTTGAGTTGCTGCCATCGGGAGAGGGGGCGGTCGCGGTATTCGATGGCGGTGCGGAGTACGTCGCGTGTGATGACGATGCTGTCGGTTGGGATATAGAGGGTGTCGCGCTGGACGATGGCTTCGATGGTGAGTTGGTTGATGCTGTCGAGCCGGAGGTTCAGGTACGCGTTGCGTGTGGTTTCGATGTTGAGTTGTGAGAGCAGGATGGCGCCTTCGCGGGTGCACTCTAACAAGGCTGTTGCATTGGCTGTTTCGACCGGGAGGATATAGGGGGTGAGGGTGCGGATGTAATCGGTGCGATAATCGGTGTGTGTAGCGATTTCTTTTGTTTTGCAGCTACAGAGAGCGAAAATAATTGCCGGGATGATCAGTATTGGTTTCATGGTAGAGGATGTCGTTGAGCCGGTTGAGCCATCCGCGCCGGAATTTTTCGTTGGATGGTGTTCGGGTGCATATATCGTTGATGTATTGAAGGCGTGCAGTGCGGATGCTGGAGAACAGTTCTTTGGCGTTTTGAGTGTTGATGGCGTTTAGCGTGATGGGGCCGACGACGCCGTCGGATGCGACGCGGACAAGTCGTTGCGGGATGGTGATGCCGTAGCTTCCGGATGTCCACAGCCAGTCGACGAGTATGTTGGCTATTGACTGGCTATGGATGTCGGAGGCTTTCCAGCGGTTCCAGTACATGGTGGTGAAGATGTCGTCCCACTGGGGTTGTGTTATATTGCGAAGATCGTCGGTTTCGGGAACGGCTTTTCCGTTTTTTGCACACCAGGTGCGGTAGGTGGCGATGGTGATTCCGGCCATTGTGGCTCCACCTTTGTCGAGTGGGTCGTTGGCAAATCCACCTTCCCATCGTTGGATGAACGGGATTAATATTTTCGGGTTGGCCATATCAGTTTTTTTTATCCAGGTTTTCGAAAAACTCGTTCATGATGGTTCTGTAGAGATTGTTGAGTTTGCCGAGATAGAGGTCGCGGTGATAGGTTTTTCCGTCGTAGATGGCTTTGATGCAAAATTCGTAAATCAGGTCTATCCATTCAGGATTGCAATAGTATTCGAGGCGATTTTCGCGATAGCTGAATGTGTTGATGTCTGATACAAACTTTTTATAGAGGTTTTCGAGGATAACGCGGAGGTTTCTTTTTATCTCTTCTTCGTCGGACAATCCATTGCGTTCTTTTATGTCGGCTATACATACACATACTTCGTGTGGAATAAATTGGAGTGCGTATTTTATGGTTACTTTGATTCGGCTCAGGTCGTCGCCAGTCAGAATGTCTATGACCCGCTGTATGTTTTTTTCGATTGATTTAAGGAAATTGTTGAAGAGCGTGGTCATCATTTTCAGGAAGAAAAACAGGATAACACCTACGAATACGAGCAGCATAGCGCCCATAATGGCCAGTGCGCCGAAATCGGTTATTCCTTTAGCCATATCCAGAGACGGATTCACAAAGTCGTTCATTATGATTACAAATATTTTATCCAGTGGAATGATTTTCTGTTTTTCAGATAGCCGGCGTCGTGATGGTGCATGTATGCTTCGCGTTCGAAGCTGATGTTGTCATAGCTATACTTACCATATCTGAACAGTTTGACGATCCATTCGATCAGATACCAGATATAGAAGAAGAGGTAGAGCATTTCGTGCATCTGCGCTGAGTGAATCTGTTCGTGGTTGATCAGCATCTGGTTCACAACGGCGTCGTTCCGTACAAAGAGAATTCCGAAGAGATTAATGGCGGAAAACCCTTTGAACGGAAGGATGCTGTTGCGGATCATTTTCATGGTTTTTTCCCGAATATTTTATCGAACAGTCCGGAAATGAATCCTATGTCGAAAATGCCGTTTGCGGCAAGTGAGGCGCCTATTCCATACAGTAGCATCACGTACCATTCGAGGCCGGCAAGAAAGCCGAAATGTAATAGCCATGAAATGAGTGTTATCACAATTCCCACTGCCCATGACATTATCTGTGTGGCCAGGTGGGACATTCCGGGAATCAATCGTTTGATCAGTTCGACGGCTACAGGGATGACGGCCACTAAGGCCGCAAACGTGCCCAACCCGATAAAGTTGCCTATTTCGGGCGGGATAATACTTGTGTCCTGCGCAAATGCTGCAGAGACACACATCAGCGCTCCAAGGAGCATCATAAAATCAAATCTTTTCATATTATGCTGTTTTGTGGGCATTCGCCCGGTTAATTATGCGTGTAAATGAACCATACATCATAGCGGGCGTTCGTTCTGTTTGTATCGGATTTTGTATATAAGTCAAAAGCCTTGTTTTCTTTGATTAATAAAGCAAATCGCACATTATCAAAATTTGAGTTTACAGGATATAACAGTCCTGAAATTCCGACCTCCCACCAACCTCCGCTCTCGTAAAAATACGTCATAATCTCCCCAAAATTATTGTCAGCAAGAAGCGTCTGACCGTGCAATACATTTGCATTTGCTGTGATGGTTCCTGTTGATCTCCTCCCGTACAACCCATCTCCGAAATCATAGGTTTTTCCCGGAGTCCACAATTGAGGTGTTGAAATAAGCGGAATGGCACTGCCCGCCCCGCCACCCTCCGACTCAGTCAGCCCGTCAGTTAATGTGTCGAAGTTTTCGGGGGTGAGCTGCGCAGGAATTCCGGAAGCTCCGTCCTGGATGGTCACGTTGCTGATTTGCGTAAGGGACAGGAGATTGTTGAATGAATAAATCCCTACGCTGTTTGAAAGGCGGTCGAACCTTAATCTGAAAGACGCTTTTGATACTTTTTCTTTTATCGGGATACCGATTTCCTGAATGATCAATCCGCCATCCTGTTTTACAATGTTGATTTTCTTTTCCATATTGTATATTTTTATGAATTAATAACAGGCAAAAATAGTTTATGTGCCGGTTTGTTTAAAGGACATTTATGCGGCGTATCATTTCGTTGAGCGCTGCGCTGCGCATGGGGGTGAGGTTGTGGATCAGACCTGACCGGAGGTGAAAATCAATGGGGGTGGTGCGCAGCTGGTCGCTTGTCGAGTTATTGAATATGCCGGTCATAGCTACGATTATTCCGGCTGTAACGGGGCTGTTGCTCCATCCTTTGATTTGCAGCACGTCGTGGTGTAAATGTGCGCTGAAGCATGTTTTGCTGAGGCATCCTTTGATTCGGAATGGGAGCAGCCATTCAGGACATTGCGGTGGCAACTGCTCGGCGAGGGCTATGAAATGGTTGAAGCGGTCGGCCCAGGTGTCGAACATTTCCATGTCGGCGATGAATTGATCCTGTCGGAGGCGGAGTGTCATACGGGTATGGTGGTTGAGTTTTGGAACTGTGCGCACCATCCGCCACATCCGTAGAAGAGTGCGGGGTCGACGACCTGAATTTCGATGGGCGGGGTGATGAGTTCGATGGCGGCGCAGAAATCGAGTTCGCCCATATCGGCAAACATTTGCTGCAGGATGGTCATCAGGATGTCGAGGCAGCGATTCATAAGGATGGCTTCGTTGAGATTGTCGTTGTTGGCGTCGCTGAAGTTGCGGGCGACGGTGACGGCGATGGATTGGCGGACGCCGTTGGCCTGTGTGAAGTCGGCGGAGATGGTGCCGTATTCGACAAAGAGGATGACGCCTTTTGAGTTTTTGATGCGCTCGGAGACGAATTTTTCGTTGATGGAGAAGATGTATTTTTCGATGTCGGGGATGCGGACGCCGGGGTCGGAGAGTACTTCGGCTTGTGTGAGTGCGTATCCCGGCATTTGCGAATGGCCGGGCTGTATCATTATTTCGTTGAGCAGGCTGATGGGCACGAAGCGCGAGAAGTAGCGGAATAGTTTGTGGATGAGGTCTTCGTTCATGATGAGTGGGGGGGGTTGGGGGAAGGTCGGGAAGGACTTTATGGATTTTATGGACTTTATGGTGGTGGGGGTATGTCAGGAGAGCATTTGAATGGTGGTAGCGGGAAAGGTCTGGAGGGACTTTATGGGGGGATTTGTTAGTGTTGAACGGGGGGTTGCGGGTTTTTTACAAGTGGCAGAATTTGTCGGATTGGTCGAAGTGGCGTTGGCCGGGGATGGGCTGGCTGGCGGCTGTGGCGCGGAGGGCGGCGATTTCGGTTTGCTTTATCTGGAGGTCGACGGCGTTCCAACAGGTTGCTGCCTTTTGGATGAAGTGGTTGGCGACGTATTCTTTGATGTAGCGGTCGGCCTGTGCGCGGTGGTTTTTTCCGAGTTCGTTGTCTATGTCTATACGGATGGGTTCGGGCAGGGCTGAATAGGCGAGGCGCTGGGTGGCGCGTCCCATGACTTCGTAGCAGACGGCGCGTGCGACGGGGTCGGTCTTGACGGGATCGGGGAAGCGGGATCGGACGCAATCAATCCACACTTCGCGGATGATCCAGCCTGCACACATCATGAAATATTCGCCTCCGGCGAGCTGTACGCCTACCCAGCGATTGAAGTCTGCGAGGTCGACGGGGAGTTCGTCGAGCGCTTTTTTCTGGTCGCTGCCGTCCCATTCGGGAAAATCGGCCAAGTGTTCGTTGAGATATTGTATGAGCAGGTTCATCCAGAACCATGCGGTGGTGATGAGTTTGTTGTTGAGTTCGTCGACCTGGTATTTGTAGGCGGTTGTTTCGTCGTCGGTTTTTTTGATGGTGATGCCGTCGTTGCTGACGCGGGTGATGAGAAAGATGGTGTGCTGATAGACGGCGAAGTGGAGGATGGCGCGTTGGAGGTAGTCAATGGCGGTGGCGTCGGGTTCGGCGGGCGGGCCGGCGGCGGCATAGTGATTGACAAGGCGGTCAATGAGCGGTGGCGGGAGTATGCGGGAGACGTCGGCGCCTACCTTCATAAGGCTTGATTCGATGTTGTCGTATTCGAGCGAGAGGTTGGCGCCCGATATTTTGGGTTTCATTTCGGTGGCGAAGCGGTCGCGCCGGAAGGGGATGCGTATCATAAGATTGAAATTATGATACAAAAAAAAGGGGATTGATGCGGGGGTGAAAGGACAGATTTAGGGGGAGAGTAATGGATATAAGGACGGTAAGGACGATAAGGACTTTAATGGGTGATTGAAAATGAGTTGTGAGGAAAGATGTTGCTGGGAGGATATGTTTTACATTGGGAATTGTTACATGGAAAGAGTATGTGCTTTTAATTCATCGGCCATTCTGTTAAGCGCATTTTTTACTTTTGAAAATTGATTTTGAGACATGTTCTTTGATCCGGCAGCATAGTGCCGGAAGTTTGACGGACTCATTTGCGCATATTTGGCTACTTTGGTTATGTTCAAAAAATCAAAATGATTGAAAAAACTCGGAAAGTCGTAAACCCATGACACTTCGAGTTCGGGGAAATTTTCTCCGGGATACTCCGATTTCATTTCATCGTAGAAAGTGAAGCAGTCTTTCTTTGCTTCTTCTACCGTAGAACCGCATCCTCCCAAGTCAAAGTGTTTGAACGGATAGTCGCATGAACATACATAGCCTTCTGTTCCGTTTTTTGTAATTGCGATGGTGACTTTTAATGATTTCATATCTATATTGTTTAATGCGGGTTAATACAGATGATTATTTTCTGTTTTTCCCGGCTTTACTTATCATTGACTTTGAGAGGGATTCATCAATATCCGAATGTCTTGGAAAAGGGAATTTGCGTCCGTTTTCGTAATTCCATATATCGTGATTACCTCCCCTTCGATTAAATTTGCAACCAAGAGTTCCGAGTTTCTGTTCTAAAAATAAACGTTTCATTGATTGCTTTTTTAATTAACGACACAAAGATACGCATATTTGCGTATTTAGCAAATTTTCCGGCAATTATTTTTGCCGAACAGGGAATGTTTGGCAATGAATGATGGGGGTTATTGCTGTTCCTGCGTTTTGTGGAGGTTGGTCTGGGTGTCGGCTGTGGCTGTTTGGGCGGGGCGATCGGCGGGCGTGGTGTCTTGCAGCTTTGCGGGGATGTCGATCCAGAAGCCGAGACGGATGCTGCGGCGTTTTGCTTCGGGGAAATTGAGGTGTATGGCGCGGTTGATTTCTTTAAGCACAAAATATTCGTCGAGGGTGAGCTGGGCGACATAAATGAGGTAGTTGTAGTAAACTTCGCTGCCGGATTTGCTTATCTGGCCGTCCTGCTCGACATTGGTGATGGATGAGCTGATGCCTTTGCCGGCAAGGATGACCTGGTCGGCGCGGCGGTCGAGGCTGATGACGGATTCGAAGTATTCTTTGAACTTGCCGGGAAATTCCTTGAATTCCCATCCGTCGTTTTCGGACCATCGGGTGGACGCCCACATCTTGCCCTGGTTTTTGCCTTCACCGGTCATCATTTCACTGATGGCGCGCAGTTCGCTGGCGATTAACTGGTCAACCATCGTTTCGTAGAACTGGATGACTTTTCCTTTTTCGTCGACGAGGCGTATGCCTTTGTATTCGGTCTGTACGGTGGCGTCGCCGGTGAGATTTTCGAGGCAGATGGTTTGAAGGATTTCCTTTTGTTTGTTGTACCAGCTGCCGGGAATGATTACATGAATGTGGGCGTTGAGCGCATTTTTGAGGTAACTGTTCAGGTATTTGGGCGACAGATTAGAGGCTTTGATCCATTCAAATAGACCTTTGTACCAGTTGTTGATCGCATAAATGGCTTTGGTGAATGTTTTTTCGGCATTGAAAGCGATGGCGGTGGCATGACGGAAAGGAGAGGCGGGGTCGAAACGGTTATAGACTTCGTATCCGTAGCGATCGGGCTGCATCCAGTCGGCAAGGATCACATAGTTGCAGTCGCGGTTGGTGATCCGTTTGGTTTTCGGGTCGGCTTTGGTGGCCAGTCGGGCTTCTTCGGCGCCTGTGTAGCTTAGCGCTAAAATGGGTGGCGCGTTTGCGGGCTTCGCGACGGGATTGTCAAACCGACGGGCTTTGGCGTAATTGTAGCGGCTGATGCAGGTGTTGACGTAATAATAGTCGGTAATCAGGTTTTTGAGATATACCCAGTAATGGTCGAAGCCGTTGTCTTCCCAGGCGTCGAGCCATTGCTGAATGTCGGGCGCTTCTACGGGTATGCGTACGCGGCGCTGTTTTTCGTTTTCGCCCTGAATGACTTCCTGATAGAGGCGCGGGCCTTTGCCGAACAGGAATTTGACTTGTTTTTGAATCAGCTCCGGTAGCAGCTTGTTTTCGTAAGTGGTGGAGAATACTTCCTGCGGATAGAGGTTGTGGCCTTCGCCCCAGAGGGGAATGGTGAAGTCGCCCAAACGCATTGTCGCCTGTTCGGTAACATATCCGGAATAGAGACTGCGAAATTCCTTTTCACGGATTTCGTCGCGTTCGGATATGCCAAGTATCTCGAACGTGATCAGACTGCTTGAGCCGGATGCGTATCCGCGTCCTTCTTTTATTTCAAATTCATTCATCGTACCAGTTGATTTTTAAAAGTTTATAGTCGGGCGGAAAACCGACGTAACGCATCAGTCGCCGGAAACACATCCGCGGCTCTCCGTCGGATTCGTAAGTGAAATAGAGGTCGCCATCCAACTGAAATGTATCTTCATTCAGCGCCTTACGTACCCGGCATTGTTCGTGCTTGACCGTTTCGCCACATTTGCGGGTTTTGAGATTGCATGTCAGATGTATCAGCGTGAATACAGCTCCCGGCACATATTTCAGATTGCGTGCCCGGCGGATGGCTTCCGGTCCGGAGATGGTTTGTTGATTTTCCATAGCACAAAAAAAATGTGTATTTTATGGTATCGAAAGGACAAAAAAGCCCGCTTTTTTAGGAGCGGGCCGGAAAGTTGCGAAATTAAGCTGTCAAACAATAACTACACAACTAAGGCCAATTCTTTGCTTATTTGATGAATACCGTCAATGATCTGTTTGCGTTTTTCAGGGCGAGGCTTACGTATTCCCAAGGCGTAATGACCAATTTGCCGTTCATTTATACCTGATACGCGAGCGATTGCCGACCGTGTAAGAATGCCATCCAAACGATGTAATAGAGCGGATGTTTCCAATTCATATTCAATTTTATACTCGCCTGACAATAGCCATTCGGGAAGTGAATCGCCATCGGCCAAACATCCATTAACGTGAAAAGTTAACGCGGACACAAATTTTTTCTGCAAATCCTCATATGTAACTCCGGTAGCCATTATTATTCCATTCAACCTGTCGTAATCGTCCGTTGTTGCAGAATAATTTTTATTGCACCATCCAACCAATACTTTTATTATTTCCATGATTTTATTTATTATGCGATTGTTTATTTCCAACCCGCCTGTTTCCAAATACTGTTTAATAACTCTTGACTTAATGTGTCGCTTAATTTGCCATTTACGGTTACTTTCCCTTTTTTAGTTCTGTGTTTGAATTGCCGATGGTCGCCGTTTATATAGCTTTGACACCATCCGTCCTGTTCTAATAATTTAATGACTTCTTTTACTTTATAACGTTTCATGGTTATTATGCATTATTGTTTGACGCCACAAAGATAGTACATTTACTATCAATATGCAAATTTTCTTCAATTATTTTTTTGAAAAAATAATTTTTATCCTTACGCCATATACGTTCCTGCTCCCTGCGGGGTTTCACGGCTCAGATCGGAATCGGGCAATAGCTTGTTGTATTCGCCCCAAAGCAGGTACATCAATGCCGAGGACAATTGGGTGGAATTGAATGCTTGCTCTTCGAATGGCAGTCTTTCGGAAGATTTGTCTAAATAAATTCGTCCTTCATGGCGCTTGATAGGGCTGTGGTTGATCGAAGAAACAAGCGCTTCACATTCGTTGCGGTCAATCAGTATTTTATCGCGTTTACCATCGTTTTTTCCGAATAACAGGTTCAAAAGCCGGTAATGCTGCTGGTAAAAAATGGTTTTTTGGTCTTTCGACATTAAGATGACGTTCCATCCGAGCGCGGTGAGTTCCCTTTTTATCAGGATGGCGTCCGTGTCGTTTATGCCCATTTCTCTGTAATTTGGATAATGCTTTTTCCATTCCGGGTCTTTCTGATTGGCTGCCCTTTCGTAATGCAGAATCAACTCTTTGCGACCTCCGGAAAAGAAATCGTCAATTTTCTTTGCCAGCACGTCCTGTTGAGCAGGATGAAAGACATACATATCTTTCAACACCCTGAATTCCTTTTTTTGCCTGTTGCGCTGCGCAAATACAATGGATTGAAACGGCCCGGCATCGTAACCTGCGTATAATGGGGCTTTTTTGTCGTAGAAACGAAGATGACGGCAATTTTCATCAATTTTTTCGCCGGTTGAGATTTTGTCAATATACCGGTAGTCATACCCGTCGTCAAACAAATGTTCTTTCGCAAATTTTCCGAAGAACATGTCTTTTACCTTCAATCTTCGAATGGCTAAAATATTGGAGTTGAATTCGTCTTTGTCGGTCGTGGACTTAATTTGTGTCTTGATATAATCTATTCCTAAGGTTTTTATGTTTGAAAACGACGAAGCACGCAGGTAGAAGGTTTGCCCACGTCGGAGTATGATTAAGCGTTTCGTCCAGCGCTCAATGAAGCGTTCCAGTTTCTTTATCTCATCCAGGTCCATTTCCTTTCTGGCAACCTCGAGTTCATGAATGCGTAAATCAATGTTATATGCGATCTCTTGAATAGCAGGAATTAAGTCTTTGTTCATGTTTTTTTCAAAATTCAAAAACCAGTCGTGGTCGGTTTCAAAATTCGGGGTAGATGAAAATCCTGAAATGCCCATGAAATATTCAGAATGTCCGAACTTTGAACGGTCGGCACGTAAGGCAGGCAGGATGCGTTCCATGAATTTGTCGCGTGGGATACGCAACATCTCATCTACAAAAATATGAACGGTGTTTTTGCCCAACATAGACTCAGGACGGTCGCATGATACGAATTGAACAACGCTTCCGGTAACAAACGAAATGGTGTTTTTCCATTCAACAATTTCTGTATTGCATTTTTTGAAATGTACAGGAGGGCGTTTCCCGATTTCATAATAAACCCCGCGTTCGTAATGTTCGTTAAAATATTCCATCAGATTCGGAAGAATTGTTTCAAAAAAGTTCCTGTATGTAGAGGTCACAAAAACAATAACCGAACCGGGCATGGCATTTTGCACCCTGTCTAAACGAGGAGCCATAATGTGTGTTGTCTTTCCGGAACCGCGCCCCATCTCGCAGAACAGGAAAGTGGTATCAGCCAACTTTACGGCAATTTGCGCGACAGACAAGTAAACCGGCTGAAAAAGCTCTTTTTTATCAGACCTCTTCATGCGTTATATCGGTTACATTCAATTCGCGCTCCGCTTCATTGACAATACGTTTTTTTTCAGCGTCGTTCATATCCATGCCTTCGATTAATGAAACAGCCTCTTTGAAAGCTGCCAGAACACCTTTCTCTTTGATAAACATCCGTTCCAATACAATATCGGGAGAAACTATTTGCGGTTTGAAACGAATTCTGTCCGGATGAATGGCTCCTGCTGATGATTCCAAATAGTATTCCCTTGATTTTTCCAATGCCAATCTTGCTTCTTTCAAATCGCCTGACTCTTCGTTTTGCCTGGACAGTCTTAACATTTGATCAGCAAAAAACATATTCCATTCACTTGCAATTACATTTGAAGGATTGTTGAAATATTTTATGGAGTCGTATATCCTGTTTTTACAGGTTGATATGGATAGTTCCGGAAACGATTTTTTTAATTGTTCGGCACATTCGGCAATAAACCTGTACTCACGTAACAGATTTGCAGCTTCATTGAGTTGTAAAATGTATTCGGCCAGCTTGGGATGAATGCCCAATGCTTCGTGATTCCTGTGCAACAGGAACTGTTCCACATCTTCCTGATTCAGTTTTCTCAGATGCTCAATCATGATTAATTATTTAGTAGCGACAAAATTATTTTTGTTATTATAACAAGGAAAGGACGAAGTCAATCCGAAATGATTTTTCAAAAAATAAAACAATTTTAGAATTCTTGTTTTTTCCAGTAAAAACACGAAAATAAAATAGATTCAAAAATATGATTTTCAAAACGATAAATCATATTTCCGGCGTTTTGAAAAATTTGGAATGCACGACACGGAACCAGCGGGACGGATTCAGAAGGCAGACAGGTGAAAATGGAAAAATTGTTTCCTTTTTGAGATAGCTGTAATATACGTAGCTGTCGGATTTGCAGATCACGCCGTCATGTGCTATATGGGTGATGGATGAATTGATGCCTTTTCCGACAAGAATAACCTGATCGGCACGTCGGTCGGGAATGCTATTTTTGTGCTTATTTTTTCGTTTCAGAATAAAAACATTAACTTTGCACTGAAAAGAAAATAAGCAAAAAAAGATGAAGCTATTTTACGGATTTATTTTGAGTTTATATTGCCTTGCATTGCATGCACAAAGAGATATGCCGCGATGGATTGAAAATGCACGAAAAGCTGTTATTTCCATCGAAACATTCGATAAAAACGGAAAGGCGAGAAAGGGAAATGGTTTTTTTGTGAAAAATACAGGTGAGGCTATTTCGGATTATTTTTTGTTCGATGGAGCGGAACGGGCTGTCGTAACCGACACTGATGGGCGTCAAATGCAGGTAAACAGTATTATTGGTGCTGATGATGTGTATGAAGTGATTTATTTTAAAGTTACCGTTCCAAAAAATGTGCCTTTTCTTGCGATAGCACAAAGTTCGTCAGAGGTCGGCAACGAAGTCTATTTGCTCCCTGCCAAAGAGACAGTTCAGAAAGGTGAAATAGAGGAAATCACATTGATAAAAGAATCATTTGATTATTTCAAAGCAAATATTCCGCTTACATCATCGCAGATAAGCCTTCCTTTACTCAATGCCAACGGGGAAGTGATTGCCATCACACAAGCTGATGCTTCAGGTAAGAACAAGACATATGGCGTATCCACTCGATACATACAACAACTTCGTATCACTTCGATAGACATTTTTTCAAAGACCTACGCTTCGATAGGTATTCGAAGTGGATGGTCTGATAATGAAAATGAAGCACAACTCGCTCTCCTGTATTATTCAACGCAACAGGATGCACCTACCTATTTGGAAACGCTGAATGATTTTATCAATAAATTCCCAAATCTTGCGGATGGTTATCTTAGCAGAGCTTCCCATTATATGCGTAACAGAAGTGTTTTGGCCGAATCACAAACAGCACTAATGAAGATACCGGAATTGGCAATGGATGATTTGAACAAATCCCTGAAATGTAACCAGAAGGAAGATGAGGGTTTGTATAATCAAGCCAAATTGATTTATGAAGTGCTGCTTGATGACAGTACTTTTCATTCGGATAGTTGGAATATCAGGGTTGCCTCCGAAAAACTTCAACGTGCCATTGAAATCAATGATTTACCTTATTACAGGCAATTAGAAGGTGATATTGCACTTTTTCAGGGAGATTTTGAAAAGGCATACTATAAGTATATGTATGTGAATCAGAGCTCGTTTGCATCATCACTTTCCTTTTTTTTAGCAGCAAAGACAAGGGAAATGCTTCCCGACGTCAACCAATTCGAGTTGATGGCATTAATGGATAGCGCCGTCGCAAGGAGTATGTCTGTTCCTGCGGAGGCATCGGCCTATCTGCAGGAAAGTATAGATTTAAAGATACAGTACGGCCTGTATGCAGAAGCAATAAAGGATTATGATCAACTTTACCGGGTGCTTGTTGGAAGCGTAAGTGACGCCTTTTATTATTACCGCGAACAAGCAAAATTCCGTTTAGGCGATTTGGAGGGTGCATTGACTGATATTGAAACAGCCATTGCCCTTGATAAGAAAAATGCGCTGTATTATGCTGAAGAAGCTTCGATCTATCTGCGAATGCAAGACCCCGTCAAAGCACAGGTAAGTGTAGCAAAAGCATTGACTTTGGATCCGGCTTTTGCGGCAAGCCACCGTTTGTTAGGCGTGTGCTTCTTGAGACAGGAAAAGAAAAATGATGCCTGCCTGTCATTTCAAAAAGCCAAAGAATTAGGCGATCCGATTGTGGATAAGCTGATAGAGGAGAATTGTGGAAAATAATTAAAAATTACAAATTAAGAATAACAACTAAAAACTGAAAACTAATAAAAAATGGAAGCATGTATTGGAGTAGATTTGGGAGGGACGAATATTCGTGCCGGCAGGATCATGAATGATCTGATCGAAGTACAAAATCAGGTGAGAACACCGAAAGACGCAAAAAATGAGTGGGAAACGGTTGAAGCAATCAAAGAAGTAATCCGATCGGTAATGAATGAGCATGTTGAGGCGATTGGAATAGGTGTGCCAAGTGTTGTGGATCGTGTCCGGGGCATTGTGTATGATGTGACCAATATCCCTCACTGGAAAGAGGTACATTTGAAAAAATCGCTCGAAAAAGAGTTTGAAATACCTGTGTATTTAGATAACGACGCCAATTGTTTTGCCCTGGCTGAGCGTTATTATGGCGTCGGACAGGATTTCGAGAACTTTGTCGGTTTGACAATCGGAACTGGTTTGGGAGGTGGAATCATTCAGCAAGGTAAATTATTGAAAGATGCGAATTGCGGTTCGGGTGAATTTGGCACGTTGCCATACAAAGATTATACGGTTGAATACTATGCAAGCGGCTCGTTTTTTTTAAATGTATATGGCGTGGATGGGAGCGAAATGCATCAACGTGCATTGCATCGGGATCATGAGGCTTTGGAAGCCTATCGTCAATTGGGAAAACACCTTGGAGAGGCTGTGAAGATGGTCGTTCTCACCGTTGACCCTCAGATGATTGTATTTGGCGGTACGGTTGCTGATGCGCATGTACTTTTTGAAGAGGCCTTATGGGATGATTTACAGGATTTTGCTTTCCCGTCGTCCATAAAAAACCTTCATTTGTTTTTTTCGGAATTGGAACATCCCGGGATTTTGGGTGCTGCTTCGTTGTGTTATTAAGGAGTCCCCTAAAAGCAACGAATCAACCCCACCGAATAGGTGTCATATAAAAAATCCCTGATACCGTGATTATATCGCAGGGAAAGGATATTCTTTTTTACTTCGAAGTCGAGTTTTGAACGAAACAAAACCGGCCTGTCTCCGTGTTTCATATAACCGTGAAAACCTGACCAGTTGGCTGCCAGCGTCGCGCTTTTCAATTTCAGACTGCCTCCATATCCGTAGAGTAAGGCATCGTTTTGCCTGTGAACCAGATCGTTGGTCATCCAGCAATAGAATCCGATCATGCCTTGTGCACGTAAAGCTATGGATTGATCGGCTGTTTGCAACAGATTACGACCGGTGGTCATCTCAAACCAGTATGAGGCAGCATCGGTATAACGTGCATCGCAAAGTCGGTTACCTGTGGTTGTTTTCAACGAACCGCTGATAGAAATATCACACACCTGATCACTTCGTAATAACTGATAATACGAACTGATAATAATGTCTCCCCTGCAGTAAACCGGTGGTTGGGAAGCAACTGCATTACGTTCGTGTTGTGTCGCTTCATCCATCAGATAAGTTTCGTATATTACCCCTCTGATTTCTACACCGGCTTTCCCATTTGCAATCGGGATGTAAAGACGACCAAAGATATTTTTTGTCTGATCGCCCACATAATAATGGTATTCTCCTCTTACTTCGATTTCCCAACGCAAACTTAGGCTTCCGCTATGAAGTTCCTGTATGCGAAAGGCATTAGGGCCAAAATAAAGGGGTTTATATACAAGCAATTTCATTCTCTCCCGCCAATCCATATCGTCATATTCCTGCGCAAAAAGAGAGTCGTTGCTATATATATGTATAGCGAAAAGGAGTAAAAAGTATTTTATTTTTGAAAAAAAGTGCATTTACCATTAATTTTTGGGGTCAAAGTTATTTTATTTTCAGAAAATACACTATTTTTGTTCAAAAAATATCAAGCATTATGAAGAAGATATTAGCTAAAAGCGTATTACTCTTATTATCCTTTTTTGCAAGCGTTTCATTTGCGCAACAACCAATTAAAACGTTGATAATTACCGGTCAAAACAATCATAACTGGCAGGTAAGTCATGTAGTAATCAAACAAATTCTGGAAAATTCAGGACTGTTTGAAGTCAATTTTGCCATATCACCCTCCAAAGGAGAAGATATGTCTGCTTTTGTAATTGATTTCCAGCCGTATTCGTTAGTTGTCCTTGACTACAACGGCGATGCCTGGCCTGAAATAACGAATAGCCACTTTCTCGAATATGTGAAAAGCGGAGGAGGTGTGGTGGTTTACCATGCAGCCGATAATGCCTTTGCGGGATGGCCGGAATTTAACCGGATCATTGCATTAGGCGGCTGGGAAAACCGCGATGAAAATGCAGGCCCTTATGTCTATTGGGAAAATGGGAAAATCACCAAAGACACGTCGCCCGGGGTAGGGGGGTCGCACGGTCGGCAGCATGATTATGTGCTAAATGCCCGCGATGTGCAACACCCGATCACTAAAGGTTTGCCTGCTCAATGGAAACATGCCACAGATGAACTATATGACAGAATGCGGGGACCGGGGAATGTACAAGATTTACTTTATACGGCATTTTCCGAAAAGGAAACAGGTGGTTCAGGCCGAGAAGAGCCATTGATGTTTACAGTAGAATATGGACAAGCACGCATTTTCCATACCATGCTGGGACATGCAGGACGTTCGCCTGAAGAAAATCCGGCTATGCAATGTACAGGTTTTCAGGTAACATTGCTTCGCGGAGCAGAATGGGCTGCAACCGGCAAAGTAACACAAAAGATACCGGATGATTTTCCGACAAAAGATACGGTAAGGTTCAGACTTCAGTACAAATAGTATTCTTAAAAAAACTTAAAATTATTATTTGATGCAACGTTTTCACGTTTTTTTGCATCTATTATAAAAAAGCAGTATTTTTGTGTTGAATATTAAACTTTTTTTTGATTTAAGAGTCTAATATATAGTAAAAAGAGTTTTTTAAAAAGATAGTTTAACTTAAAGATAGAGGAGAAAATAAAATGAGAACAACAAGATTATTTACTTTGCTGATTATGTGGTCCATCACTTGTTATGTAATGGGGCAGGGGCAGTTTTTTGACGATGTGTATTTCTCTTCCGGGAAAAACAATAACAAAGCACAGGTTGCAGTACAGCAAACTCCTTCAAGCAACACAAGAGCGACAACAGTAAATGCCAATACGCAAAAGACGCTTTCATCTATTCAGGATATGGATGTGGATATGTATAATCGAAGATATTCCGATGCGAACGACAGTTATTACTACGACGACGAGGATGTATATAATGACATGGACACGGTCAATGTGGAACGGCGTTCGGATCTTGAATATTCAGAACGTATCATTCGTTATCATTCGCCCGAAAAAATTACTATTATCGGAGCGGATAATGTGGATTTATACCTGAGCGACGGATACTATGCTTATGGATATGATACAGATTATTCAGGCGGTCAAACCACTGTAAACGTGAATATTGACATGGGTTATGGTGGTTATGGATATGGATATGGCGGTTGGGGAGGCTGGTACAGTCCCTGGTATCGTCCTTACTGGGGTTATTCATATTGGCATCGTCCCTTTTATAGCTGGGGCTGGGGAGGCTGGTATGGCGGTTGGTACGATCCATGGTATGATCCCTGGTATTATGGCGGTTTGTATGGTGGTTATTACGGCTATTACGGAGGTTATTACGGCGGCTACGGAGGTTATTATGGTGGCTACGGTGGTTACTATGGAGGGTATTATCCATATTATATCGGACATTATGGCAGATCCTATTATCTGAATCAGGGCGGTCGTCAGACAGCAGCATACGGACGAAGCAGCCGCAGTTCTAATTATGCTTCATCGTCTTCGCTCAACGGGCGCAGTTCAACTGCATCAAGAAACATTTCTTCGGGAAGAAGCAGTTCAATAACCAATACTACCGGACATAGCACATCGTTGAGAGGAGATGCAATCACATCAGGGCGTAGCTCGTCTAATGTGGTAACGAACGATCCGACGCGTACGACACGTTCGACAACGGCGCGATCGAACACTAATATTAGTACTGATCGTGCTCAAAGTACGTTCAATGGTAACTCGACAACCACACGCACCACACGTAGCGCCGCTAATTCCAACAACAGTACGAATTCGACTGTATCGCAGAGCAACAACCAAACCTCAACCGTTTCACGCGGCTCCAACACCACTTCACGTTCTACCACTTCAACACCTACAGTCAGAAGCAATTCAAGTACTACTACCAATAGTCGTTCCTCTGTATCCGGTACAACAAGCGCTCCACGCTCTACAGGCAGTAGTAGCAGCGGGTATTCTAACAGTGGTAGCAGTAGCAGCCGGTCAAGCGGCGGCAGTTATAGTAGCGGTGGTGGCGGCGGATTCAGCGGCGGCGGCGGAGGTGGCCGTTCAAGTGGTGGCGGCGGTGGACGTCGTTGAGATAATTACGAATTAAAAATTACGAATTAAGAGCCTTCTTAGTATTTTTACAATAGCATTTTGTGTTTTTTTATACATAATTATCGGAGTCTATTTATTAACAGTTATGAAGAGAATAGGATTATATATCAGCGTATTACTTTTGTTGTGTGATGGGATCGTATGTGCACAGGGTGAAATGGATGCCTTCCGTTTTTCACAAACCGACCTGAATGGTACGGCCCGTTCGTTAAGTATGGGAGGCGCTTTCGGAGCTTTGGGAGGTGATATGTCTGCCATGTCGCATAATCCTGCAGGGATAGGTATCTATCGCAGTTCGGAGATTCAAACTACAATCAGTGTGAATTCTTCCAATGTTGAATCGAATTGGACAACTCAAAAAAATAATCTATTCGAGACAGGTATGTCTAATAGAATCCTGACAAAAGCAGGTTTTGACAATTTATCATACGTCGGCTATTTTCCCACTGCCAACGATCGTGGCATCAAAGGTTGGAATATCGGCATTGCCTATAATAAAGTAAAAGATTTTAATAGAAGCTATCGGGCTGAAGGAAAACCGAATTTTTCGATGGCTGACTATGTAGCTTCCTGTACTTCCAATGCGTATGGCAATAATGGAGGGATTCCTGAAAATGATTTGATTTTAACAGATTCGTACGACCCCTATAACAACCGGGAGTTAGGAGGTCAATGGATGTCCATTCTGGGATATGAAGCCGGTTTTTTTGGTGCAAAATACGATTATTCGGATGTGTATCATAGTGCTTACGGACAATGGAGAGGCAGTACATGGATGCCAATTCCTCCCGACAAAACCTCATTGCGAATAGGCGAAAGCGGGAGCATTAGTGATTATAACCTTACAATTGCCACAAACATTTCCGACTTTCTGTTTCTTGGAGCGAACTTGGGGATAACTACGATTGATTATCGTATGAGTTCAAATCATTACGAAGAATTTGGCAACACCGACTACCTGGCATTAGGCAACAGTCTTGAAACAACCGGCACCGGTTATTCGATCAATATAGGTGCAATTATCCGGCCGGTAGATCAGCTTCGCTTAGGCGTGGCTTATAATTCCCCGAAAGTTTATGTCATGACCGACCGTTTTGATGGCTATGGCGAATCCTATATCGCCGACGAGACAGATCCGCTAATGAAGGGATATCTTCCGGAGTATTCGTATGCTGAATATAGTTTTCAATCACCTGGTCGCTGGATTTTCAGCGTAGCAGGGATTATCGGAAATGCTGCTTTGCTAAGTTTGGACTATGAATTGACGCAATATACAAATATGTTTTTATCCGACAGAGAATTTAACCGCAGTGCATATATGTCTGATAATGATATTATCAAAGAGGATTTCAAAGTCGGTCAGACCCTGAAGGCAGGTGCGGAAATTAAGATTACGCCGCAGTTTGCGTTACGTGGTGGATATGTATGGCAACCCAGTCCGATGAAAGATCATTTGATTAATGGTGCTGAAGTATTTACCGCCGGAACAATTCCGCATTATACGGTTTCGAATTGCACGAATTATTATACGGCAGGTGTTGGATTCCGCTTTACACCAAATTTTTATATGGATTTAGCGTTTGTTTACCGCCAACAGAAAGAAAAATTATATCCGTTTTCCAACATGGATTGGAGCTATCCGGAATATCATCTCACACCGGTACGTTCGGAACCTGCCGATATTTCCATCAAAACGACACGCGTGGCCCTGACGTTTGGGTACAAATTTTGATATTTTAAAAAACCATTTTATACATTTAACCAAAGTTGAGATGTGAAAAATTTTCAATCGGTTTTAAAGACTTCTACCTTTTTCTATTCAGGACAGTATTTTCAAGCAGTTGGAACTTTTTCTGCAGGAAAAAATACATTTGCATACAGACAGATCCACGTATGTACAGGGCGAAAAGATATGGTTTAAAGTATATTTGGTTGACGCATTGA
>JGI24705J35276_12238659_pt1 | contig 32979 bp, 28 predicted proteins | sample TergutNt197P4_FD_35276 | JGI IMG/M metagenome (IMG submission 35276) | reverse complement strand
CGGCATCGGCTGGGGCGCCCCGGAAGCCATGGCTGAGGCCATGTGCTGCCATGGCGGCCTAGCCTGCGAGTATGTCCACATGCTCATCTCCTACATGCGCGAGGATGGCCCGGAAATCTGCCAGGACGGCAACTATATCGAGCATCCCTTGCTGCAGCGCGGCCTGCTCTGGGGTGTGGCCCGGCTGAGCGGCTGCCGGCCCCGGCTCTTGCTTGACCGGGGCGCCGGAGATGATATCGCTGCTTATCTGGACGCCGAAGACGCCGAGGTACGGGGGCTTGCCGCCCTGGCGTCCGGCCATCTCCGGCTGACTGCCGCCGGCGCCAAGCTGCGGGCCCTGGCCCATGACCCGGCGGCCCTGACCCTGTATCAAGACGGCCGGTTCCTTCCAACCACGGTCGGCGCCCTGGCCCGATCCGCCCTGGAGTTGATCAACCCATGACCACCTCGCCTCTTTTCCCCGCGGTTGCCTGCGTACAGTTCACCATCGCCCTCGGGGCAGTGGAGCGAAACCTTCAAGAGATCGAGGGGTTGATCGATCGCTTCCAGCCCGCGCCCGGAACCCTGCTGGTGCTGCCCGAGATGTGGGCCACCGGCTTCGACTACGAGCGAACCAGGGAGCTTTCGCGGCAAACCCCAAAAATCCTGGCCGCCATGCAGCGGATCGCTGCCCAATACGAGGTCTATTTGGCCGGCACCTTGACCGATCCGGCCGACGACGGAGGTCTGCCGACCAATACCCTGGCCGTGGTCGGGCCGCGGGGGGTGATCGGCGGCATTGCCAAACAGCACATGTTCTCCCACTGGCAGGAGGACCGCTACTACCAGAGCGGCAAAGCCGCTCCTCTGATCGCAACGCCGCATGGTTCGCTGGCCGGACTGGTCTGCTACGACCTCCGTTTTCCGGAGGTGGCCAGGCGACAGGCCTTTGCCGGAGGCCGCCTGCTGGCGGTGTCGGCCGAATGGCCCTTAAGCCGGGTCGATCATTGGCAGACCCTGGTGCGTGCCCGGGCCATCGAAAACCAGGTCTTCGTGGCCGCCGCCAACGGCTGCGGCCTGACCGGCGCCATGGAGATGGCCGGCCACTCGATGATCGTGGCGCCCGACGGCACGGTGATGCAAGCAGCCGGCACCGAGCCGGCGGTGATCGGCTGTCCGCTCGACCACAATCTGGTCGACGAACAGCGGCGCCGCTTCTATACGGCCGGCGACCAAGGGTGGCTCGCCGCCGATCGCGACAAGATCCGCTCCCTTGAGACCCTGCGCGCCGACCTGGCCCTCATCCGCCATCAGGGCAGCCGCGTCGCCTTCACCAACGGCTGTTTCGATATTCTCCACGCCGGCCATGTCAGCTATCTGGAAGCGGCGCGCCGCACCGCCGACTGTCTGGTGGTGGGGCTGAACACCGACGATTCGGTGCGCGGCCTGAAGGGGCCGGGCCGGCCGGTGAACAACCAGGCCGACCGGGCCCGGGTCCTGGCGGCCCTGGGCTGTGTGGATTTTGTCGTGCTCTTTGCCGAGCCCACCCCGATTCGGCTGATCACGCTCCTTGCGCCCGATGTGCTGGTCAAGGGTGCGGACTATGGCGAGGAACAGATCGTCGGCGCGCCCGAGGTCAGGGGTGCTGGCGGCCGGGTGGTGCGGATTGACTTTGAGCATGATTGCTCGACTACTGGCCTGATCGAGCGGATCAGGACCATCCCGTGAACGATTGAACGCGGTTCCAACAAACGAAATGACAGGAGGATTGGCTATGACAACGGTCCGGATCCAAGGGATGAAGTGTCAGCATTGTGCGGGCACGGCCAAAAAGGCCCTGGAGGACTTGGGCGCCACCGGGGTGGTCATCGACCTGACCAAGGGTGAAGCCCGGTTCGAGGGTGCGCTCGACCATGAGGCGGTGCGGCAGGCTATCGGCGCCAAGGGTTTCTCCGTGGCCGAATAGCCGCTGCTCGCCCGCTGTTGCCGCTTGCCGGCCGGGCCTGCGCCTTGGCCGTCCCGGTTGTATGTCAGCGGTTTTTGTTTTTTGCTGATGGACCGCTTCCTTGCGTGGAGAGACAAGCGATGAAGATCAAGCCCCTGCTGTTCGGCATCGGCGGCATCGTGGTGGTGATCGGCCTGTTGGCCGGCACCAAGACCCTGCAGATCGGCACCCTGATCAAGACGAGCAAAAAGATCAAGATTCTGCCCGAGGTCGTGGCCACCAGCCAGGTCCAGCAACAGAGCTGGGAGTCGCTGGTAACCGCGGTCGGCTCGCTGGAAGCGGTCCAGGGCGTGACCGTCGCCGCCGAGCTGACCGGCAAGGTTGTGGCCATCCCCTTTGAGCCGGGCGGCCGGGTCAAGGCGGGCGATCTGCTGGTCCAGCAGGACATTTCCCAGGAAACCGCCCAGTTGCGGGCGGCGGAGGCGGCCGCAGCCCTGGCCCAGGTGACCTTTGAGCGGGCCAGGAAGATGCTGGCAACCAAGGTGGTGGCCGAGGCCAACTATGACACCGCCGAGTCCCAGTTCAAGCAGAGCCTGGCCCAGGCCGACACCATTCGGGCGATTATCGCCAAAAAGACCATCCGCGCCCCTTTCAGCGGCCGGCTGGGTATCCGCCTGATCCATATCGGCCAGATCATCAGGGAATCCACCCCGATTGTTTCCCTGCAATCGCTTGATCCGATCCTGGTCAATTTCCTCGTCCCCCAGCAGCAGTTGGCCCAGGTGCGGCCGGGCTATCCGGTGCGGATCACCTCCGACGGATTGCCCGCCGGCCAGGTGGTCACCGGCGCGATCACCGCGGTCAATCCCGAGATCGACCTTGCCAGCCGCAATCTCCGGGTTCAGGCCACGGTGACCAATCAGGGCGAGCTGCTGCGGCCGGGCATGTTTGTCAATGTCGCGGTGGTGCAGCCGCAATCCAGCCCTGTGATGGTTATCCCGGCCACGGCCGTGCTCTACGCCCCGTATTCCGATTCGGTGTTCATTGTCGAGCGGGACCAGGCCGGCGAGGGCGGCCAGGTGGTCCGGCAACAGTTCGTCCGCCTGGGCGAGAAGCGTGGCGATTTTGTGGCCATCGCCTCAGGGCTGGCCCCTGAGCAGACAGTGGTCGCCACCGGGGTGTTCAAGCTGCGCAACGGCCAACCCGTGACCATCGACAACGCCCTGTTGCCGGATTTCAAGCTGGCGCCGCAGCCCAGGGACGATTGAGCCATGAAATTCACCGACCTTTTCATCCAGCGGCCGGTGCTGGCGATCGTCACCAGCCTGTTGATCATCACTGCCGGTCTGCAGGCCATTAATTCGCTCAATGTCCGGCAATACCCGCGTAGTGACAACGCCGTGGTCACGGTGACCACTATCTACATCGGCGCCAACGCCGACCTGGTCCGCGGCTTCATCACCACCCCGTTGGAACGGGCCATTGCCGCCGCCGACGGCATCGATTACCTCCAGTCCATGTCCAGCCAGGGAGGATCGATCATCAAGGCCCGGCTGCGGCTGAACTACGATCCGATCAAGGCCCTGTCGGAGATCAGTTCCAAGGTCGACCAGGTGCGGAACGATCTGCCGCCGGAGGCCGAAATTCCGGTAATCAATGTTGAATCGGCGGATTCCGCGTTTGCCTCGGCCTATCTGAGCTTCACCTCGGAGGTGCTCCGGCAGAACGAGATCACCGATTATCTGGTGCGGGTGGTGCAGCCCCGGCTTTCGGCGGTGACCGGCGTGCAGCGGGCCGATGTCCTGGGGGCACGGACCTTTGCCATGCGAATCTGGCTCGACCCGGCCCGGATGGCGGCCTTCAACGTCAGTCCGGTGCAGGTGCGCCAAGCCCTGACCAACAACAACTTCCTGGCCGCGGTGGGAGCGACCAAGGGGGCGCTGGTCCAGGTCAACCTGACCGCCAATACCGACATGCGGACCGTGGAGGAGTTCAAACAACTGGTGATCCGCGAGGATCAGGGGGCCATTGTCCGCATCGGCGATATCGGCCAGGTGGTGCTCGGGGCCGAGGATTACGACACCGAGGTGCGGTTTTCAGGCCAGACCGCCGTGTTCATGGGCATTTGGCCGCTGCCTAATGCCAACGCCCTTGACGTGATTAAGCGGGTACGAGCCGAGATGGGCGAGATCGACAAACAGCTGCCCAACGGCCTGGCCGCCCGGATGGCCTACGACGGCACCGACTACATCGAAAATGCCATCAAGGAGGTGGTCAAAACCCTGGGCGAGACCCTGATGATCGTCATCGTCATCATCTTTCTTTTCCTCGGCTCGATGCGGGCGGCCATCATCCCGGTGGTCACCATCCCCCTGTCGCTGATCGGGGCGATATTCCTGATGCAGGTTTTCGGCTTCACCATCAACCTGTTGACCCTGTTGGCCATTGTCCTGTCCGTGGGGCTGGTGGTTGACGATGCCATCGTGGTGGTCGAAAACGTCGAACGCCACCTGGCCGGGGGCAAGACGCCCCTGGAGGCGGCCTTGCTCAGCGGTCGCGAGTTGGTCAGCCCCCTGATCTCCATGACTATCACCCTGGCCGCGGTCTACGCGCCCATCGGTCTGCAGGGCGGCCTGACCGGCGCCTTGTTTCGGGAATTCGCCTTCACCCTGGCCGGGGCGGTGATCATCTCGGGGGTGGTGGCATTGACCCTGTCGCCGATGATGTCCTCCAGGATGCTCAAGGCCGGCATGGCCGAACAGGGTCTGGCCGGCAGAATCGAACGCGATTTCGCGCGGCTGCGCGCAACCTATGGCCGCTGGCTGACCATGACCCTCAACAACCGGCCGGCGGTCTATCTGGTCTGGATCGCCCTCGGGTTGCTGGCGGTGCCGATGTTTCGCATGTCGGCCAAGGAACTGGCCCCGGTCGAGGATCAGGGGGTGATCTTCGGCATTGCCGAGTCGGCGGCCAACTCCACCCTGGACCAGAATCAACTGTACAACGATGCGGTCAGCAAGGTGTTCATGGGCGTTGCCGAAACCGATTTCGTGTTTCAGGCCACCGAGCCCAGCTCAGGCTTCAGCGGCATGGTGACCAAGCCCTGGCAGGAGCGCAAACGGACCATTTTTGAGATCATGCCCGAGGTCAAGCAGAAGCTGCGGTACATCACCGGGGCCCGGATCATGCCGGTGACTCCCCCGGCCCTGCCCGGCGGCGGCCAGTTCCCGGTGGAATTCGTCATCGCCTCCACCGCTGAGCTTGACCAGATCCTCGAATTCGCCCAAAAGCTCCAACAGGCGGCCGTGGCCAGCAAGATGTTCGCCTTTCCACCTTTGCTGGACGTCAAGATCGACCAGCCCCAGGCCGAGATTGTCATCGACCGTGACAAGGTGGCGGCCCTCGGTCTCAATCTTGCGCAGATGGGCGTCGATCTCGCCACCATGATGGGCGGCAATTATGTCAACCGCTTCAATATTGCCGGCCGGAGCTACAAGGTGGTGCCCCAGATCATGCGGACCGACCGGCTCAACCCGGACCAGTTGAATAATATCCATGTCACCGGGCCGGATGGGACCCTGGTGCCGCTCTCTACCTTGGCCACCCTCAAGAACACCACCGAGGCACGGTCATTGAATCGTTTTCAGCAGTTGAACGCGGTCACCCTCAGCACCTATCCGGTCCGCCCCCTGGACGAGGCGCTGCGGCTCCTTGAGGACGAGGCCGCCAAGATCCTGCCCCAAGGCTATTCACTCGACTACACCGGCGAGTCCCGCCAGTTGCGGGTGGAGGGCAATACCTTCCTGTACGCCTTCGGCCTGGCCATTGTCCTGATTTTCCTGGTCCTGGCCGCCCAATTCAACAGTTTCCGCGATCCCTTCGTGATCCTGGCCGGCTCCGTGCCCCTGGCCATGTTCGGTGCCCTGATCTTCACCTTTCTCAAGATGCCTGATCCCAATGTGCCGTTCTGGACCAAGGGATGGACCACCTCGCTCAACATCTATTCCCAGGTGGGTTTGGTGACCCTGGTGGGTCTGGTGTCGAAGAATGGCATCCTGATCGTCGAATTCGCCAATAAGCTCCAGCAACAGGGGCTTGGCAAGCAGGCGGCTGTATTGGAGGCGGCCATAACCCGGCTGCGGCCGATCCTGATGACCACCGGCGCCACCATTGCCGGCCATTTTCCCCTGACCTTAGTCACCGGGGCGGGCGCTGCGGCCCGTAACTCGATCGGCCTGGTGCTGGTGGGCGGCATGGCCATCGGTTCGCTGTTCACCCTGTTCGTGATCCCCTCGATTTACATGTTGGTGGCCAAGGATCATTCCCGCGACCGTGCGAGCCGGACAGGCGAATGATATCATTTCCTGTTTTTAATGCAGAAAATATTCTTATTTTTTCATTAAAATTCAATATGATCCCGCCAAAACCCGCTGCATTGGCAGGGGAAATGGTATGAGCGAAGGAGAAGAGCGCTGGCGGCCGCGCAAGAAAAAAGGCCAATCCCCATCGGGATCGGCCTTGGTCAACAACAGGCGGATTAAGTCTGCTCAGAAGGGAATTTTGGGGAACCGCTGCGGCGGCGCTGTAATCGAGGGCTCCTGTTCCTCTGGCTCGGCGTTGTCAGCGGCCGGGGTACCCCCGACGAGCAGGACCAGGTCCACCCGCCGGTTCTGCTTCCGCCCTTCCTCGGTGCTGTTGTCGGCGACCGGACGGTATTCGGCGTAGCCGGTGATCGATACCCTTTCCGGGCTCAGGCCGTGCCGATCCATGAAGTACCGGGCCAGGCTGGTGGCGCGCCCGGTCGACAATTCCCAGTTCGACGGGAAGAGGGTCGACCGCATGGGGATATTGTCGGTGTGTCCTTCAAAGCTGATGTCGTTGTTGTAGGGCTGCAGGGTTTCGGCCATCTTGGCCAGCAGCTCGTAGGAAGAGGGCTTGAGGGTCGCGCTGCCCGAATCAAAGAAACCAGCCTCGGTCATGCTGATCACCAGGCCCCGCTTGGTGATATCGACATTCACCTTGTCCTGAGCCTTCTTCTCGATCAGAAATTTCTCCAGCGCAACCAGCATTTCCTTGAAATCCTTCTTGGTTGCCTGGGTTTTGGTCGTGGTGTCGCCCTTGGGTTTCAGCTTCTCGATGTTTTTCTGCTGCATCCGCATGGACGGAATGGGCATCATGTCGGCGTTGTTCATGATCTGCGGCCGGCCCGAGGTGGTGCCGGTGGTGACGCCGAACGCGGTCCGATAGGAAGCGGCGACCTGGTCCACCTTCTTCTTATCGGTTTGGGACATGGCGTAGAGGGTGACGAAAACCGCAAACAGCAAGGTGATGAAGTCTGAGTAGGAAATCAGCCAGCGCTCGTGGTTAGGATGGGGCTCCGGCGTTTTTTTGCGGGCCATGTTATTTCTTGCCTCCTTCCTTGTCGGTGGCCGCACCTTTGCCGCCGTGACCGCCCATGTACGATTTGAGGCGCTCTTCAATAAAACGAGGATTTTCGCCGTTTTGAATGGCAACGATGCCGGCTATGATGATCTCCTTGCGGACCGAATCGTCCTTGATCCGGTGTTTGATCTTGGTGGCGGTGGGCAGGCAGAGGATATTGGCCGTCAGCAGGCCGTAGATGGTGGCCACAAAGGCAACGGCGATCCCTGCGCCCAGTTTGGAGGTATCCTCCAGGTTACTCATGACGTGGATCAGGCCGAGCACCGCGCCGATGATGCCGATGGTCGGCGCATAGCCGCCGGCGGCCTCATAGAACTCGGCGCTCAATTTGGCGTGTTCCTCGGATGCGGACAGGTCGATTTCCATCAGCTCCTTGATATCCTTCGGCTCGACCCCATCGACCGAGAGGGAGATGGCCTTTTTCATGAACCGGTCCTTGTGGTTCTGGGCATCCTGTTCCAGGGCGATAATGCCGTTTTTCCTCGCCTTGGCCGCATACCCGCAGAGTTCGGTGATGAGATCGTCGTTTTTCGGTGAAGTGCCGATCAATTTCTTGAGATCCATGACCGCGCCGATCGCGACCGACATGGGGAAGCTGACGAAAGCCGCGCCAAAGGTGCCCCCCAGAACGATGACCGCGGCGGTGGGCTGGATGAGGGCGGAAAGATGCAGGCCCTCCAGAGTGGCGCCGCCGATAATGGCGCCAAAACCCATGATCAAGCCAATGATGGTTGCAATATCCATAGCGTTGCTGCGGGTGCTGATTGTCAAGGGGCAGGGAATCGTGGTCCGCCGAATGTCTCGGCAAGACTACCTTGGCCCATGGTAGAAAAAACTACATATGCCCATTGTAGGTGATGGGGCAGAGATACTAAAGGAAAAAAGAACGGGCAAGGCCGACTGTCCCATATCCACTGGATAATGGACATAAATGAGAGGTCTGGCCCCCCGTTCCGCTCAGGTCGTCGGCTCCTCAGGCGCCGCGGTGGGATCGTCGATATCGAGCTGCTGGCGCGACAGCCGCAGGAGCCGAACGCGCCAGCCCACGATTTTATCAATGATCTCCTTGGGCGTCTCCCGCACGATGAGGTGATCGGCGTTGATCAGCACAATGATCGTGTCGGGCGTCTCGCCAATACTCTTGATCAGGTCGGGATTGAGGTAGAATTCCGAATTGTTGAGCTTGGTGAGTTTAATCATGGCATGGGTCTTAAGGCATTATGCCAGCGGCCGCCAAAGGCCGCCGACTGTTTTGCATGGAGCGGGTCGCAGACAAAACGATCGGTTGGCATGTTGCGCCGGTTGGCGTCGAAAACAAAGACCGTTGACCAGTGTTCTATTGCTCCACCTCGAATTTGATCAGGGTCTGGTCGGACTCCACCGCCTGCCCCTTGTCCACCAGGACCTCGGCAATGACGCCGTCCATCGGCGAGGCCACGCCGCTCTCCATTTTCATCGACTCCAGGATCACCAGGTTCTGGCCGCGGAAGACGCGCTCACCCTTTTGGGCCAGCACATCCACCACCAGGCCCGGCATCGGGCAGAGCAGGATGTTGCTCTGCGACTTGTCGGCCTTCAGGGGCATGAACTGCATCATCTCCCATTCCTTCGGGGTGTAAACTTCGAACAGACGGGAAATACCGTTGAAGCTCATGAAGATGAACGACTCCTCGAAGCGGATGCGGAAGCGGTGATTCTGGCCGTTGATGTTCAGTTTCAGCCGACGGCGGAAGAATTCAAAGTTGGGAATCTCCACCCTGAGGGTAGTGCCGTCCACCCGGATGGTGCTGGTTTCACCGCTGACCGGTGTGCCTTCCAGGGTCACTTCGAACAGATCCTCCTGGCACCGGACCTTGTACTGATGCATCCGGCCCAGATCACGCTTGCCGCCGATGTCGGAAACCATGTGGAGCAGAGATTCTCGGACCGCCACCGTACGGTTGTGGTAGATCAGGGTGGCTGCCAGGGCCGCCAGCTGCAGATATTGCAGCAAAGGCGTCCGTTTTGACACGCCGCCATCAAAGTGCTGGTCGATGAAGCCGGTGGTCAGCGCGCCTTCGGCGAACTCGGGCAGGCAGAGCACGCTGGTGACAAAGTCGATATTGGTGGAGACCCCTTCGATGTGGTAGCCGTTCAGTGCCTCGATCAGCATGCGCCGGGCATCTTCCCTGGTTTTGCCATGGCAGATCAACTTGGCCAGCATGGAATCGTAATAGACATCGATCTTGCCGCCGATGTTGACGCCGGAATCCACCCGGATACCCTTGCCGCGCGGCGCGGCGTAGCGGGTGATCATGCCGGTGGAGGGGATGAAGCCGCGGGAGGGATCCTCGGCGCAGATCCGGGCCTCGATGGCCCAGCCATTGAAGGTGATGCCGCTCTGGTCAAAGGGCAGCGGTTCGCCGGCGGCGATGCGGAGCTGCAATTCAACCAGGTCAAGGCCGGTGACCATCTCGGTGACCGGATGCTCCACCTGGAGGCGGGTGTTCATCTCCAGGAAATAGAAATTGTGCTGGGCATCCATGACAAATTCGACCGTGCCGGCGTTGACGTAGTTGGCCTGGCGGGCCAGGTCGCAGGCCGCCTGCCCCATCCGCGCACGCAGTTCGGGGGAGACCGCCGGAGAGGGCGACTCCTCGATTACCTTCTGATAGCGCCTTTGAATGGAGCATTCCCGCTCGCCGAGGTACACCACATGCCCCTGGCTGTCGGCCAGGACCTGGATCTCGATGTGCCGCGGCTGCTCGATGTAGCGCTCGACAAAAACCCGGGTGTCGTTGAAGGCCTTGAGGGTCTCCTTGCGGCTGGCAGCCAGGGCATCCTTCATGTCCTCGGGCTTGAGGACAATGCGCATGCCCTTGCCGCCGCCACCCGCCGCTGGTTTGAGCAGCACTGGGTAGCCGATCTCGGCCGCGACGGCAATGGCATCCTGTTCGTCCCTGATCGCCTCGATGGTGCCGGGGATGACCGGCACGCCAGCCTTCTTGGCCAGTTCCTTGGAGGTGATCTTGTCGCCCATGACATCGATGGCCTCGACTGGCGGACCGATGAGCACCAGCCCTGCTTCCTGGATCGCCTTGGCAAAATCGGCCTTTTCGGAAAGAAAACCATAGCCGGGATGGATGGCCTGGGCGCCGGTGGCCTTGGCCGCCGCAATGATCTTGTCGATGTCGAGATAGGATTTTTGCGACGGCGATTCGCCGATGTGCACCGCTTCGTCGGCCAGGTGCCGGTGCAGGCTGCGGCTGTCGGCGTCGGAGTAGACGGCCACGGTGCTGATGCCCAGGCGGTTGCAGGTGCGGATGATGCGGGTGGCAATTTCACCACGGTTGGCAATGAGAATCTTGTTGAACATGGCGTGCCTCACAGGGGAATATTTCCGTGTTTGCGATTCGGACCCTTGGTCTTCTTGCTGTCGAGCATCTGCAGGGTGCGGATGAGATGCGACCGGGTATCGCGCGGGAAGATAACGTCATCGATGTAGCCCCGTTGCGCGGCAAGAAAGGGGTTGGCAAAGGTGCGGCGGTATTCCTCCATCTTTTCGTTGAGCACGGCCTCGGGGTCCGAAGCTGAATAGATTTCCTTGCGGTGGATGACTTCGGCCGCGCCCTTGGGGCCCATGACCGCGATTTCGGCGGTCGGCCAGGCGTAGTTGACATCGCAGTGAATGTGCTTGGAGTTCATCACCAGATAAGCGCCGCCGTATGCCTTGCGGATGATCACCGAGATGCGCGGCACCGTGGCTTCGGTGAAGGCATAGAGCAGCTTGGCGCCATGGCGGATGATACCGCCGTGCTCCTGATCCGGACCGGGCATGAAACCGGGCACGTCGACCAGGGAGATCAGCGGGATGTTGAAGGCGTCGCAGAAACGGACAAAGCGGCCGGCCTTGAACGAGGCGTCGTTGTCGAGCACCCCGGCCAGAACCGCCGGCTGATTGGCCACCAGGCCCACGGTCTGGCCGCCCAGCCGGCCGAAACCGCAGATGATGTTACGGGCGAAGCCGGCGTGGACCTCCATGAATTCGGCGCCGTCCAGGATGGAATGGATCAGCACGTTCATGTCGTAGGTCTGGTTGGAGTTGCTTGGAATGAGAAAGTCCAGGGCCGGATCGGTCCGGTTCGGGGCGTCGCTGAGATTGAGGATTGGCGCCCGCACGCGGTTGTTGGAGGGCAGGTAGCTGATCAGCCGTCGCACCTCGCGCAGGGCCAGCACGTCGTTGGGCACGGTGAAATGGGCCACGCCGCTCTTGCTGGCATGCACCTTGGCGCCACCCAGGGCCTCGGAGGTGATGTCCTGGTGGGTGACGGTCTTCACCACGCTGGGACCGGTGACGAACATGTTGGAGGAATCCTCGACCATGAAGACCATATCGGTGATCGAGGGGCTGTAGACCGCGCCGCCGGCACAGGGGCCCATGATGCAGGAAATCTGGGGCACCACCCCGCTGGCCCGGACGTTGCGGTGGAAGATTTCGCCGTAGGCGGCCAGGGCGTCGACGCCCTCCTGGATACGGGCGCCGCCGGAATCGTTGAGGCCGATGATCGGGGCACCCACCTTGACCGCCAGGTCCATGACCTTGCAGATTTTTTGGGCATGGGCTTCGCCCAGCGAGCCGCCGAGCACGGTGAAGTCCTGGCTGAATACAAAAACTTCGCGGCCGTCGATGGACCCATGGCCGGTGATGACCCCGTCGCCGAGATAGCTTTTTTCCTCGCCCAGGCTGCCGCCGCGGCCCAGCTTGAGGACATCGAATTCCTCGAAAGAACCGCTGTCCAAAAGCAATTCGAGCCGTTCGCGCGCCGTCAGTTTACCCTTGCGGTGCTGGTCGACTTTTTTTGCCTCACCACCGGCGGTTCTGGATTCCGCCCGTAATCGTTCCAAGGTTTCAAGGGTTGCGTTGTATTGGGTATCCATGGGCAATTCCCTGATTGTGGAGCCGGCACCTTCCCAGACAAGGGTGGGCGCGGGTTCACGATGATAAATGATCCTCTTGCAACTGGTCGGCTCGGCCTCGGAGAGGTGGTCGATCGGTGCCGGAGGAAGGGCATACTGGGTGTCGGTAAGATTATTTTCGCTGAAAGATTTAATAATACTTGAGTGAAGCCCGGTTGACAAACCAGAAAAACTTATTTTCATCATAAATTCGGCAACTGAAAATGATAAGTGGCCGTGCCGTGCCCTGCTCGCCTTTGGCCGTCGCCGGGGGTCAGAAGTGGCACCAATGGGAGCAGGGAGACCTGGGGCTCCGAAAAACTCAAGGTCAAGGCCTTTGGAGAGATGCGGAAAATGGGCTTTGTGACGGCTGTAGCGGCCACCTGCCGGTAAACCCGGCGAGGGATATTTCAGCGGTGAAAAGATGCCCAATCACCCGGTCGCCGGACACGGCGCATGGTCTGTTACTAATAAGTTCAAAACTTAGCTGACATATGATAGAGTTTGTCCATGAATGAATCGATGGGCGTACAATCAATCGCACGGCATTGGAAGAGATTCGTATTCGAGCGGTGAAGCGGGTTGAGACGGGGGAGAGTCCAAAAGTTGTCTTAACTGGATGTTGAAAAACTCCAAAACCAGGCATTGTCAGCACGATATATGGAATTGCTGGCTGACTGGTCACTACATATTGTGGGCCAAACAACACTAAAAATTCTTTTTCAACACCCTGATAATTCTAACCAACAGCGAAACGACACCAAGGAGAGCAAAAAATGGCAAATTTGAAAGGAACAAAGACCGAGAAAAACCTGATGGAGGCCTTTGCCGGTGAGAGCCAGGCGCGGAACAAATATACCTATTTCGCAGGCAAGGCGAAAAAGGAAGGCTACGAGCAGATAGCGGCAATTTTTGAGGAAACCGCAGGGAACGAAAAAGAACACGCCAAGATCTGGTTCAAACTACTGTGCGGCGGCGAGATCCCTGCCACCACTGAAAATCTCAAGGCCGCTGCCGCAGGTGAACACGACGAGTGGACTGAGATGTATAAGCGCATGGCCATCGAGGCGCATGAGGAAGGCTTTGACGACATCGCATTTCTTTTTGAATCAGTTGGGAAGATCGAAAAAGAACACGAGGAGCGTTATCTCAAGCTGCTGAAAAACGTTGAGGATGGCTCTGTTTTTGCCAAAAAGGAAAAGTCTGTCTGGATCTGCCGCAACTGCGGCCACATCGTCGATAGCGTCAGCGCCCCGGAGGAATGTCCGGTCTGCGCCCATCCGCAGGCCTATTTTGAATTGCGGCTGGTTAATTATTGAAGATGACAGCGCCTGAACAGTCGTTTGGTTGAAGACATTTTTCGAACGGCGGTGGTAAAAGAGAAGGCGGCTTTGGCAACAGGGCCGCCTTCCAATTTTCAGAGTTTTCCTCGCAGTTAACCTTCACAGAAGCCAACTGAGGAAAGTTATGAAAAAACTAACTCTGTTAATGACGCTCTTCAGTGGTTTTCTGGCGGTGACATTTGTCCTGGCGGCAGGTCTTCCGTCTGCCAACAACAGCAATACCAACAGCGAGGGAGCGGTCATGGAAAAGAAAGGAGCGTATCCCGCAACGGAACTTCGGGATATGTATTTCGCCGGGGGATGTTTCTGGGGCGTTGAGGAATACTTTTCAAGAATTCCCGGCGTGCATGAGGTGACCGTAGGATATGCGAACGGCGCGAAGGAGAATCCTACCTATGAAGAGGTCTGTTCCGGGAGAACGGGCCATGCCGAAACCGTGCATGTCCGCTATGACCCGAACGGGGTCAGCCTCAAGACCCTTGCTGAGCAGTTTTTCAAAATCATCGATCCGACCAGTGGCAACAGGCAGGGGAATGATGTGGGAAGCCAGTATCGTACCGGCATGTACTATGTGAACGATGCGGACAAAATGATTCTTGCCGCGGTCATGGCCGATGAGCAGAAAAAAAATGACCAACCGCTGACCGTGGAACTGCTGCCGCTGAAGAATTATTACCTCGCCGAAGCGTATCATCAGGATTATTTGAAAAAAAATCCCGGCGGCTACTGCCATATAAGTTTTGACAGCCTCAAAGACCTCCGGACTGAGCAAGAAGGCCTGGTGGACCCAAGCAAGTATTCCAAACCCTCTGATGAGCAACTGAAAAAAATCCTTACGCCTGAAGAATACAATGTTACGCAGAAGGCTGGCACCGAGCCGGCTTTTTCGGGCAAATTCTGGGACCACAAAGAGCCGGGGCTTTATGTGGATGTAGCGACCGGGGAGCCGTTATTTTCCTCCGCCGACAAGTTCGAGTCCCGCTGCGGGTGGCCGAGCTTTGTCAAGCCCATTGATCCGGCGGTGGTTACCGAGCATGACGATGACAGCTACGGAATAAAACGGATTGAGGTGAGAAGCCGGGTGGGCGACTCCCACCTGGGGCATGTGTTCAATGACGGGCCCAAGGATAGAGGCGGACTGCGCTACTGTATCAATAGCCTTGCCATTCGTTTTATCCCTTACGAGGAGATGGACAAACAAGGGTATGGCCAACTGAAGGGTCTTGTTAAAATTCGACCTTAATGTTTTGCGCCTCTCCTTTTTGGATCGTTGCCAAAACGCTTCAGGATGGGAAGGTAATCCAGGCCGTTTGTGCGGATCACGGCGTCTGGCGCCGGTTTCCTGGCCCCAATGGCGGGTTTTCCCAGCCTCAAAACAAAAAAAATATGGTACCTGCTCTCACCTTTCAGCCGCCCTGGTGGTTGCGCAATCACCATCTCCAGACCCTGTGGCCCAAACTGTTCCGCCGGCGGCCCAACCTGGCGCTGGCATGGGAGCGCCTTACACTGGCGGATTCCGATTTCATCGATCTGGCCTGGGCCACAGAGGGGAGTGGCCCGGTGGTGCTGATCCTGCCCGGCCTGGAGGGCAATCTGCGTTCGCACTATCCCTTGCCGCTGATGGCGGTGTTGCTCCGCTCCGGCCTGAGGCCGGTGTTCATGCATCTGCGCGGCTGCAGCGGCGAGCCCAATCGGCTGACCCGCACTTACCACAGTGGCGCGGTCGAGGATCTGGCGGAGGTGCTGGCGCTGTTGCGGGCCAGCGGCCGACCGGTGGTGGCGGCCATTGGCTTCTCCCTGGGCGGCAATCTCCTGCTCCGCTATCTGGGCATGACCGGCGATGACTCCTGCTTGCGGGCGGCAATGGCCGTCTCTGTCCCCTTTGACCTGGCCGATGCCGGCCGGCGCCTGGAACAGCCCGGCTCCCGCCTCTATCAGCACTACCTGCTTAGCCAGCTGAAGCGGTCCTTCAAGCGGAAACAGAGCTTCATCCCCCTGCCGCTGCGGGTCGACCTCGACCGGATCCATACCCTCAAGGAGTATGACGAACAGATCACCGCGCCGCTCAACGGCTTTGCCGGGGCCGACGACTATTATGCCAGGTGCAGCTCCATGGGGTATCTTGCCACCATCACCACCCCGACCCTGATCCTCCACAGCACCGACGACCCCTTCATGTATCCTCACAATGTCCCCACGGCCGACCAGGTCGGGCCCGGGGTATGCCTGGCCATCCAGGAACACGGCGGCCATGTCGGGTTCATCGATGGACCCTTTCCCTGGCGGACCAGTTGCCTGATCGACCGGTTGGCGCCGGCCTTTATCCTGCAACAGCTGTCAGCCGATCGCTAGGGCCCGCACCCGGTCGACCGCTGCCAGGGCATGGTTTACGTCAAAGATCTCGAAACAAACCAACAAGTCCTGGCGCAGGAGAGGTCTGGCCGCTTGCAGGGTGGCGTTGTCCAAGGGGAGGTGATCGTCGCGACCGTCGGTGCCGGAGAGGTGCAATTCGACAATGTGGGGATGGAAATGCGGCGGCAGCGGGCAGCCCAGGAGGCTGTGGGTGAGGTCAAAGGTGAAGCGGTGATGGAATTCGACTCGGTCGACCAGGTTTTCCAAGGCCACCTGATCGGGCCAGTTCGCATCCCGCCATCCGGGCAGGGGATGGAGGGTCATATTCAGCAGGGGAAAACCGCAGGCAAGGAAAAATTCAGCGGCGGCCAGCGCATTTTCGGTCCGGTCCGTGGGGAGATGCAGGGTGTATTCCAGGTTCAACCCGGCCAAGCCGTCCAGCCAGGACACCACCTTGCCCCGCATTGATGTATCCCAGGTGTAGACCAGGAGTTCGACGAAGTCCACCTGGCCTGCCACCAACCGGGCGTTATCGAGGAAATTTTCCCCGGTAAGCCATGATGTGGTCCCCAATTTCATCGCGCGATTTCCCCAGAATGGCAAAAGTTCCCATCTCTTCGATCATGCGGAGCGATGCCTCGATGATGGGAAACATGAGGGCGCAACCGGTGCCTTCGCCCAGGCGCATGTCCATGTCGAGCATCGGTTCCAGGCCCGTGATCTCCCGCAGCAGCTTGGCCCCCGGCTCGGAGGAGAGGTGCGAGGGAATCATGTATTCCCTCGCCTCGGGCGAAAGGCGCATGGCGGTCAGGGCGGCGACGTTGGAAATCAGGCCGTCGGTGACCGCCGGCACCCGCCGGGCGGCGCAGGCCAGAAAGGTGCCGGTGAGGCCGGCGATATCGAGGCCGCCCACCTTGGCCAGCACGTCGATGGGGTCGTCCGGATCGGGCCGGTGCAGTTGCATCGCCTGCTTGATCACGTTTTTTTTCCGTTCCAGGGCCTCGTCGGTCAGGCCGGCTCCCCGGCCGACCACCCGGTCGAGGGGGGCGCCGGTGAAGGCGTAGAGCACCGCGGCACTGGTGGTGGTGTTGCCGATCCCGATCTCGCCGGTGCCGATCAGGTCGTAGCCTTGGTCAATGGCATCGTTGGTGACCTCGATCCCCACCTCGATTGCCCGGATCGCCTCCTCGCGGCTCATGGCGGGCTCTTTAAGGAAATTGGCGGCCCCATGGCGGATTTTGCGCTTGATCACTTTGGGCAGGTCGACATCGACCTGGATGCCGATATCCACGGCAAAGATGTCGGCCTGGGCGGCGCGGGCCAGAAAGTTGACCCCCATCCGGCCGGAGGTGACGAAATCGGCGCCGATGCTGGTGACATCCTGGGGATACATGGCGACCCCTTCGACATAGACGCCGTTGTCGGCCATCATCACCACAATCGCCTTGCGTTTGATGGCGTTGTGTACCTGGCCGGTGATGCCGGCGATCTGCCGGGCAATACTTTCCAGTTTGCCGAGGCTGCCCGGCGGCTTGAGGCAGTAGTCGATTTCCCGCTGGGTGGCGGCCATGGCCACCCGGTCGATGGGCTGAATGGCGGCCAAGGTTTGGCTAAGCAGTTGCATGTGGATCCTATCGGTAGTTGAAACGGGTGAGAATGGGCAACTCACCCATGAACTCGATTTCACTTAAGGTGGCGTTATCGACCTTGAATTGCCAATAACCCTTGGCCACCGACACGCAGAAAAAATGGGCGAGCAGCGACCGAATGCAGCCGCCGTGCGACACCACCGCCACCTTTTTGCCAAGATTGGCGCGGACGATTTCTTCAACCACGTTGATCACCCGGTATTTGAAGGCGCCAAATGCCTCAGCGCCGGGAATGAGGGTTTTTTCCCAGTCGGTGAGCCAGGTTTGCCAAATCTCCGGATACTGTTGGGCGATGGCCGAGAAATGCATACCTTCCCAAGCGCCGAAATGAAACTCCTGCAGACTGGAATCGGTGATGATCCGGGCCTGGTCACCGAATACCAGGGAGGCGGTTTCAACCGTCCTGCTCAGCGGGCTGGCAAAGATGGTATCGACTGCAAGGGCGTTGATCCGCTCGCGCAGGGCCAGGGACTGGCGGCGGCCATGGTCGTTGAGCGGGGTGTCGGTGCTGCCCACCAGCACCCCGGTTTTGTTCTCTTCGGTTTCGCCGTGACGGATGAGATAGAGTTTGGTGGTGTTCATGCAAGCCAATATTGCCAGACAAGGAGGGCGACAAATAAAGAGAGCAGTTCGGAGAGCTCGATGGAGGCACCGATAGTGTCGCCGGTGATCCCGCCCAACCGCCTGCTGGCATAGGCGGCAAAACCAGTCGCCAGGGCGATGGGCGGCAGGTGGAAGACCAGGGTCAGCCCTGGGACCATGCCGGGCTGTATCCCCCAAACCAAGAGGATGGTGCCGACCAGAATCAGGGAAAACAAGGTGGCCATCCCGGCCTGGGTTAGTCCGGTCTGATTGACAAAATCACCAAGACCGCGTTCCTCCCGGGCGTAGCGGGCCGAGGCCGAATGCCAGACCAGGGCCATCCGGCTCAACACCGGCGCAATCAGCAGGGCCGGGACAATACCTGCCGGAGCAATGGAGCGCAGCAGGATGTATCGCGCCAAAATGGCCAGGACCACGGCGATCACCCCGTTGACGCCCAAGGTCGAGTCGCGCATGATCTCCAGCATCCGTTCGCGCGAACGGTAGCTGAACAAGCCGTCGGCGGTATCGGCCAGGCCATCGAGGTGCAGGCCGCCGGTGATGCCGATCAGCAGGATCACGGCGATCAGCGCGGCCACATCGCGGCCAAGGGGACCATCGGCCAGGGCCAACCCCCCGGCAGCGGGCACGGCCGCCAACAGCCCGACCAGGGGCATCCATTTCATCCCCCTGACAAAGTGGACGGCGGAGAAATCGATGGCCATTGGGATTGGATAGCGGGTCATGAATTGGATCATGAGGATCAATGGGCGCATGGAGTGCCTCTTTATCCCTTGATCCGCACCGGAATGCTGGAAACCACCAGAAAGACCTCAGCGGCGGCGGCGGCCATGCGTTGGTTGACCCGCCCGGCGCAGTCACGAAAAAAACGAGCCATGCTCGACCCCGGCACAATGCCACAACCGACCTCGTTGGTCACCGCGACCAAATCCGCCCGGCTGGTGGAGGCAGCGGCCACGATCGCCTCGATTTCAGCCATCACCAAGGCTTCAACCTCGTTGAGCTTCTCCATGGCAGGGGTACGCCAATCAACGGACTGGGCCAGGATCAGGTTGGTGGTCAGAACGGTGAGGCAATCGAGCAGCAGGGCATCGCAGCGCTGTCCTTGCTCGGCAATCACCCGGGAGGGAAAATCGGGCGTTTCGTGGGTCTGCCAAGCGGCGGGCCGCTGTCGCCGGTGCCGGGCAATCCGTTCGGCCATCTCGTCATCCAGGACCCTGGCGGTGGCAATATAGACGATATTCTGACCGAGGCCAGCGGCAAGCTGTTCGGCAAAACTGCTCTTGCCACTCCTGGCCCCGCCGGTGACAAGAATGATCCGACCCATGGTTTACCTGGTGAAGAATTGGTTTGTTCATTTGGCCGTCGATGGCGGCCAGATCTTGCCATACGCTTGATTGAGCAAGATAACATGCCGGATTCTCATGGCAAAAGATATCCGGAATGGATCAGCGGTACGCTGTTATATCTAATCCGGATCAAAAAAGATAGAGGCAAGTTAGGGTGCGGGTTGCCTTGCCGGGCACCAATGTCCCGGTTTACTTGCAGGCGAAAAACGTGACATAGTTGCCTATTTCGGCAATGCCCGCTTTGGTCAGCTCTGGCTTGAGCATGTTCTGGTCGTGGCCGCTCGACTGGCGCCAGGCATCGAATTGCTTGAGGGGGTTGGTGAAATTCCAGCCAACATTTTCAACGCACATCCGGCTGCCCGAGCGTTCAAACCGCTGGTCGAAATTGCGATGGCTCGTCATTTTCTGGCGGAACATTTCAAAGCTGTGGTACTGGGCCAGGCGGGCCAACTGGGCGTCAAACCGAAGCGATCCCAAGCCGTTGTCGCGACGGTACAGGTTGATCTGCTCCAGCAGGGTACGGGCGTAGAGGGAGGCCCCGTCATCCCGGGTCAGGGCCTGGTTGGGGACCAAGAACAGCGCCAGGAGGAGAAGAGAGGCAAATCGCAATTTCATGGACATGACCTGTGATGGTGAGCGTAATGGGCGCGGATATCATATCACCTTTGAGTTTGAAATGGAATAAGGGGTGAGGATCGCTGAGGTTGATGGGCTCCTCGCAAGAGGCCACGATGAGAAACCTGGCGGCGGTCATGGTGAGCGCAGCAGTCCAGCGGAGCGTCCATGCTCGGGAATCTTGATTTAACCGGCTGTATTCATTGGGTCGTTGTCGTTTTGCTCCTCGGAGTGGGACGGCATCACTGCAAATGGCGGCTTAAAAGAGGGGTAACCTGTCCCCGATGGCGAAGATGGGTTAAGCTGTCACCCCCTGTGCACAAACCCGCCTGTTCAGCCTCCCTGTTACCAATACTACACGCAAAAAATTTATTTTATCTCAGGTTATTATCAGCATGGTCCCGGCGAGTGTCACCATGGTTATACATTTCACGCCGCCACATGACGAAATCACAATGGTATCGGCGGGACACCCCCTTTTATCTAACAATTTGATATATGAAATAAAAAATGATTATTTCAGGCCATCCGTCCATCTGGCCCCGGTTCTGCATCGGTCACCGCATCAACGGAGCGCATCATGCTGGCCCCGGCAGGAAAAAACATGACCAACGGACAACAGCAACACCTCCCCACGGACCACGAATACCTTGATCTCAAGCAGGCCGCGATCATTTGTTCCGTTTCCGAGGAACGGTTCGGCAAATGGATCGACAAAGGGGCCGTGCCAATCATCGAAGCCAAAGGCAGGAGGCTGATTCACTCCCATGATCTGGTCCAGCACCTTGTCCGCCACAACATTCCTATCCCCGACCGGCTGCTGCAGGGCAACAGCAAGAAGATTCTCTTTGTCCTCACCGACGAATCCATTCCGCACAAGGTGACCATCGAGATCATCTGGGCCCTGTACGCGCTGCGGAAAGAAACGGCATATATTTTTGACTTTGTCCGGTTTGACCGCAACATCGAACTCAAGATCATCACCTTTCACCCGGACAAGATCGTGTTGTTGCAAGATAATGCCGGTGACGGGAAGCCGGCGCGGCAACTCCGGAATCTGACCAACGGCGTCCCTCCGGTCTACACCTTTGTTGCCGATAACATAGTGGAACTCAAACAATTCTTGAGAGAGTAGCAAGCGCCAGGCCCCATGCACGCACCGGTGACCAACAAGTACGCGGCCAGAATGACACCGATCCAACCCAGTTGTCGAGATTATGTGTTGGGATTTTGTGTCTGCTTTTGTTTATATGTGGTAGTGTTTGATGCTTGCGGCTGAGTCGAATCCAGCCATGGCCGGCAGAGGTTCCTTTTCCCCGGCGCCAGCCAGTTCAACCGGTTGGGCGGCCCCCGAAAATCCGCCGCGACCAACGCGAATCGTTTGCATCAAACAGTTGACTTGTATCGAGAAAACACCATGGCCTTGTATAGTGTACTGATCGTTGACGATGAGGAAGAGTTCCGGAACATGACCGCCAAACGGTTGAGCAAGCGTGATCTGGAGTGCGCTTGTGCCCCTGACGGCGATACCGCCTTGGACATGATCAATGAGAGAAGCTACGATGTTGTCCTGTTGGATGTCAAGATGCCCGGCCGCGACGGCATCGACACGCTCCGGGAACTCAAGCGGATCGCCCCCATGACCGAGGTCATCATGCTCACCGGCCACGCCTCGGTGGAGTCCGGCATCAACGGCATCAAATATGGCGCCTTTGATTACCTGATGAAACCCATGGATCTGGATCCGCTGTTCGACAAGCTGAATGCGGCCCATGAACGTAAGCGGACCCAACAGGAAAAGATAGAAAGGGCTCAGAGTGATGAGGATGCGGCACGCTCGTCCTGACTGGCGGCGGCCATCGCATAAACCAAAAAACCGTTTCATCGACAACAAAAGGAGAGCAAAATGAGGTTTTTTAGCGATCTGAACCAATTCATGATGGTCGGGGCCAGGGCCCATGCCCGATGGGAATTGGAAATGTCCAGCAACATTTTAAGGAGCCGAAAACGGCTTCTGATCCTAGGATTGCTGCTGATTCCCGTCTTCCTCGGCGGCTATGCCTTTGCCGATGCCGTCGGCCAAGCCCTTCCAGGTTTTATCGGCGCTAAACAGGCCTACGGGCCCTCACATTACACCAACCTCATCTTCGGCGCCTCGGTGCTGGTCGGCGTGTGCGCCGGTCTGATCACCGGCTGTATCGGCGCCGGCGGCGGCTTCATCATCGCTCCGGCCCTGATGAGTGCTGGCGTCAAGGGTATCCTTGCGGTCGGTACCGACCTGTTCCACATCTTCGCCAAGGCGATCATGGGTTCGGTTTTGCACCGCAAGCTGGGCAACATCTCGGTGTCACTGGCCGTCACCTTCCTGATCGGCGCCATCGTCGGCTCGACCACCGGTGGCTGGCTCAACCGCAAGATCTATGATGCCAACCCGGTGTTGAGCGACACGTTCATCACCGTGATCTACGTCGTCATCCTCGGTTTCCTCGCCTTCTACGCTACGGCCGACTACATCAAGGCCCGTTCCAAAAAGGTAGTGGTCGAGGACGGTGCAACCAGGATTGCCGAGGAAATCCCGGCCATAGGCAAGCGGCTGCAGTCCGTCAACATCCCTCCGATGCTGACCTTCGACGAATCGATCACCCCGGGTGGCCGCCGGATATCCTCCATCTTCCTGGTAATCAGCGGTTTCATCGTTGGCCTGGCCGCGGCGATTATGGGCGTGGGCGGCGGTTTCCTCACCTTCCCGATGTTCGTCTATGGTCTGGGCGTCTCCTCCATGACCACCGTCGGCACCGACATTTTCCAGATCGTGTTCACCGCCGGTTATGGCTCCATCACCCAGTATGCCATCTATGGCTTTATCTTCTATACTCTGGCCATGGGTATGCTGCTCGGCTCGCTGATCGGTATTCAGATTGGCTCGATCGTCACCAAGGTCGTCCCCGGCACCACCATCCGCGGCTTCTACGCGGTGACGGTCACCGCCGGTTTCCTCAACCGGATCTGCGCCCTGCCGGATAAGCTGGTGAGGATGGGCTATATCAGTTTGTCTAAGGATATTATAAGTGTAATCGACATGATCGGCAATGTGGGCTTTTTCGTCATTATCATCGTCTTTGCGGTGTGGGTCTTCTATTGCTTTTTCGCCAATCTCAGCGTCCTGAAATCGGGGGAGGTTCATTAATATGGCAAGCCCAGCACAACTCAAAACCACAGGAATATTCCTGTTGGTTACATTCTTCGCGGTTCTCGTTGTGATCTTCATGCCAGTCTTTCCCAACGCTGTGGGGCCGAAGGTCAATGGTCTTGATTATCTCGACAACTTTTTCAACCAGTTGGCCAAAAGCTCGGCCTATTACATCCCTGATCAGATCAAGAAAGCTGAGAAGTACAATGGCCAGCAATTCACCGCCACATTGAAGGCGAAATCCGCCGCGGAAGCCGTGGTCGCGGAGAAAATGTTCGCCGCCAACCAGATGGCCGCCGCCGTCGATGGCGACAAGGTAAAGGTCAGCGGTGATTTAGGCGCCACGCTTACGCTCGCGCTCAAGGATGCCGATCTGCTGTACAAAAACGACGGCAAGGCTCTGAGTGCGAAGTATGGCATTGACGAACGGCAGTCCATCTTTACCTGGTACCAGTTTCTAGGGGCCATGGAGAAGGATATCGGTAAGGCCGGCCAGGCCGAACAAGCAAAATTCGTCAAGAATTGTATGTCCAAGGCTGTCGAGCCGGCGTACAACTTCTATCAGATCGAGGCCAAGCCGGTGAAGGAGGAGATGGTGATGTTGGCTGCCGCCCTTGCCTTCTATGTCATCTACACCGTGTGGTATGGTTTTGGTCTGCTGTTCCTCTTCGAAGGATTGGGCATCAAGCTTGATCACTGATCCTTAAATCCGTCCCGTATCCAGGGCCGCGAGGGAGTTTTCACTTCTTCGCGGCCCCTTTTTTTCCAGTTCGCCATGCCCCTGCTCGACCGGATTCTCACCTTGCTGCGGCGGTTACGGCTGCCTGGCGCCACCGTCCCCCTCCTGAACTCCGAACCGGCGCACCGCCTGCTCGTCGCCCATAGCCGCAGCTTTCGTGACCTGTTGGTTGCCTTTGCCTGCGCCCGGAAGGCCATGGCCGAGCTGGAGGCCGCTTGGGAAGACGGCCGCCCCCTGTCCATGTCCTTCATCCGGGCCCGCTGCACCCAGGTGACGGTCAATGTCTTCAAGGTCATCCGCCATCAAGGCCAGATAGCCGATCGCCGCGACAGCGAGCTGGAACGCGCCTTCTCCCGATTACGGCAGCGCATTGAGGCCATCCTGGAGGGCGAGCGGCAACCGGTTGCGGGCGAGATGCTCCTTGACCTGGCCCAGATCAACCGAACCCTGACCAGTTTGACCGGAGAAAAGATGGCCAGCCTGGCGGAGGCCGGGGCCATCACCAATATTCGCATCCCGCCGGGATTCGTGCTGACCGCCGCTGCCACGGACCTCTTTTTCCAGCGCAATCAACTGTATCGTAAAATCAATCATATCCTCCAGCAGACGGAGGTCGATGAGCTTTCGGATCTGTACAGCAAGAGTGCCTCGATCCAAGAATTGATCCAGACCGCTCCGATGGCGCCGGAACTGGAAACCCTGCTGCTCGACCGGTTCGACCGGTTGACCGGAGCCGGGCCTGCATGCCGGGTGGCGGTCCGCTCCAGCGCCATTGGTGAGGAGTTTGATCGGAGTTTCTTTACCGGACTCTATCATACCGAACTCGATGTCGGCCGCGACCGTCTGATCGATGCCTGCAAAACTGTGCTGGCCTCGAAGTACACACCGCAGGCCATTTCGTACCGGCTGGCCAAGGGCTTACTTCACGAACGATGCGCCATGGGCATTGGAGTGCTGGCCATGGTCGAGGCAGCGGTGAGCGGTATCTGCCATACCTGTTCCATCGATGGACCGGGTGACACCTTGGATCTGTTTTATGCCCCCGGCATGGCCAAGGGTATTGTCGAATCCACCCGTTCCGTCGGGCATTTGCGGCTTTCACGCCTGCCACCGCACCGGATCGTCCGCCGGCAGGAGGCCGAGGATGCAACCCGGCCATGGTTGACCGACGTCGAGGCGATCGCCCTGGCCGAAGCTGGCATGCGGCTGGAGCATCATTTCGGCGCACCCCGGGAGATCGAATGGTCGATTGATCGGACTGGAAGCCTGTTCGTGCTCCAAAGCCGTCCCGCCGCCGTCCCGCGGGCCTCTGTGGCACCATCGCCGCCCGTGGTGGCTGGCCAGCCGCTGCTCCACGGTGGGGTGACCGGCTGCGACGGCGCTGGTTATGGGGAGGTCTTCGTGGTCCGCACCATGCAAGAGGCGCTGCACTGCCCCCGGCGGGCCGTGCTGGTGGTCCGGCACCCCCTGCCTTCGTTAGCCCCGCTGCTGCATCGGGCCGTGGCCCTGGTGGCCGAGACCGGCAATCAGGCCTGCCATCTGGCCGCCCAGGCCCGCGAATTCGGCCTGCCGTGCCTGATGGCCATGGAGCGGGCCACCGAGCTGTTGGCCGCAGGCACCCCGGTCACCGTTGATGCGACCGGCCGGGCCGTCTACCAAGGCCGGGTCGAACCCCTGTTGCGCCCGACGGTCGACCGCCCCGATCCCATGGCTGGCAGCCCGGTCCAGCGCACCCTGGCTTCGGCGCTCGCCCTGATCAGTCCGCTTACTCTGCTTGATCCCTGCCCAGCGGATTTTCGAACCGTCCACTGCCAGACCCTGCACGACATCATGCGGCTTTGCCATGGGCAAGCGGTGAGGAGGATGTTCGAATTCAGCCTCCGCTCTGGTCAGGGCAAGGCGGCCAAGCGGTTGCGTTCCACCCTGCCGGGTCAATGGTGGGCGATCGATCTGGACGAGGCTCCCGGTGACGATGACCATCGCCCGGACATTGAGTTGACCGACATAGCCAGTCCCCTGCCGCACGCCCTCTGGGGAGGCATGCAGCACGTGTCAGGGCAAAAACCGGCCTTCTCCCGGCGACAGACAGCGGCGGCTGCGCTCATCCGGGCCGGGGTGCGGCGCGGCTTCGATCTGATCCGAGCACCCTTCTCGCGGGAGAAGAATTATTTCCTTATTTCGCAAAAGTATTGTAATCTTAGCATACAGCTTGACCGCCAGCCGGTCATGGTCGAGGCCATGTTTGATGACCAACGTGGGGCCGGCTCCATCACCTTCCGGGCCGCGGGCAGCCCTCGGCAAACCTGGCGGCTTGAGCTGCTGGCCCAGCTCCTGGACCATTTCGGCTATCGGATCAACCGGGTTGGCGGTGCCCTCTTCGCTTGGATGGATCAGGAGTCCGATGTGGAGCTTTTTGACCGGCTCAAGACTCTGGGCTACCTCGCCATCCGTATCCGAGGACTGGATGCGGAGAGAGCCGATGCCGGGGGGTTGTGGTTGTGCCGCGACAAAATTATTTGCGAAATTAAGGAAATGCTGCACCATGACTGAACAGACCGTCCAGCTCGAAGCGGCGCTCAAAATTCACCTGCTGCTGGTGGACGACGACCTTGAGTTCAAGGGGGTCATGCAGAGGCATCTGGAACGGATTGGTATCCGCCACAGCGTGTCGGTGTGCTGTCTCGACGCATTGGACCTCCTGGAGGCCCAAAACGCCGAGGTGGTGATCATGGACATGAACATGCCCGAAATGGACGGCATCCAGTGCCTCCGCAAGGTCAAGGAACGCTGGCCCTTGAGCGAGGTGGTCATCCTGACTGGCCATGCCTCGGTTAAGTCGGGGATCGAGGGCATGGAAAGCGGTGCCTTTGATTACTGCCTTAAGCCCATCGATATCCGGGAGTTGATCGAAAAGATCGAACTGGCTGCCCAGAAAGCCCTGATCAATCAGGAGGACGCCCTCCTGATCCCGGCAACGCCAGCCGTTGTGCCCCAAGCCAAGCGCACGTCTTAGAGCACAAAACACATTGGCCCTCGTTTTTTGATCGTTGCCGCGAAGCGTGGCAGCGCCAACCCGACCGTTCTTGCCCCCGCGCTATCCGGCACCATTGCATCGCTCCAATAAAAGAATCCCCCGGTCCGATGGGCCGAGGGGATTCTTTTATTTGGGCAGAACCTCAGAAGATCGCGTCCAGGCCTTCAGATGATCGGCTTCATCGCCCCCATGTGGGAGCGCAGCTCCTCACCCACCTGCTCGACCAGGGTGTAGCGGATGGCACCGTTGACCCCGATCAGCTCGATATTGTCCACCGAGGTGTCGGCCGCATCCAGCCCTTTGCCGATCACATCGGTATCAATGGACTTCATGAAATCGGCCAGCAGCGGCACCGCCTGATGGGCGAACAGGTAGCAGCCATACTCGGCGGTGTCGGAAATGACCACGTTCATCTCATAGAGCTTCTTGCGGGCGATCAGATTGGCGATCAGCGGCACCTCGTGCAGGCTCTCGTAATAGGCTGATTCCTCCTTGATGCCGGAGGCCACCATGGTGTCGAAAGCCAACTCCACGCCCGCCTTGATCATGGCCACCATGAGGATGCCCCTGTCGAAATACTCCTGCTCCTTGATCTCCACCTCGGCGGCTCGGGTCTTCTCAAAGGCGGTTTCCGCGGTCTTGGCGCGCCAGCCGAGCAGTTTCTTGTCGCTGTTGGCCCAGTCCTTCATCATGGTCTTGGAAAAGGTGCCGGACATGATGTCGTCCATGTGCTTTTCAAACAGCGGGGTCAGGATCTCCTTGATCTCCTCGGAGAGCATGTAGGCGCGGATCTTGGCAGGATTGGAAAGCCGGTCCATCATGTTGGTGATGCCGCCGTGTTTGAGCGCCTCGGTAATGGTCTCCCAGCCGTACTGGATCAGCTTGGTGGCGAAACCGGGGTTGATCCCCTGTTTGACCATCTTGTTGAAGCAGAGCAGACTGCCGGCCTGGAGCATGCCGCAGAGGATGGTTTGTTCACCCATCAGGTCGCTCTTGACCTCGGCGACAAAGGAGGACTCCAGAACACCGGCCCGGTGGCCACCGGTCCCGGCGGCATAGGCCTTGGCGATATCCCAGCCTTCGCCCTTGGGGTCGTTTTCGCGGTGGACCGCGATCAGGGTGGGCACGCCGAAACCGCGCTTATATTCTTCGCGCACTTCGGTTCCAGGTGATTTCGGCGCCACCATGATCACGGTCAAATCCTCGCGGATCTGCATGCCTTCCTCAACGATGTTGAAACCGTGCGAATAGGAAAGGCAGGCCCCCTTCTTCATCAGCGGCATGACCGCGGTGACGACCTTGGTGTGCTGTTTGTCCGGGGTGAGATTGATCACCAGGTCGGCGGTGGGGATCATCTGTTGGTAGTTGCCAACTGCAAAGCCGTTGCTGGTGGCATTTTTCCAGCTCTGGCGCTTCTCGGCGATGGCGGAGTCACGCAGGGCGTAGGAGACGTCCAGGCCGGAATCGCGCAGATTGAGCCCCTGATGCAACCCCTGGGCGCCGCAGCCGACGATGACGATTTTTTTGTTTTTGAGCTTGCCCACGCCATCGGCGAATTCAGCGGCGTCCATGAAGCGGCATTTGCCCAATTCCTCTAGCTGCAGGCGCAACGGCAGGGTATTGAAGTAGTTTTGTCCCATGATCATTCCTCTCTTGTTGGGGTGGTTGGATCAAAGATTGTCAGGCCGCGGGTCACCGGGCCGGGGTAGAGCGGTTGGAGGGGGCCGGCGCATATCGCCCCGGTGGCCCGGACAGTGGCCATGCCCGGCGGTCACCGCGCCGGATTTATTTTTCCTTCACCATAACCGAAATTTTTGTTGCGAAAAGTGATTTGTTTGCAATTCGTTGTTGCAAAAAATGCAACACGAGCCCATGATGGACACCGGTTTGTCTCATACCACGGAACCTATCTTCTTTCCGCAATTTTTATGGACATCCACGCCCTCAAAATCTTCAGCCACCTGGCCGAGTCCCTTCATTTCGGCCGGACCAGCCGTGCTTGCCACCTCACCCCCTCGGCCTTGACCCGCACCATCCAGCGGATCGAGGAGCAGGTGGGCACGCCCCTTTTCCGGCGCGACAATCGCACCGTGGCCCTCACCCAGGCCGGCACCGTGTTCAGGCAGTATGCCGAGGAGGCGGTGGAGCGCTGGCAGGCCCTGCAGCGGGAACTCGCAGGTAACGAGATCCAGGGCGGTGAAATCTCGCTGTTCTGCTCGGTCACCGCTGCCATGTCCATTCTGCCGCCCATCCTCAAGTCCTTTCGCCGCATGCATCCCGGGGTCCAGATCAAACTGCAGACCGGCGACGCCGCTGAGGCGCTTGACCGGCTCAACAATCGCCAGGCAGAGGTGACCATCGCCGCCCTACCTGAGCGCATGCCCGCCGCCGTCGTTTTCGTCGAACTGGCCCGTACCCCTCTGGTGTTCATCGCCCCGGCCGACGGGGCCGAATTCCTCACGCCCGGCGACGATCAGATCGACTGGGCGCACATCCCGGTCATCCTGGCCGAACGGGGTTTAAGCCGGGAACGGATCGACCGCTGGTTCCGGACCAACAGCATTCGGCCCAATATCTATGCCGAAGTGGCAGGCAATGAGGCCTTGTTGGCCATGGTCAGTCTGGGTTGCGGGGTTGGGGTGGTGCCGGAACTGGTGTTGGAAAAAAGTTTACTGCGGGACCAGGTGCGTCTGGTTGAGATCGAATCAAAGCTTGCACCCTTCATCATCGGCGCCTGCACCCTGAAAAAGCATCTGCTCAACCCGGTGATCCAGGCCTTCTGGACCGCGATCACCCCGGTTGGGCGGCCAAAGCGGCGGCAATAAAAAAACCCGGCTCCGGCGGGCGCGGAACCGGGGTGATGCGGCCAGGCGCGGAAATGGCTATTTCTCAACCATGGGAACCAGCAGGACCGGCACCGGTGTATGCCGGGAAACACGGCGGGCAGTGGTGCCCATGAGGGCGTTGCCGAGAAAGGAGCGGGTCGAGGTGCCCATGACAATCATGCCTGCGCCGCATTTTTTTGCCGTTTCCAGGATTTCCTCGGCGGGGTTGCCGGCGGTGACCATGGTCTCGGTCACCGGTGTCCAGTCGAGGCCGAAGGCCGCCATTTCCTCCAGGGTGAAGATTTCGACCCGTTGCTTCATGATCTCCAGGATCTCTTCGGCCATGTCCTGATTGATCCGGTCAGCGGCCATGCCGGAAAGATAGTTGGCGATGATCGCCGTGCCGGTGCTGCCCAGCGGCTCGACCACATGCAGAATCAGCAGGCGGGCATTGTAGCGGCGGGCCTGACTCACGGCCATACGGAAGACTACCCGGGTATTCTCGCCCAGGTCGGTGGCAAAAAGAATGGTCTGCATATTGGGCGCGGGAATCATCTGCTCCTCCTCGGTGGGGACCGGAATATTCCGGCCGGTGGTTCACGGTGGACAGGAAATGCACAGCCTTTGGCACATAACTTATAATAAACACAATATTTTTCGCAAGCTGTCAAACTTTTTTTGGGCGTGCAACCCAGCCGGGCTCAGGTTGATCAACTTTCACCATCCTTGATCCCGTCGATGATTTTTTTGCTGCTGGTGCCTATGGAGTCCAGTACGTCCAGCAGCCGCCGCTTGGCCTTGTGGGTCCGCCGCAGTTCGGCGAGCAGCGCCTCCCATTCGGCCAAGCGTTGCCTCTCGTTGAACACCTTGTACATCATCCGCAAAAAACCGCCGGCCTCGGCATAGGCCTTGGGTTTGACCTGGGCAATCAGGCCCTCGACCAGGCGACGCCAGATGGCCAAGGCCGCCTCGGGGTGGGTTTTGGCCACGGCCTTGGCCACGGTTTCGTCAACCCCAGCGGTCCCGAGCGATCCCTTGGCCATGGCCTGGTACAGGGCGACGACATCATCAAACCGTTTTTCGAAGATAGCGATGTCGATCAATGCCGGCCGGTTGGGAAAGCGGCCCGTCGGGCCACCCTTCGGCTTTTCCTGGGGATAGCGGACCTCGGGCGCAGGCAGGGGCCAGGCCAGGGGCTCGTCTTTTCTGGCTGATCCGTCGGGCCGCCGGCCACTCTCCAGATAGCCGAGCGCCCCGGCACGGATCGTTGGCCAGCTGGTGAGTTTTTCCGTTGCCCGGCGCAGCTCCTTGTAACCCTCCAGCCCGGGGCGATGGAAAAAATCCTCGGCCCGGTAAGCGGCAACCAGCCCATGCTGCTGCTGGGTTTCGGCGATCCGGCGCAATCGTTCCTGCAATCCCTCGGCATCACCCGCCCGGTGCTGGATGGAGCGGGCAAATCCGTGGATGCACCACTGCCGGGCGCGCTCCAGATCGCCAGCCTTGATGAGCAGATCGGTCAATTGAGTATAGTTGCCTAACTGGTCGACCTCTTTCTCCAGCAAGGGCACGATTTTTTCGGTTTGATTACTGCGTTGGTAGGCGGTGACCAGCCGGTCCTGCAAGCCGGTCCGGTGTTGCCTGGCGGAAAAGGTCGTGGCCTGGGAGCCCTTTTTTGCCGTTTCCGCCCGTCCTGCCAAGATCGTAGCCACCTGTTGCCAGTCGCCCTCGCCGTAGCGTTTGTCTTCCAGTACCTTCTCGCCCGACTGGAGCAGGTTATACTGGTCTTCCAGCAGGCGGTCGATCACCCACAGCAACTGCTCCGCCTTGGCCAGGGACGAGGCGGGCAGGGCGTGGAACACGATTTCCAGACACCCGGCGATGGCCTCGCCGGTCTCACCCTCGTCGTCTGACTGTTCGACCTGTTCGCTGCCCCGCCGCCAGAGCTCGTCGCCCAGCTCCAGCAGGACATCGGCATGGCCGGCGGCCAGCAGGAGGGCGAACTGCTGGTGGACATGGGAATAATCGGGAATGTCGCGCTCATCGCTCCAGGGGCTCGACCAGGCGGGTTCCTTGGTCAGATTGCCGATTTCCTGTCGCAGGGCCCGTATCAGCGGTTCAATTCGACCGCTCCGCAATTGCTCGGCCTCCAGCAGGGCCCGCTCCACCACCGGAAAATAGGCGGCCAGGCGGACCACCATCTCCACCATCTCCTCCCGGCTCTTGTCTGCCAGCAGTTTGCGCACCTTGGAGTGTTCCCGCTTGCCTCCTTCGAAGGCCCTCTGGGGCACGCTTGCCAACTCGCCGCTCTCCCGGTACGGCTTGTCCTCCAGATCGCTGAACAGCACCTGGTGCAGTTCGTCCTCCTCGCTCAATAAAGGGATGTCCCGTTTGCGTTTGCACTGCCGGACCGCCGCCAGGATCACCGCCACAGCGTGCTTGCATGGGCCGTTGCCATAAGGACAGGTGCAGAACCAGTCGTATTCCCCTTGTTCATCGAGATGCACCAGGGTGGCGTAGTTTTCGCTCCCCGAAACCCAGGCGGCCAACTCGCCCCTGGTGGTGCGGTGCAGCCCTGCCACCCGGTTGATATAGGCCTTGCCCCGGCCCCGGATCGTCTCGCCCGCCCAGTGATCCAGGTCGTCGTAGGTCAACTCGCTCAACAGGGTGCCAAGTGTCTTCATTGTTTCTCCCTCGATGTGTTTTCCTTGCCTCAACCGTGAGCGGATTCAATCCGCAAGTTATTACTCCGGCGATTTCATGATTCAACATCTTTCAATCTGCCTTTGGACAACTATCCGTTTTTGTTTAAATTAATCAAGACATGTCTGGCGGTGGTTTAGCTAATTATCCACCGGGGTAATAAACGGACTTCTTCGGGAAAGACAACGAGAGTCAATCTCGAAAAATCACTGCAATAGCCACCCGCACATAAACATTTATATTGTTGATTTATCGTAATTAATGTATATTGCCTTGCAG
>JGI24705J35276_12238660_pt1 | contig 32985 bp, 23 predicted proteins | sample TergutNt197P4_FD_35276 | JGI IMG/M metagenome (IMG submission 35276) | reverse complement strand
AGCTCGGCAACGGCAAAGACAAGAACGGACTGTGAACGCAGTTAACAGAAGGTAATGGATTGCCGCTGTTTTTGTCGTTGCCGAGCTTCCGAGCTGCTGAACTTCCAATCATCTGCCGTTAAAGGATTTTAAATGAACTTTTTTAAAAACAACAAAATTATTTTCCATTTTTTAATTCTTGCCGTAATTACGGCAGCGGTGTATTTCGGAAATTATAAAAACGATTATGCCTTAGCAGTAAACAATGAATATTCAGTTAATTATTTTCTTAACTTGGCTGAGCCTTTCAACCCGCATGTATCTCATCTTTTCAGCGATATAATTCACGTTTTTAATGTTTTATTGTGCTATATGGTAATTTTAATGCTTTCAAAATCTTACCGCGCGGCTTTTTTAACGGCATTATTCTTTGCTGTCGCCCCTGTAGGCAGCAATGCCGTAAACGAAATAGCCGCAAGGGGGCATCTTTTTACCGGTTTTTTTGCTTTGTCTTCTTTTTTATTTTATATGCTGGCTGACTCTTCCGGTCTGAAACATAATCAGGACAAACATTTTATAGCTTTGGCCGCTTTTTTATTTTTTATCGGGGTTTTCTTTTGGCCGACATTAATAGTTTTGCCGGTATTACTGGCTGTTTATGAATTTGCGAAAAATAACAGGCAGCCCGTGAAAAAAGTTTTTTTTAAAATGCTTCCTTTCGCAGTAATCGTTTTTATTGCGGCAGCTGTAAATTTATACGTTCTTCGGTCTGTTGACAGCGGCCTGTTTTTTTCACTGAATCTGTTTGGCTGGGCTTCTTTGTACAAGATACCTTCTTTGATGGCTTACTATATAGTTTATTGTTTTGTTCCGCCGTTTTTTGACATTATTTATTCGCTGCCTTTGCCGCCGTTCATGCAGGATCCGCTGCGCTACTTATGGCAGTTCGGCGTTTTGGCGTCATATGCGGCAGTATGCTTTTTTGCGTACAGAAAAAACAGAATTTTCATTTTAGCGCCCGCGTTTTTTATTATATTTCTGCTGCCGGGACTTATTCTGATAGATAAAACAGAAGTGATGAGCCTGCGTTATATGTATATGGGTTCTATAGGCGTTTTCTTCGCGCTTTTCGCTTTTCTTGAGATATACGCGTTCCCTTATTTGGGCGGCAAAAAAAAGTGGATTGCGGTTTTGGTTTTAGGTTTATTTTTTGTTTTTTCAGCGGTAAACAGTTATGTGAGAAAGTATATGTGGGTAAACCCTGATAAAATTACGGCGGCAATGCTTGGCAATGAAGGGCTTGCGGAAGTGTATGGCTGGTTTTTGAAAACCGACATGGAAGACGATTTGATTCTGAAACTTACATACCTCAAACAAGCCGAAGAAGCTTTGGAGAAGAATAAATACGGATACGACCTTGCTTACGATTTGACAGACCGAAAAATAAAAGAAAAAACTAAAGTTGTAAGAGAGCTTTTGCACGGCGAAAAAAAGGCAATTACGAATGACGAATTGGGTGTCTCGAAAGAACCATGATTTTGTCATTGCGAGGGGGCGAAGCCTCTGAAGCAATCTAGAGATTTACGACACTGGATTGCCGCGTCAGGACTTTGTCCTTCCTCGCAATGACACTGCCGAAAAAACCTAATAAATTTATTTTGGAGTTAACAATGGAAAAAACAAAACGCATTTTGGACAGTTCGGATTTGCCGCTTGAAGCAAGAGCAAAGCTTACCCCGGGCGAAGTGCTTGAAATACTTAAAAAAGGCAATGAAGATTTTGTTAACGATAATTTAACCGTGAGAAATAACTCCAAAAGAGTCAGAGGCGCGGCGCTCGGGCAAAAACCTATCGCGGCGGTTTTGTCCTGTCTGGATTCGCGTCTTCCGGTTGAAGATATTTTTCACAGGGGCATAGGAGAAATGTTTGTGGCGCGCATAGCCGGCAACATCATAAATAACGATATTTTAGGCAGTTTTGAGTTTGCGTGTAAAAAGTCTACGGCAAAGCTCGTGCTCGTATTGGGGCATGAGCACTGCGGAGCAATACAATCTTCAATAGATGACGTAAAACTCGGGCACATGACAAACCTTCTTGCAAAAATAAAACCTTCGGTATGCGCAGTGTCAAAACATTATGAAGGCGAAAAAACTTCAGATAACCCTGACTTTGTAAAAAACGTAAGCGTAGAAAACGTAAAACATTCTATCCGCGAAATCCGCGAGAGAAGTCAGATACTTAAAGAGCTGGAAGATAAAGGCAAAATAATGATTGTCGGCGGAATGTACAATATGCAGAGAGGGAAAGTTGTTTTTATGGAATAGAATTAATTACAAATTACAATCTATTAATCTATTATTAATACCCTGCCCACCGGGTTACTATTTGTAATTTCCCACACATTATTCGTGCGTTTGACTGTATAAGTTCCTGACTTCTCAGCATAGCTACTGCGCATTGACGACCATGTAACAAGAGTATCTTGAGTTAGCTCCGTATCTACGAATTTGAAGAACGAGACGTTAACAAAACGTGAACCATTTATAGTAGCTCTATCTGCAATAATATATCCCTTTTCCACCAATCCTTCAAAGGTATCCAGCAAGAGTGTACCGCCATACCGATCAAAATGATTTTGCATAAGCTTAATTAACAGCGCGGTATCCGGAAGTTTTACATTTGTTAAATCTACCGCAACCCGTCCCCCTCCCCTTCTATAAAAGTCTTCAAAAATCATAAAGTATGCTTTTGCCTGTTCAGCATTCAGAGCCGCCTGCCCACCTGTAATTTCCCACATATTATTCGTGCGTTTGGCTGTATAAATTCCTGACATATCAGCATATCCACTCCACATTGATACCAATGTAACAAGAGTATCTTGAGTTAGCTCCGTATCTACGAATTTGAAGAACGAGACGTTAACAAAACGTGAACCATTTGAAGTAGTATAAATATATCCCTTTTTTATCAATTCTGCAGATGTATCCAGGAAGAGTGTAAGGCCATGCCTATCACAATAATTTTGCATAAGCGCAATTAGCGGCGCGGTATCCGGAAGTTTTACATTCGTTAGATCTACAGCAATATACTTATTGGTAATATACTCGGTTTGTCTATGCCTATCAAAGTCTTCAAAAATCATAAAGTATGCTTTTGCCTGTTCAGCATTCAGAGCCGCCTTGAGCCTATCTTGGGTGACTCTGTGGGCAACATTGATACCTAATGGTATTGCAAAAACCAGCAATATCCCAAGCAGAGCAATGATTAAGCCTTTCCTTTTTAGCAGTTTCATAAACGATCCTCCTAAATTCTTTCGAGTCGATTTCATTAGATTAGATACTATTTAAGTTTATCTCATCCAAATCGGAAGGTCTACTTTTAAATATAAGTAAATATGATTAAAAAAGCCATACATTTTGTATCTCTGTCTCTTTACTTAAAATTTACCGTTCCTATTATATTGTTTTCTTTCACGTTTTCGGTTCTTACAAGAATGCGCTGATGTGTCTGTTTTTTAGTTCCGTAGAACGTAAAAATGTCCAAATACAAAACCGTGGGGCCGGAAATACTTTGCCTTCTGTCTCCGAAATTATTTGTGAATATTTCATAATCGCCGTTTACCGCTTTTCTAAGCATAAACTCTTCAGGGCCAAAACCGTCCGTAATATCCTGCGAAACCCTTCCGCCGATTCTTGTCAGTCTGTTGCCGTAATAAGCCGTTTCGCCGTACGGATCTTTTACATGAAGGTCTATATCGGTATTATCAGTGCTCCACCCCAGCACAACTCTTATGTCAACAGGCATTGCGAATATCAGCTCTTTATTAATTTTTGAAGTATCAAGTTTCGGGCTTAAAGCTATCAAATTGTTCATTTCCACAAAAACTATCTGTTTAATGCTGTTAAACCTGCTCCATGTGCGCGTCATAACTATGTAAAAAGTGTCTAAAGATTTCTGATACTCTTTGTTTGCCTGATAGGCCAAAGCCAAATCCCTGTACGACTGGGGATGCTCGCCTCTGAGTTTTACTATTTTTTCAAACATATCAACCGCATACTGATATTCGCCGAGCTCCATAAGTTTATTGGCGACAGTGCGCAGAAGTTCCGCATTATCAAGCTTCATCTCGGCTATATTGGAAAGTATTACAACTGCTTTATCGTTCATTTTGCGGTGGATAAATTCGTCAGTAACATCAAAAAAGAACGAAGGCTGGTCATCATATCCGGATTTAAGCTTTAAATAATCTCTGTATATTTCCTGATCATTTGATTTTTTCAATATTTTCATGTACGGAGTCTGCGGATCCCATGCTTTTATTTGTATAGTCGCCGCTGATTTTTGCTCTGATGCTCTTGATACTTCCGCTTTATCCGATTCGGCAACAGCCATATCCGCCATTGCAAAGTCAGCGGAAGCTGCGCGGCTTCTTGCGACTTTTGAAGCTGCATTAGCTCTTCTGGGCGCTGCATCGCGGTCTCTTGAAACAGATGCTTCCTGCCGTACTGACGGCATAGGCGCGGCATCCATTGCTGCATTCGATTCCTGCAGGCGGTTTACTTCGCCGCCGCCTTTAAGTTTTTCAAAAGATTTCGGCGGTTTGCTTTGGTCAAACTCTCTTTTCCACCACTCTTTTATCTCTCTTGCCTGCGATATCGCGTCATCAAGAGCTGATTTTTCTGTCTGCTCTTCGCCTTTTCTGGCATTAGCCGTTATTCTGTTGTATTCGGCCAAAAGTTCCTGCGGAGGCGTTATTTTATATGTCACATAATCCTGCACAAATTCAAGCACAAGAAGCGAAGTGAATTCCGTAACAACGGAATATTCCTGCCCGAGCTTTGAAATCTCTTTTTCATTTTTTTCCGAATCCATTTCCAAATCTTTTATTTTTTGTACTGCCCAAAGCCTTGCCACGGCGGGATTGTCGCCTTCAGCTTTAATATTTATTTTTTTTGTTTGAACTATCTCTTTTTTATTATAGCCGAAAGACAAAGTTATCTCGCCGCTTTGCGCGGTCAAAATACCGGCAAAAGTAAAGTTTTCGCCTACGTCAACGCCGGGTTTGGGATAAATATCCCTGAATTTATTTTTATCGAATTCGTAAGCGATAAGTTTAAGATTCTGTTTTGTTAAAAGCGTTAACGCTTCTTTTGCGGTGACGGCGTTAAGGTTTATAAAACTTCCCCCGCTTTTAACCGCTGCATTCATAAGTCCTCCGCGGTTAAACTCCGGAGAGGATGTGATTACAAATACCGGCGTGTTGCTTTCTTCTATCTGCGTGTTTCCGAAAGTGCTGACGCCGTCTGTAAACAATAATATTTCATCAACTTTTAAACTGTTGAGATTTAGCTTATCAAAACGCGTGGCTCCGTCATAAATGAGTTCTTCGATCTCTTTTCTAAGAGCGTCCCAGTTGCCGTTCTTAACAGTAAAGCTCTTGTTTATGTCGGTCTTTATATTAAATGTGGCGAATGCCACATCGACGTTGGAAAAATTTTTAAAATAAGCGTCCAGCAGTGCGATTTCTGCGGCAAGGTTACGCTTTGAAGAAGAAAGCGAAGTATCCCAGACAACCGCTATTCTTTTCGGAAGAGTTTTATCTTTTGAAGAAGGCTGAATGTTTATGTCGGAATAAAAATAAGTTTCATTATTGTCCTTATGCATAAAAACAGGCTCTTCTTTCAGCTTTGGCAGAGTAAAAGAAATCTGGTTATCCAATAAATAATTTCTTTGTGAAAAAGAAGCTTTAAAAACATTATTAATTTTGCTGAAAGCGAATTTAGACAGATCCGTATCTGTCTTTGGCATTGAAGCAACCGCATTTGCAGGGATTTCAACGTTTAAATCAAAGTTAACCTGCTGGTTAAACCTTAAAGGAAGATTATAAATATAGTTATTGTCTCTGGTTATAAGAGGTTCTTCTATGGTAACTCTTATTCTGCGCGTGCCGTTGGGACTAAAAGGATATATTCTCATTTTAAACTGATTATCGGAAGTTTTTTCTACCAAAGCAGGATCAACGCCGCGGCGGACAATCGCTTCAAAAGCTTCCCTTGCTTTTTGTTTTTCCACAACAACGCCGTCTCTCATTTTTCCGTTAATATCCAAAGCTATGGCGGAAACATTTTGGTTTTCGGTTAAAGGAAACTCAAATTCGCCCTCCATAACCATCTGGTTCGGATTATGAAAAACCATTTCATAAGTAGTCATCGCGAGATTTCCGATAATTTCAACGTCAATTTTTAAATCCTGCAAATTTATGGGTTTTCTATCCGGCGAAACCACTATGCGCGGTACCGGAACAGGTCTTGGCATAGGCATTGGCATTACAGCAATTTCATCGTTTTGCGAAGAACCGCCCCTTTTTAATGATTGAAAACCGCTTTGGGCAAAAACCGGCCCCGAAAACATAACAACGGCAATTAAACATGCTAGAATCTTGAAACTAAGTTTCTTTTTCATTCTTATCTCCTTTTTTAACTGCAGAGTGAAGAGTGAAAAGTGGAGAGTGAAGATACGGCAACGACACTGAATATCCGCGCGAAGCGCTCATTATCTTCACTTTTCACTCTCCACTCTTCACTCTGCCTTTCTACCAATACTATGCGCAACCATAAAAAGTATCACATCTTTTTTATTTCGGAGTGCAATATTATAATAAAATTTTATTGTTTTCATTTTTATTAATTGTTAAAATCTCGGGAATGGAACAGGTAAATTTAGAATCATACGGGCTTACGGCAGAGTTTATAAACAAATCTCTGGCTTACCCTGAGCTTGAAATTGCCAGAGTTTGCCAGCAGCACGGCAGCCTTTACAAAATCATGACGCGAAACGGAATGATAATAGGCTCCGTATCCGGCAAATTTTCGTTTGACGCGCAAGATAATACCGTTTATCCGGTTGTCGGCGACTGGGTAATGATTGACGCCAATACAAGCGGAAACGCCGTAATACATAATGTTTTGCAGCGCAAAACCGCGATTGTCAGAAAAGCTGCGGGTACGGCCGTTGAATCGCAGGTTATTGCTTCTAATGTGGATATCATATTTATATGTATGGCGTTAAATGAAGATTATAATCTCCGCCGTTTGGAGCGCTACCTTTCAATAGCCTGGGAAAGCGGAGGAACGCCCGTTGTAATTCTTACAAAATCCGATTTATGCGATGACATTGAATTAAAACTTTCGGAAACTTTTGCCGTAAGCGGCGGATGCAATGTGCTTGTAACATCAAAAAAAGACGAAAACAGCATACAAAAAATAAAAGATTTGCTCCCGAAAGGCAAAACAGCTTCTTTTATAGGCTCATCGGGCGTAGGAAAATCAACGATTATAAATATATTGATTGGAAAAGAACTTTTAGCCGTTGCCGATATATGTGAAGACGGCAAAGGCAGGCATACAACCACTTTCAGGCAGCTTCTGCTTTTGCCTGAAGGCGGAATTGTGATAGATACGCCGGGAATGAAAGAGCTGCAGCTTGACGCGGCTGATTTCTCAAAATCTTTTGCGGACATTGAAAAGCTTGCTTTGCAGTGTAAGTTCAGCAACTGTTCGCATAAAGCCGAGCCCGGATGCGTTGTTAGCCAAGCCATAAAAAACGGCGCGGTTTCGGAAAAACGTTTTGAAAATTATCTTAAACTGCGCAAAGAGCTGTCTTACAAAGGTTTAAGTTCAAAAGAAATCGAACATGCCAAAGTTAAAAGCATGTTCGGCAGCAAGGAGCAGATGAAAAAGCTTAAGAATGAAGTAAAGCAGAAAAATAAAAACAGAAAATGAAAAAATAGTTTTTAAGTAAATATCAGATTGATTTTTCAATAATATTTAAATTTAAAACTAAATTTTATTTTTGGTTTGAAAAACAAAAAAATTCCTTATTTATGCTACAAAAACATTAGTTACTATTTTAATCAGATACCAGGTAATAAGCAATGTTAAGCCTATAATACCAACCATAACAGCATAAACTATTTTGTCGCTCTTATGCATTTTGTTTTTAATTTCCGTATTTTCCGCTTCAGGGGCTGCCTGCTGATCTTGTTTTTCTTCATTGTTTTGCATAAATTTTCCTTTATATTTATAGAAGTTGGGATGCTGGGAAGCTGAGAAGCTGAGCAAAGGCAACGGCTTTAACGACTACAGCTCCTCCCAGCTTCCCAGCATCCCAACTTCTTATCTTCTTACACTGCTTCTTTTTGCTATCTCTTTTTTTACTGTTTTTATGGATTCTTCAGTTGTGTATAATTCCGCCAAAGTTATGAGATTTTGCGATATTTTGATATCGCTTTTGCTAAGCTGCTCATTTGCAAGCTTATTTGTATATTCTATTGAAAGTTTTTTATAGTATTCGGCCTTTTCAGCCGAATTTTGAAATTTCTTTGTTTTCATGCTTGCCGGAAGAGCCGCGAGAGCCGCACTCTCCTGAGCTTTCAGATCAGACCTATAATATTCAAGATCTTCCAGCTGTCTGCGCAAATCGCGCAATTCTTTATCATTGGCATCTTGCTCTATTGCAGGTTCCGATTCTGATTCAACCTTCAAAAATTCTTCATACCCGAAAAATTCCTGCGCGCAAACATTGATGTAGGCAAGCATAATGAAAAACACGGAAGCCGATACCATTGTAACGGCAGATGCTTTCATGATGTAATTGAGTTTGTTTTTCATACAAAACCCCTTTTTAGAAGCTCAGCAGCTCGGCAGCTCAGAAGCCCGGAGGAGCTCTGGTCGTTTTGTCTTTGTTTTTTGCTGTTGCCGAGCTGCTGAGCTTCCGAACTTCTGAACTTCCGCCGTTTGCCTATCTCGTTCTAAGCATGTCTATGCCTTTGCCCATTCCGTCTCCTGCTTTTTTTACCTGTTTGACGCCTTTTTTATTCAGTTTATCAATATCGGTTGCCAATTCTTTCAGTCCCTCTTTTGAACCGAACTTTGATTTAACAAACGGTATAATCTTCGGCGCAAATACAAGAAGCAAAACAAAAAATACAACAACCAAAATCGTGTTCAAAGAAGTATTACCTGTGTTTGATTTTCCCATACTTTATCCCCTTTTTTAACGGCAATTACGAATGACGAATGACGAATTACAAATCAACGGCGAACGGCAAAGATAATTACTACAATTACGAATAGATTGTAATATACAATTATTTTGTTGTTTTGTCTTTGATTCGTAATTCGTAATTTGTAATTGCCTTTTTAATTTGTATAATGCAATTCCACAACATCAGAGCTTCCGACAACTTTCTCTACGGACGCAACAAACGCGTCCGAACAATCCGACATAAACTCCGTTTCCAAAGAATAACTTCCGTGAACCGGATCTTCCAAATCCAAAAACACTTTGGCTTTGCCTTTGTGCTCTTTAAACACTTTTGTTAGCATTTCGCTGAGCTCGTCATCGTATCTTGTGGTGGAAATTTTTATATGCACTTCGCCGCAGTTGGGCTGGTATTTCTTTTTGGCTTCGTCTATTGTCATCATATCTTCAACTATAATTTCAGCCTGCCCTTCCGAGCCCATGAGCCTGCCTTTTATGACAATAATATTGTTCGGCGTGAGATATCCCTGATATCTTTCATAAGATTTCGGAAAAAGTATGGCTTCAACGCTGCCGTTAAGATCTTCGACTTTAAATTTCGCGTAAGGCTCTTTTTTGGCTTTTGATATCATCTTTTTTATTGACGATATCATTCCGGCTATTCGCACAATCTGCGCGTCTTTAATGTCAATGTTTTCTTTTGCCGCCGGAAGATTGTCCAGTCTGTAATTTGAATACGCTATAAGCTCTCTTTTGCGCGGAGTCAGAGGATGTCCCGAAAGATAAAAACCCAGCACTTCTTTTTCAAATTCCAAAGCTTCAAAAACTTCCAAAGGTTTGGCTTTTTGAAGCGAACTTTCCTGGCTTATGGTTTCAGCGGAATCAAACAAAAATCCCTGCGCGGACTCTTTGTCGGCTTTAATCTTCGCGGCTTTATCAACAGACGAATCTATGCTTTGAAGCAGGCTTGCTCTTATTTCAAGCTTGTCCTTGCCGAAAGCGTCGAAGACTCCGGCTTTGGCAAGACTTTCCAAAGCTTTTTTATTTGTGGATTTTAAATCTATGCGCTGTAAAAATTCGTCCCAGTCTTTAAACTTGCCGCCTTCAGCTCTGGTTTGTTCAATTGACTGCGTTATTCCTTCGCCCACGTTTTTAACGGCCGATAATCCGAAACGTATATTGCCGTTTTCCGTTTTAAATTTTCCGTCGGAAAACTGCACGTCGGGCGGAAGTATCTTAATATTAAACAGCGCCGCGTCGTCAAGGTACATCACAAGCTTGCTTTCTTCATTGTCTTTAACCGCCGAGCGGCCGATTTCGGAATTCAAAAGCGATGTCAGATATTCAAGCGGATAGTTGGCTTTCAGATACGCCGTCTGGTATGAAACCATTCCGTAAGCCGCGGAATGCGATTTATTAAAACCGTAACCCGCGAACGCCACTATATTATTGTATATTTTGTCGGCAATTTTTTTATCAACGCCTTTTTCTTTCGCGCCGTTAATAAATTTTTCCCTTTGTTTTTCAATAACCTCGGGAATCTTTTTGCTCATGGCTTTGCGCAAAGCGTCCGATTCGCCCGGAGTAAAACCCGCTAAAGATATTGCCATTTTCATTACCTGTTCCTGATACAGGATAACGCCGTAAGTGTCGGCAAGAATAGGTTCCTGCAAAGGGTGGTCGTACTCGATTTTTTTTCTGCCGTGCTTTCTTGCCACAAAGTCGTCCAGCATGCCAGAGCCCATAGGGCCGGGGCGGTATAAAGCGATCAAAGCAATGATGTCGTCTATGCTTGAAGGTTTCATCTTTCTTATAAGCTCGCGCATGCCTTTGCTTTCAAGCTGAAACATGCCCAGCGCTTTTGCTTCGGCAAGAAGCTCGTAAGTTTTAGAATCGTCCAAAGGTATGGCGTTAATATCAAAATCAGGATTTTTTATTTTTATGAGCTTTACAGTTTCATCGATAATGGTAAGCGTTCTTAAACCGAGAAAGTCAACTTTTAAAAGGCCGAGATTCGGCAGCACTGTTCCGTCGTACTGGGTTGTGATAATATCTTTTGAACCTTTGGACAGAGGCGAATATTTTGTAATTTCTTCGTTTGCTATAACCATTCCCGCGGCGTGAACGCCGGTATGCCTTTTCAAACCTTCAAGCCTTTGCGACGCGGCTATAAGTTTCGCGATCCTGTCGTCGGCTTTTGTAAGTTTTACCAAATCCTGCGACGACTGCAATGCTTCGGCGATGCTTGAATTAAAAGGAATAAGTTTTGCTATATTATTTGATTCCGTCGGCGTAAAACCCATAACGCGCGCAACGTCTTTTATCACAAGACGCGCCTGCATTGAACCGAAAGTGATAATCTGAGCGCACTTTTCTTCGCCGTACTTTTGGCGCACGTATTCTATAACCCTGTCGCGGCCGAAATCCGCGAAATCTATATCCAAATCCGGCATGGAACGCCTGTCGGGATTTAAAAATCTTTCAAAAAGAAGCCCGTATTTAAGCGGACAAATATCGGTAATTCCCAAAGTGTACGCAACCATGGAGCCAGCTCCCGAACCTCTGCCGGGGCCTACCGGAATGCCGTTGTCTTTGGCGTATTTTATGAAGTCGGAAACAATCAAAAAGTATGACGCAAAACCCATTTTATTGATAATGCCGAGCTCATGCGCAAGCCTTGCTTCGTGTTCCGGTTTGACGGTCCCGTATCTGCGGGCCAAACCTTCGCGGCAAAGCTTTTCAAGATACGCGCCGTCGTTTTTAAACCCCGCTGGAACGGGAAACTGCGGCAGAAGCAATTGGTCCGTATTTATTTCAAGATTAGTTTTTTCGGCGATTTCCAGAGTATTTTTTAAAGCCTCGGGAATATATGAAAAAGTTTTTGCCATTTCTTCGGGAGAGCGGTAAAAAAATAAGTCGGAATCAAAACGCATTCTGTTTATATCGTTTAAAGTTTTGCCGGTGCCTATGCAAAGAAGTATGTCATGCGTGGCAGCGTCTTCTTTACGCAAAAAGTGGCAGTCGTTTGTGGCGACAAGCGCAATGCCCGTTCTTTGCGCAAGCGCTATAAGCCCGGGAATAACTTTTTGCTGGTCTTCAAGGCCGTTATCCATTATTTCAATATAAAAATTGCCTTTCCCGAAAATATCTCTATACTCTATCGCGGCCGCTTCGGCTTTTTCCGTATTGCCTTTAAGAATATTGGCCGCGATTTCGCCCGCCAAACAGCCGGACATGGCAATTATGCCGCCGCCGTACTTGCGCAAAACTTCTTTGTCAACGCGCGGCTTATAGTAAAAGCCCTCGGTAAATCCTATGCTGACTATCTGCATAAGGTTTTGATAACCTTTAAAATCTTTCGCAAGAAGCGTTAAGTGGTTATAATTTCCGCCCTCTTCGGAAATTTTCTCAGCGCTTTTGTCAAAACGGGATTTTGGAGCGACATATACTTCGCAGCCGATAATCGGCTTTATGCCGCTTTCTTTTGCCGCCCAGTAAAATTCCATGGCGCCGTACATATTGCCGTGGTCCGTAATTGCCAGAGCCGGCATTTTATATTCTTTTGCTATAAGGTCAAAAAGCTCGCCGGGTTTACCCTTATCATTTGTTATCCTGCAAGCGCCGTCAAGAAGAGAGTATTCGGTATGATTGTGCAAATGTATAAATTCCGCCATAAACCCGCCTGTTTTTGTAAATACTGTTATAAATATTATACCATAAAACAGATAAAAGATAATAGAGAATAGATAACAGATACGTCTACGTCAACGGCAAAAGACAAATAAACTATTCTCTGCCTTTTTATATATATTGACAACAGCATAAATTTTTAAATAAAATAGTCAAAACCACTGCAAAAAGTGAAGTTTTTTTACCCGGATTAATGCGTCCGGGTTTAATTATATATATAGGAGAAACATCATGGGCAAAGAGTACGTTGCCGGAGTGCTGGAAGCGGTAAAAAAAAGAAATCCGGGCGAACCTGAATTTCATCAGGCAGTGACCGAAGTTTTGGAATCCCTGGCTCCTGTAATTGAAAAGAACAAAGATTTTGAAGATTTGGGAATTCTTGAAAGAATAGTCGAGCCTGAAAGACAGATAGTTTTCAGAGTTCCGTGGGTTGACGATAAAGGCAGAGTGCAGGTTAACAGAGGAATAAGAGTGCAGTATAATTCCGCTCTGGGGCCTTATAAAGGCGGAATAAGATTTCACCCTTCGGTCAACACAAGCGTTATAAAATTTTTGGGTTTTGAGCAGATTTTCAAAAACTCGCTTACCGGGCTTATGATGGGCGGCGGCAAAGGCGGTTCGGATTTTGACCCGAAAGGAAAGTCCGATAACGAAATTATGAAATTTTGCCAGAGTTTTATGAATGAACTTTACAGGCATATTGACGCGGATACAGACGTTCCCGCGGGCGATATAGGAGTGGGAGCAAGAGAGATCGGATATATGTTCGGGCAATACAAAAGAATTAAAAATATTTATCACGGAGTTTTGACCGGAAAAGGTCTGCTCTACGGCGGATCGCTGGCAAGAAAAGAAGCGACCGGATACGGAACCGTGTATTTCTGCAGGGAAATGCTAAATGACAGAAAAACAAGCTTTGAAGGCAAAAAAGCCGTAATTTCAGGTTCCGGAAACGTGGCGATTTACGCTGCCGAAAAAGCAATGCAATTCGGTGCGAAAGTCATAGCAATGTCGGATTCAAGCGGATTTATTTTTGACAAAAACGGAATCAGCCTTGACGCAATAAAAGAATGCAAAGAAATTAAGAGAGCAAGAATTTCCGAGTATGCCAAAGCGGCAAAATGCGAATATAAAGATGGCTGCTTTGACATATGGAAAGTTCCGTGCGATATAGCCCTTCCGTGTGCGACGCAGAACGAACTTAACGGCGAATCGGCGAAAGCGCTTGTCAGAAACGGCTGCATAGCCGTTGCCGAAGGCGCGAATATGCCTTCAACTCCGGAAGCCGTAAAAGTTTTTCTTGACGCTAAAATAGCTTACGGCCCGGGAAAAGCCGCAAACGCCGGCGGAGTCGCGACATCAGGCCTTGAAATGTCGCAGAACTCACAGAGGCTTGCCTGGACATTTGACGAAGTTGACGCGAAACTTCAAAAAATAATGGTAAACATACATAATTCCGCGAAAAATGCGTCCGAAGAATACAATACGCCGGGAAATTTGGTAAACGGCGCAAATATCGCCGGTTTTATGAAAGTCGCTAATGTTATGAAATCGCTTGGCGTTGTATAAAAACGGCGGAAGTTCGGAAGCTCAGCAGCTCGGCAACGGCAAAAAGCAAAGATAAAGCGACCAGAGCTTCTCTGAGCTGCCGAGCTGCTGAACTTCCGCCTTTGTTCGTAATTGCCGTTAAAATGGGGTTTTAAGATGGAGACATTGTCCAGGAAAGTATCGATCGTAGGCTGCGGCAACGTAGGAATGCGTTACGCTTATTCCATGGTAATAAAGGGGCTTGCAAGAGAACTTTGTTTAGTGGATTTGCATAAGGAAATCGCGGAAGGCGAAGCCATGGATTTGGCAGACGGCGGTCCGCTTCTTTCTTCGGTTGACGTTTATCCGGGGGATTATCAGGATACGGCAAATTCCGAGCTTGTCATTATAACTGCCGGCTCAGGCAGAAAGCCCGGGCAGTCGAGAATGGATTTGGTTAAAGGAAACGTTGAGATAATAAAATCAGTAATTCCGAAAGTTCTGAAGTATTCTCCTAATGCCGTTATTTTGGTTGTTTCAAACCCTGTCGATATTCTTTCTTATGCCGCGTATAAAATTTCAGGAAAACCTTCCGGCGAAATTATCGGTTCCGGCACATTGCTTGACACCACAAGGCTCGTAAATCTTTTGAAAGGCCTTTTTGACGTGAATCTCAGAAGCATATACGCTCAGGTTTTAGGCGAGCACGGCGAAACGGCTTTTCCGGTCTGGAGTAAAGCTACTGTCGGCGGAGTGCCTTTGGAAGACGCTTTTAAAGCTTTTAACCACAACGTTGATTACAAAGCCGAGCTTGAACGCATTTTTCAGGAAGTTAAGAACAGAGGCAAAGAAATTATTAAAAGAAAAGGCGAAACGTCTTATGGAATAGGTCTTTCAATGACAAGAATATCAAAAGCTGTTTTAAAAAATGAAAAGTCGGTTCTTCCTGTTTCCGTTCTTCTTGAGGATTATCACGGCGTAAGCGACGTGTATCTGAGCGTTCCTGCTATAGTAGGCAAAAAAGGAATCGAAAAAGTTTTGAAAGTAAGATTTAATGACGAAGAAATGAAAGCCTTCCGGCATTCTGCCGCCGAGGTTAAAAAGGTTATTAAGGAAATAGGTTTTTAAAAGAAGAGTTCAGAGTGCAGAGTTCAAATGTCGTGTTTCGCCTCTGGCGAAACTAATAATCGGTTTTCGCTTCGCGAAAACTCCAAATCTGAACTTTGAACTCTGCCGTTAAAAGGTGGTAAATATGAAAAGATTACATCCGAAAGTTTCAATAATAGGCTGCGGCAACGTGGGAATGCGTTACGCGTATTCAATGATTATAAAAGGCGTTACAAGAGAGCTTGTTCTTGTGGATTACAACAAAAAGAAAGCGGAAGGCGAAGCCATGGATTTGTCTCACGGCGCGCCTTATGTTTCTCCGGTAAATATTTACGCCGGAGATTATCCGGATACCGCGGATTCAGATTTGGTTGTAATTACAGCCGGAAGAGGACAAAAGCCTGGCGAAACAAGAATAGATTTGGTTAAAGGCAATTCTGAAATATTAAAAAGCATAGTTCCGCAGGTTGTGAAGTACTCGCCAAAAGCGATAATTCTGGTTGCTACAAACCCCGTGGATATTTTGTCTTATATAACGTATAAAATTTCAGGAAAACCGGCCAATGAAGTTATCGGTTCAGGCACGGTTTTGGATACGGCAAGATTCCGCTATCTTATAGGCAGGCACTGCAATGTTGATTCCAGAAGCATACACGCTTTGATTTTGGGAGAACACGGCGATACGGAATTTCCCATGTGGAGCAAAGCAATGATAGGCGGCGTGTTTTTCAAAGACTTTTGCAATGTCTGTAAAGAAAAGTGCGGACAAGACCAGAAAGCAGAGCTCGATAAAATTTTCGAAGACGTAAGAGATTCCGCTTATGAAATTATAGAAAAAAAAGGCGAAACTTCTTACGGAATCGGCCTCTCGCTGACCAAAATATCAAAATCAATTTTGAAAGATGAGAATTCGGTTTTACCGGTTTCCTCATTGCTTGAAAACTATCACGGCATAAGCGATATATATTTGAGCGTTCCGGCGGTTGTCCATAAAACCGGAATAAGGCAGGTTCTTGAAGTTGATTTTGACGCAGCTGAACTGGCCGCGTTTAAAAACTCCGCGCAAACAGTCCGGGAAGTTATAAAAGCAAGCGGATTTTAAACGGCAATTACGAATGACGAATGACGAATTACAAATCAAAGACAAAACAAAAAAATAATTACAGGTTACAACTTATTCGTAATTGCCGTTTTGACATTTTAACTGAAGTTTTATATTATATTCCAACAATGAAACATTCAATAGAAAACACTATCATCAATACATTCCTTAAACATGTTTTCGCTTATTGCGAATGCATGCGTCTTTCATTTACCGCAGTACGAATGTAATTCGGAACTAAATTCCGCAGCAAAGTTTCGAAACAAAGTTTCAAAACAAATTTTTCAAAAACAATTTCAAAAAACAAAGGCAGGTAAATTATGATTTATTTACATGTGGATTTTTTCCGAATGTGATATTAACTATAATGTTTTGCAGTAAAATTAAAAAAATAATATCATATATAAAAAGACAGAGTTAAAAGTTCAGAGCTCAGAGTTCAAATTTGGAGTTTTCGCTGGAACTAAGTTCCGCGCAAACCTGTTATTCGTTTCGCCTTTGGCGAAACACGGCATTTGAACTCTGAACTCTAAACTCTAAACTTTGTCGTTATAACAGGAGCTATAAAATGTCAAAAATAGATAATAAATTAACAAAAGAAAGTATTTTAGTGCACGGCGGACAGGAGCCTGATCCGGTTACGGGTTCTATTGCCGTGCCGATTCACCAGACAACGGCATACCAATTTAAGAATACGGATCACGCGGCTAAACTTTTTGAGCTGAGCGAGGCGGGCAATATTTATGTGCGTTTGAATAATCCCACTACCGATGTTCTGGAAAAACGCGTCGCGCTTTTGGACGGCGGAATCGGCGCGGTTGCGGTTTCAAGCGGTATGTCGGCGATTTTTCTTGCTATTACGGTTTTAGCGCAAAGCGGCGATGAAATAGTCGCTTTAAATAACCTTTACGGCGGAACTTACAACTTGTTCGCGCATACTTTTAAAAAGTTTGGCATAAAAGTAAATTTTGTTGATTCGTCGGACTTGGAAGCAGTGAAAAAAGCCATAAATTCTAAAACAAAAGCCGTTTATGCCGAAATTTTCGGAAATCCCAAACTTGATACTCCCGAACTTGAAAAACTTTCAAAAATAGCGCATGAAAACGGATTGCCGCTGATAGTTGATAACACCTCCACTCCGTATATATGCAAACCGTTTGATTTCGGAGTTGATATAGCAATCTATTCCGCGACCAAATATCTTGGCGGGCACGGGACAAGCGCCGCCGGAATAATAGTTGACAGCGGAAAATTTAACTGGGCAAACGGAAAATTTCCTTCAATAGCAGGTCCTGACGCAAGCTATCACGGTTTGGATTTTGTGAAAACGTTTAAAGAGTTTGCATATCTTGTAAAAATCAGAGCAGGCTTAAACAGGGATATCGGAGCTATAATATCGCCGTTTAATTCATTTTTAGTTTTGCAGGGACTTGAAACTTTGCATCTTAGAATGCCCAGACATAATGAAAACGCGCTTGCTGTTGCAAAGTATTTAAAGAGCAATAAAAATGTCGCATGGGTCAACTATCCGGGGCTTGAAGACAATAAAGAGTATGATAAAGCTAAAAAATACTTTAGCGGCTGCGGTGGTCCTTTAGTCGGGTTCGGCGTTAAAGGCGGAATCGAAAAGAGTAAAAAATTCATTAACTCTTTGCAGCTTATTTCGCATGTTAGCAATTTGGGCGACGCAAAAACTTTGGCAACGCATCCCGCAAGCACAACGCATCAGCAGCTCACTGAAGAAGAGCGTTTGTCCGCCGGCGTAACGCCTGATTTTATAAGGCTTTCCGTTGGCATAGAAAACGTGCAAGATATCATAAACGATATAGAACAGGCTCTTGAAAAAGCATAAATGAAAAATGATGCATAGACGCATGGAGGCGTAGATGCATAGTAACGGCGAAGACAAAACGACCATAGCTGCTCTATGCATCTACGCCTCCATGCTTCTGAGCTTCTGATAAAGGAATCAATATGAGGCTGTCTTCGAAATCGAGATACGGCGCAAGGGCGATGATAGAACTTGCCGGAAATTACGGCAAAAAAGTTTTGCCGGTAAATGTCATAGCCAAAAATCAAAATATTTCCGAAAGATATCTTCAGAATATTCTTCTTATTCTTGTTGACGCTGGGCTTGTTAACAGCGTTAGAGGCAAAAACGGAGGATTTACGCTTTCTAAGGAGCCTTCGCGCATAAATCTTGCCGATATAGTGTACGCGCTTGAAGAAGACAAATATATTATTGAATGTATTGAAGATGAAAAATACTGCCCGAAGAATTCATCATGCATAATCAGGGGTGTATGGGAAAAAGCCTCCGAAGTTTTATTTAATTTCCTAAAAGGAATAACATTAGAGCAATTACTTCGAATGAACGGCGGCAAAGAAAAAGTTTTAGATTTTAATATTTAGAGCAAAAGGATTTTAAAATGGGAAAAATTTATAATACCATAAGCGAAACAATAGGAAATACGCCTCTTATAAAAATCAATAAACTTGCAAACGGCCTGCACGGAAATGTTTACGTAAAAGCCGAGTTTTTTAATCCGCTTTCCAGCGTTAAAGACAGAATCGGCCTTGCGATGATAGAAGATGCCGAAAAAAAAGGACTTATCAATAAAGACACTGTAATAATTGAGCCGACAAGCGGCAATACGGGCATAGCTCTTGCTTTTGTGTGCGCGCAAAAAGGATATAAGCTTATTCTTACAATGCCTGAAACCATGAGCGAAGAAAGAAAAGCTCTTTTAAAAATGCTGGGCGCTGATATTGTTTTGACTGAAGGGAAACAGGGGATGACAGGTGCGATTTTAAAAGCCGAAGAGCTTGCGAAAAATAATCCGAATAGCTATATTCCGCAGCAGTTTAAAAATAAAGCTAACCCCGGAGTTCATAAAAAAACTACGGCTGTTGAAATATGGGAATCTCTGAAAGGAAATATAGATTATTTTGTTGCCGGAATAGGCACCGGCGGAACTATTACCGGAGTAGGCGAATTTTTGAAAGAAAAAAAGCCCGGCGTAAAAATTATTGCGGTGGAGCCTAAAGAATCTGCGGTTTTATCCGGAGAAAAAGCCGCTCCTCACAAAATACAGGGCATCGGCGCAGGTTTTATTCCCGAAATATTAAACAGAAATATAATAGACGAAATAATGAAAGTCGAATCCGGCAATGCCGGCATCACCGCAAGAATGCTGGCAAAAGAAGAAGGCATTTTGGCAGGCATTTCTTCCGGAGGAAATGTCTGGGCAGCTCTTCAGGTCGCCGCAAGGTCCGAAGCAAAAGGGAAAAATATAGTAACCATTTTATGCGATACCGGCGAGAGATATATTTCAACGTGGCTGTTTAAAGACAATTAATAATTAATAATAATAAGTAATAATTAACGGCGATATACCTTATATTGTCGTTTTTTATTTGTGCAAAAAGTGTGTTATAATTGAGCGAAGGTTGATAAAAAAAGGAAAATTATGAAAAAAGGGAACGCTCCTTTTAATTTAGGGACAGAAAATATAAGCAAGCTGCTTGTGCAGTATGCCGTGCCTGCTGTCATTGCGATGACAGCTTCGTCGCTTTACCATATAACCGACAGCATTTTTATAGGTCACGGCGTCGGCCCTATGGCATTGTCCGGACTTGCGATTACTTTTCCTATTATGAATCTTTCCGCGGCATTCGGTTCTCTTATAGGGGCGGGCGGCGCAGCTCTTTTGTCTTTAAGATTAGGACAGAAAGATTATGACGCCGCCAATATCATTTTAGGCAATGTGACTGTTTTAAGCATTGTAATCGGCGTATTGTTTTCGGTTTTGTCTCTGATTTTTCTTAAACCTATGCTGTATTTTTTCGGAGCAAGCCCCGGCACGATTTCTCATGCTTATGATTTCATGGTGATAATTTTAGCAGGAAACGCCGTGACATACATGTTTATGGGGCTGAACGCTTTGCTGCGCTCGGCCGGACATCCGAAACAGGCAATGTACGCTACGGTTTATACGGTGCTTATAAATATTGTGTTAAACCCGCTGTTTATTTTCGGGCTCGGCTGGGGAATACGCGGCAGCGCGGCAGCCACGGTAATATCGCAGATTATAGTTCTTGTGTGGCAGTTCAAATTTTTTGCTTCCGCGGAAAGTTTTATACGTTTTAAAAAAGGAATATACCGTTTAAAAAACGATATTGTTAAAGGCATAGTTTCCATAGGGCTCGCTCCTTTTATGCTCAATGCCGTGTCAAGCGTTATAATCGTGCTGATAAACAGGCAGCTTGTGTTTTACGGCGGAGATTTGGCTGTCGGCGCTTACGGCATAGTAAACCGCGCGGCGTTTCTTTTCTTTATGATAGTTTTCGGAGTTAATATCGGCATGCAGCCTATAGCGGGATATAATTACGGCGCGGCGCTTTACGGCAGGGTAAGCGAAGTTCTTAAAAAATCCATTATCCTGGCTACGCTTGTGATGCTGCTGGGTTTTATTGTCGCGCAATTGTTTCCTCATGCGGTTGCATCGGCTTTTACAAAAGACGATGAGCTTATTAATCTTACGGCTTTGGGATTGCGCATAGTTTTTATATTTTATCCGCTTATAGGGTTTCAGATGGTGGTTCTGTCTTTTTTTCAGAGTATCGGGATGGCAAAAAAAGCTATTTTTCTTTCCGTTTCAAGGCAGGTTCTTTTTCTTATACCGCTGCTTATAATACTTCCGCAATATTTCGGAATTTTCGGAGTATGGGTAAGCATGCCGGTTGCCGATTTGTTTTCGAGCGTTGTTTCGGCATGGATGTTAGCTGCGGTATATAAGCAGTTAAAAAACAAAAGCAGTCAGGGAGCGCGCTATGGATAAAAAATATGTAATCAACATCGGAAGGCAGTTCGGAGCCGGCGGACTGGAAATTGCCGAAAAACTTTCAAGGAAACTCGGAATAAATTATTATGACAAAAATTTTATTGAAATTGCCGCAAAAAAAAGCGGGTTGGATAAAGAATTATTTGAAAAATCAGATGAAAAGCCGCCGGCGGGGATTCTCGGGAATTTGTCCTGTTTTCTGACAAATGCCGTAAGCTGCGGATATTACGGAGAAAATTTTTTATTGAACGATTCGGTATTTAAAATTCAAAGCGACATTATACGCCAGCTGGCAAGAAAAGAGTCATGCATTTTTGTAGGAAGATGCGCTGATTACGTGCTTCGCGAACATCCGTTCCGCATAGATGTTTTTGTTTGCGCGGATATTGAAGACAGAATAAAAAATATTTTAAGCAGGCAAAAAGAGGAGATCAAAAATATACGCAAAGAAGTAGAAAACATCGATAAGCATCGCGCAAAGTATTATAATTTTTACAGCGGAAAAGTATGGGGCGCCGCGAGCTCTTATCACTTATGCGTAAATTCATCGGTTTTAGGTATGGATGAGACGACTGAATGCATATATTCTTTTGCGGCGAAAAAATTCGGATTGCAGACGTTTTGACAAAATATAAATTGCCGATTAGTCGGACATTTTTTCGTTTCTCAAAATTTGTAAAATAAATCATTATAAAAGTGTAAAGTAAAATAGTAAAAAAATATAAAATAAAATGCTATAATAATGTAAAATAATATTTGGGAGCGGTGTTTTTATGGAATACAGAAAAAGAATAGTGGAAAGGGAACTTAAAGAAAAACTAAATGCCGGCGGAGCATTGCTGATACGCGGTCCGAAATCCTGCGGTAAGACTGAAACCGCTACTCAGTTTGCCAAAAGTACTTTAAATGTTGATACTGACGAGCAAGTTCCATATATTATGGATACGGATCCCAAGCGTCTTCTTCTTGGAAAAACGCCGCGGTTAATAGACGAATGGCAGGAACAGCCTAAACTTTGGACTTATATAAAACGCGAAATTGACATTAGAAAGCAAAAAGCGCAGTTTCTGTTAACCGGTTCTTCCACGCCAAAAGATAATGCCAAAATGCACAGCGGAGCGGGAAGATTTACTATTTTGGATATGAGAACGATGTCTTGGCAGGAAATGGGCTATTCAACTGCAAAAGCGAGTTTAAAAGATTTATTAGACGGAAAGACGATTAAAGTAGTTGATTCTGCTTTGGATTTTGAAGTAATAGTTGAAAGAATGCTGAAAGGCGGTTGGCCTGCCTTGTTAGATTCAAGCGTAAAAGAATCTGTTCTGATGAACAGAGCGTATATTAAACTGTTTGCGGAAGCTGATATGAGTAAGATAGCAAATGTAAAGCGCGACCCTATAAAAGTTTATGCTATATTAAAGTCGCTCGCAAGGAATATTTCTACTGTTGTTGATAATGCCACTATTCTAAGAGATATAAAAGAAATACAAAACGAAGATATTTCAAGACCCACGCTGTATGATTATTTAGACGCTATGGCCCGTTTAATGGTTATAGAAGATCAGCCGGCTTGGAATACGCACATACGCTCGTCAGCTTCTTTAAGACGATCGCCAAAACGGCATATAACGGATGTTTCTTTGGCAATAGCGTCATTAGGAGTTGATAAAGGCGCTCTTCTAAAAGACGTAAAGTTTACGGGCTTTCTTTTTGAATCGCTGGTCATACATGATTTAAGGGTTTACGCTCAAGCTAATGATGCCGGCGTTTATTATTACGGCGATTCAAGCGGGTTGGAAGTCGACGCCATAATTCAAAAATATAACGGAGGCTGGTCTGCATTTGAAGTCAAACTCGGAGCAGGAATGATTGAAGCGGCGGCAACAAACTTAAAAAAACTTACCGAAATATTAGACACAAAGAAAATAAGCCGCCCTAAATCGCTCAATATTATAACAGGAACCGGAATCAGCTACACGAGACCAGACGGAATAAACATTATATCTCTTGGCTCTTTGGGCGTGTAATGCGAAACATGCAAAATAAAAATGTAAAAAGCAACAGACTGCTTGGCATGGATAGCGGCAATCGTCGATGGATATTTTTCATGCGTTAATGATTTTTTAAGTATAAAATGATATAATACGCGATACTAATTTCAGAGAGATAAAATTGGACAAAAACAAAGAAAAATCAATCGGAATCGTTAAAACAGAATATTTTAATTTTGATAAGCTTTTGCTTGAATGCGGAAAAGAGCTTAAAAATGTCACGCTTGCGTATGAAACATACGGCGCCCTGAATGAAAAAAAGAGCAATGCGGTATTAATAATGCATGCTTTTTCCGGAGACGCGAATGCCGCCGGCTATCACGAAGGCGCTGCAAAACCGGGCTGGTGGGACAATATGATAGGCCCCGGAAAAGCTTTTGACACGGATAAATATTTTGTCATATGCTCAAATGTAATCGGCGGATGTTCCGGCAGCACGGGACCGTCTTCGATTAACGCCCAAACAGGCAAACCTTACGCTTTGGATTTTCCGGTTATTACAATTGCGGACATGGTTGCGGCGCAAAAAGAGCTTGTAAGCCATTTAGGAATAAAAAAACTTCTTTCCGTCGCCGGCGGCTCAATGGGCGGCATGCAGGTTTTGCAGTGGGCTGTCGATTACCCGGAAATGATCGCTTCCGCCATACCTATTGCAACGACGATGAAACACTCTCCGCAGCAGATAGCTTTTAACGAAGTTGCCAGACAATCCATAATGGGCGACATCGCGTGGAACAGCGGAAATTATTATAACGCGGTACAGCCCGAAAGAGGTTTGTCCGTGGCAAGAATGATAGGACATATAACGTATATGAGCGATAAGTCCATGGAAGAAAAATTTTCAAGAAATCTTAAAGAAAAAGCTTATTCTTTCAGCTTTACTTCGGATTTTGAAGTTGAAGGCTATCTCAGGTACAGGGGCGATTCTTTCGTGAAAAGATTTGACGCCAACTCGTATTTATACATAACAAAAGCTATGGACTACTTTGACGTGTCGGGCAAAAATTTCGTTAAAGAAGCAAAAAATAAAGACGCTAAATTTTTGGTGATTTCATTTAAGTCCGACTGGCTTTATCCTTCGTACCAATCCGAAGAAATTACCAAGCAGCTTAAACTCAGAGGATACAATGCCACATATATAGAAATAAAATCCACTTACGGGCACGACGCTTTTCTTCTTGAAGTTGAAGACGAGACAAGAATGATAAAACATTTTTTGGAAAGAGTGCAGAAAGAGGCGGCAAATGGCTGAAAGAATAAATAATACGCCTTTGGAGTACAGAAAAATAGCTTCGGTGGTACAAAGGGATGCAAAAGTTTTGGATTTGGGCTGCGGCGACGGCGACCTTATGTATTACCTAATGCAGACTAAAAACATTAACTCGCAGGGCATTGAAATAAGCGAAGACGCGATATATAAATGCGTTGAAAAAGGTCTTACGGTTTTTCATTCCGACATAGAAGGCGGAATGGAGGCTTATCCCGATAAAAGTTTTGATTATGTCATTATGCACAACAGCCTTCAGCAGGTGCAGAAAATCGATTATGTTATTGAGGAATGCTTCAGAATCGGCAAAAAAGTTGTTATAGGATTTCCCAATTTTGCCTATATATGGGCAAGAAGAGATCTTTTTTTCGGACACTCTCCGGTAACAAAAACTCTTCCTTACAAGTGGTACAATACGCCGAATTTGCGCTTTTTGAGCATTAAAGATTTTGAAAGTTTTTGCGCGGAAAAAAAATATAAAATTTCGGATAAATTCTTTTTCGCTTCAAACAGGGAAGTAAAATTTCTGCCGAATCTTTTGGCGCAAACCGCGGTATTTGTAATTTCAAAATGACGCTGCTTTAATAAAAACGGATTCCGGATCAAGTCCGGAATGACGGATTATCCGGAGGAATTCCAATTGGACAAGATTTATGAGGTTTTGGAAAAAGTAAGAAAACAGTCGCCTTTGGTGCATCACATTACAAACTGGGTAACGGTTTCGGATTGCGCCAATATCGTTAAAGTTTTCGGCGGTTCGCCTGTAATGGCGCACGCAAAAGAAGAGGCTGCCGATATGGCTTCGATTTCTAATGCCGTTGTTATAAATATAGGCACATTGACCTCTTTTACAGTAGAAGCCATGAAACGCGCGGTAAAAGCGGCCAACAAAAAAGGAATCCCTGTCGTTTTAGATGTTGTCGGAGCGGGCGCAACCAAATTCAGAAATGAAACGATAAAAAAACTTTTGAAGTTTAAAATAGACGTTATAAAAGGAAACGCTTCGGAAATCGCCGCCACAGCCGGAATCAATGTTACGACAAAAGGCGTTGACAGCGGTCATGTTTCCGGAGATATGGTTGAAATCGCCAAAAAATTAGCTGGTAAAAGAAAGTGCGTTGTTGTTGTGACGGGTAAAGAAGACATATGCACCGACGGCGAAAGCGCATGTTTAGTAAAAAACGGAACGCCTATGCTGTCACAGGTAGTCGGCACAGGATGTATGGCGGCTTCAGTCATAGGAACGTTCTGCGCCGTGGAAAAAGATTATCTTTTCGCTTCCGCGGCAGCTTTGGTTTGTTTTGAAATCGCCGCGGAAAATGCGGACAAAACCTCGGAAGGACCCGGAACTTTCAAAACCAAGCTTTTTGATAAAATCAGCACGCTCAGCGATATATCGATAAATAAAATGAAAAGAGTGGAAGAAATAAAACCATGCAGGAAATAACAGAAAAATTAAACAAACTCAAAAAAGAGAAAAACGCAATTATTCTGGCGCATATATACCAGCTGCCTGAAATACAGGATATTGCAGATTTTGTAGGAGATTCTCTGGAATTGAGCAGAAAAGCCGCGCAAACCGGCGCGGACGTTATTGTTTTCTGCGGAGTTCACTTCATGGCCGAAACCGCGGCAATACTCAGCCCAAAGAAAAAAGTATTAATTCCGGATGTTCATGCGGGCTGCCCTATGGCTGACATGATTACGGCCGAAAAATTGAGAGAGTTTAAAAAACAATATAAAAATCCGGCAGTCGTCGCTTATGTAAATACATCGGCGGACGTAAAAGCGGAAAGCGATATATGCTGTACTTCTTCAAATGCCGTCAATGTGATAAAAAGCATTGACGCCAAAACTAAAGACGCAGCGATAATTTTTGTGCCCGACAGAAATCTTGGCGCTTACGCGCAGAAAATGTCAGGCAGGAAAATGGTAATATGGAACGGTTTTTGCCCGACGCACAACAATATGCTTCCCGAAATGGTTGTCCGGATGAAAAAAGAACATCCCGAAGCGGAAGTTTTAGTTCATCCCGAATGCCGCCCGGAAGTTATCGAACTTGCGGATTTCGCGTTATCTACGGGCGGAATGTGCAAACACGCGCTTGCAAGCCCTAAAAAAGAGTTTATTATAGGCACGGAGACCGGAATTTTGTATAAACTTCAAAAGGAAAATCCTGATAAAAAGTTTTATCCGGTTTCTTCTCTCGCGGTATGTCCCAATATGAAAAAAATTACGCTTGCCAAAGTTCTGGATGTTCTTGCAAATATGAAAAATATTGTCGGCGTTTCTGAAGATATCAGAGAAAAAGCGTATGCTCCGATAAAACGCATGCTTGAAATAAATGCCTGATATGCCCTGAAGTCTTGGCGTTTTGCGGTGTTATTTTAGAGTTTATTTGCAGTTTGGGTTTCTTGAAAAATTTTTGTTTTCTGTGCCGTCATTGCGGCCTCCGAGCCGCAATCTTGTCGTAGATCCCGTATTAAGGCCTTACGGGACAGATTGCGGGTCAAGCCCGCAATGACAAATGCGGGTTTTTCAAGCAACCCAGTTATAAAATACTTTTAAAACATACACGGAGGCAGCATGGCTTATTTAAAAAAGTTGTTTTGTCTTGTATCTATTATTACAATTTCGGCTGTCGTGTCATATGCGCAGCAAACGCCGGTCAACAGTCAAACTACTTTAAGAAACGCGCTTAACGACTCTTCGGATCCGAACATTTTGCTTTCGGGTTCTTTTAATTTTACAAGCGATTTGGGAGCGCACTCCGGCAAAAACGCGGCAGTGTCTTTTAATCCTCTGATACCGGTCTTTATATCCGGCGGCAATCAATATACGGGTTTTGAATTTTTTAACTCAACCTTTACTCTTACAGGCTCTTCATCTTCAACATTTACGTCTTTTTACGGCGGCTCATTGTCATCCGGAGCCGTCGTTAACGCGAGACTCGATTCTTTTGTTTATATAAGTTCGGTAGCATTCAGTTCAAATACGGCTTTGTCCGGCGGCGCGTTTTATTCCGGAAACTCTGTTTTTAATATTGCAGGCAGCACTTTTTCAAACAATACTGCAATTGAGTCCGGCGGCGCGGTTTTTGTCATACATTCCACGGGCAGTCTCAGCAAAATATTTGCTAACGGCAATACCGCTTCAGGCCATGGCGGTTTTATGTTTGCCGCCCAAAGCTCATTTACAATTATAAACAGCACAATATCAAACAACAATGCCGCATCCGGCGGCGGATTAAGCGTTTCATCGTCAATATTTACTTTAGACCATATATATTTTGCGGATAATTCGGCTTCGTCCCGCGGAGGAGCTCTATACTTGGCAAGCACAAGAACGTTTTCCGTTTCTAACAGTACTTTTACGGGCAACAGCGCTTTATCCGGCGGAGCAGCGTATATGTCTTTTACGTCTTCGGGAATTATGAATAATGTATATGTTACAAGCAATACGGCTGACAACGGAGCCGGATTTTATATGGACAGTTCAAGGAATATTAATATAAATAACAGCCGTTTTATGTTTAACGACGCCGCGCAGTCCGGCGGGGCTTTGTATATTTCGGCAAGTACCGGCATAAATACAAATAACGTGCGGTTTTCAAGCAATTCGGCCGCAGCAAACGGCGGAGCCGTATTTGCCGATAATTCTGGGATTGCTCTTGTATCCGCATATGCCGGAAATAACTCGGCAAATAACGGCGGAGCGTTTTATTTTCTTGGCAGCTCGGCAATTATAGGAAACGGCAGGTTTGAAAATAATATTGCTCACTCTTCCGGCGGAGCGTTTTATATGATGTCATCTTCGGCCGTATTGAACGGTCCGGTTTTTTCCGGCAACAGAGCCTCTTCAAACGGCGGCGCGATATATGCCGAAAATACTTACATAAATATTCAAAACGCGCAGTTTAACGGAAATATCGCGGGAGTTTCCGGCGGCGCAATATACGTAAGAAACTCTTCCGCGGTTCTAAACAATGTTTCTTTTTCAGGCAATATTTCCCAAAACGGCGCGGCGGCATATATTGACAACAGCGAACTTATAGTAAACAACGGAACTTTCGCAAATAATTTATCATACGGCCGCGGCGGAGCTTTTTACGTCGCCGCCGGTTCAAAGCTTGTTCTAAACGCCTTGAACTCCGACATAAAATTTGAAGGAAACACAGATTCGACCGGAGCGAACGATATTTATCTGGCAAATAATTCAGCTCTTACGCTAAACGCCCAAAACAGCGATATTTTATTGGGCGGAGGCATTGCGCACGCGGCGTCGCCTTCAAATATTTCGATAAATAAAACCGGCGCGGGAAATTTGCAGCTCGGCGGAAATAGCGTAATACAATGTACTTTCACCATTACGCAGGGCGGCGTGGTTCTTAACGAATCGGCTTCCCTGGCCATAAACAATCTTACTGTAGGCCCGGGCAACATGTTTTTAGCGGGAAGAAATTCTTCCGTCAACGTAAGCGGAATTTTTAACATAGAATCCGGAGGAACTTTAAGCGTTGAAGATACTGCTTATTTTCGCTCGGCAACTCTGAATGTTCGCGGAAATTTAAGTGTCGGCGTAGATTTAAAAAGCAGCACCTCTACCACAATAAGGGCAAATACTGTAAATATTGATCCTTCCGGCAGACTTTTGATCGGCGGAAATCTTAGCGTAGGAAGGGGAACTTTCACAATTGTTAACGCGACCGCTATAAACGGCAATTTCAGCGTGTCCAGCGGAGCATACGGGGCAAGAATAAACTGGGCATTAAGCCGCTCAGGCGGAAATCTTAATCTTTTTGTCGAGAGTATAGGGTATAATGAACTTCAAGGGCTTACGCATAACCAGCAGCAAGCCGCGAATATACTTAATGCCGAGTACGACTCTATTTTTGCAAATAACGGCGGATTTTGGAGAAACGTCGTTTCGCCGATGGATGCGCTTAATCTTGACGACTTGAAAGAAACTTTGGGCGCGCTGTCCGGCGCTTTCTACGCGGACTTGTTTAAATCCGCTGCCGTTAACAGCCAAAAACGCAATATGTTCGGACAGATAAGAGAAAAAATGGCGCCGGATGAAAATTCATGGGTGCAGGCTTCCGGTTCTCTTTTGACATTCAAAGACGAAAATATTCCGCAATCCGATTTTGAAGATACCAGCTGGGGAATACAGGCAGGCTGGGACCTTAAAAACAGCGACGGTTTGATCGGCGGTTTGATGATCGGATACAGAAGGAATGACGCGGAACAGGAAAATGATAAAGCTGGAATCAACAGTCTTGAAGCCGGCGCTTACGGAGCGTGGTTTAAAAACTCTTTTGAATTTAAAGGAATTTTATCTTTAGGATTTCAGTCTTATACAACCGAAAGAAAAATTAAAACTTTAAATACGGGCGCCGCCCGCGGAAATTTTTCGGGATACAGCGCTTCTTTTGACGGAAATATCGGATATGAAATCGGAGTGAGCAGCGCGATTGCCTTAAAGCCGTTTATCGGCTTTAGCGCAGCGGCTGTAATAAATGAAAGTTTTAACGAAGAAGGCGACTTCGGCCTTACAATAGCCTCGCAAAATTATTTATATTCAGACGCTCTTTTGGGCTTAGGTTTTAAAGGATATCATAAAAGAGTCGAATGGTACATAAACGGCGGAGCAGGCTATGCGCTCACAGGCATGCAAAATGAGCTGGAAACCGAATTTGTTCAGGCGGACGGTAAGATGAAAGTAAAAGGTTTGGAGCAGGGAGATATGATACTAAGCGCAAACTGCGGAATAGAAGTTACCGTCACCGAACAGGTATATATTTACACGCACGGCGGGTACGCTTCCTCTGACGGATATGAAAACATTTCAGCAAATGCCGGCCTAAGATATAGATTTTAACGGCAATTACGAATTACGAATGACGAATTACGAATCAACGGCGAACGGCAAAGACAATTACAGTAATTACGAATAAGTTGTAATCTACAATTTTTTGTTTTGTCTTTTGATTCGTAATTCGTAATTGCCGTTATAGCCCTTCTTAATTACAAAAAACCCCCTAAAAAGAACATATTGCATATCGAATGATGTAGTCTTATACTTTAGATAAGTATAAGAAGATGCGTCCGCTTCTAAAAAAGGAATTTTTCATGAATATCAAAGCACAATGGCCGGGGTTTATTTTTGCGTTTACCCTGTTCATGAGCGCTCCGGCTTCGAACGCTTTTGCTGCAAATATTTTGAAAAGCGTTGAAGGTACGCAGCTGAACATTTACACTACGAGCGAACGGCTCGTCTGTGATGTTGTTCTCCTGAGTCCGTCGGCCGCTGCTACCCCTGTCGGCTGGTCGGTTAAAAATTATTTTGGAGTGATGGTCAGTTCCGGAAATACTTCTGTTGCTGTGGGGCGGAGTTCGGCTCAAGTCGATCTCGGATTTATGGATACGGGACATTATGTTGTTACCGCTTCGGTTCCCGGAGAAAGCGTTTCCGGGGACTTTGCCGTTGTGATACCCTATGAACAGCGCAAGCCTCTGACCGATTCGCCTTTTGCGACAGATACAGCCGTCGCTTGGGTGCTTTTGGATTGGTATAAAAAAGCGTTTAACGCAAGCAGTTGGTCATCGCCGCAGGAAGGAGACAAATGGCGGGACCTTTATATCAGGGCGGTTAGGCTCAGCGGCGTTAAATGGATAAGGGATAGAATGAGTTGGAGCGGGATACAAAACACTAATAAAAACACTTTCTCCTATACTGCGCAAAATATCTACGCCAAGCTGTCTTACGGAGCAGGTATCAAGATATTGCAATGCTTCACCGGAACGCCTGCTTGGGCTTTAACGTCTCAGGAGAAAATAGACGCGAACAAGGCAGCTAAAGCATATACGTTGCCGGACGACCTGATGTCCGTTTACGAGTTCGGACGAAATGCCGGCTACTATTACAGGAACGATATTGGCATGTGGGAAGTCTGGAACGAGCCGGAACCGCTTAACTATATGACCGGAGAACACGAGGGGCCTGACAAATTCGCCGCGTTCTTAAAGGCTGCGTCCATCGGCTTTCGCGATTGCGGAGCAGCCAGTACTCCTCTCGTTACCATTGGCGGGCTTGTCAATCGCATAAGATTTGATACGATTGCTTTGTATCAGGACACTCTGTTTGATAACGGAATTATCAATTACATCGATGCATATAACTTCCATAGCCATCAGGACAACTTGAAACCTGAAGGGCCCTATGACGATTTTCCTATTGGTAACAACAATGCTCATTTGACCTTGAAAAACAGCCTTGCCGGCGCCGAAAATATGCCTGTGTGGGTAACAGAGGCAGGCGGAGCGATTGTCAGCTACACAGGCCCCTTTGGAGAGCTGGAAACTTATGAAGCGCAGAAGGCGCAGGCGCGGTATTTAGTTACTTCCGCGGCGATAAGCCTGGCCACCGGGGTGGATAAGCATTTCTGGTTCCTCGGCTTGCCTTTTATTGATGGAGGAGGTGAAGAAGGCAGCCGTATAAATTATTGGGGATCCTTCTCTTTCCGTATGACTCCTTATGCCTCTTATGTTGCCCAAGCTGTCATGACTGAAGCTCTGGGTGAGGCGAAATACATCGGTAAATTAAACAATCTGACCGGCGACGCGAAGGGATATGTATTTAAGGACGGCAGTGATACTGTGCTGGTTCTCTGGGACGCGAGATCGGCGAGCGCATCATCTACAGCGACATTGCCCCTGGGAAAAAGCGGAATCCTCACGGACATCATGGGCGGCACGAAACCCGCCACAGTCACCGGAGGTACTTTCAACCTTACGCTCGGCCCCGACCCCGTCTATCTGAGAGTTTCCGGCGATATTCCTACGAGCGTGTACACGCCGTCGAATTATACGAACAAGGCTCTTGCGCCTAAAACATTTTCAAAAGCTCAAAAAATTGTGCTTGACCAGAGCTTCCCGATAGAATCCCGTAAAAACGTAAAGGTGGAAGGCGCTTATTCATTAAATCCCAATACGCAAACCGATGTTGATGTAACCGTATATAACTTCAACGATGTTCAGGTCACCGGCACGGTGGAGGGATTGTTCACGAAGGCGTCCGAAAACGCCGTCTATACCGTGAGCGGTCCGCAGAGCGTCACGGTTCCAGCATATTCCAGTACAACTCTGACTTACAACGTGAAAATTACCGGCGGCGCCGCTAAACTCAGTTTTACGGGAAAATTTAACGGCATAGGTCAAACAAGCCCATCTGTGGCAAACGTCAAGACGCCGTTTGTTCTTGACAGATTCGGCGAGCCGGACATTCGTTTTTCATGCGGCATCGATAATTGGGACCAGTTTACGGCAAGCAACGCGCAGTATAGAGGCACTTGGAAGTGCGTTAACGGAAAGCTGA
>JGI24705J35276_12238663_pt1 | contig 33916 bp, 30 predicted proteins | sample TergutNt197P4_FD_35276 | JGI IMG/M metagenome (IMG submission 35276) | reverse complement strand
AAGACAAGGACACATTACATCATGTTGCCGCAAAGCGGCAATACATCATTAGCGCAGCGACATCATGCGCCGAAGGCGTACATCATGCCTTTGTGCTGTCAAGGTGTCAAGAACTTTCATGCGTTTGTCGTGAGGTTTATATGCACAAATCCATAATTTTAAAAAATATCAGTCTGTATTTCCCAAACAAAATCTGTTTTGAAAATTTTTCAGCTCAAATACAACCCGGCAGCCGTATTGCGGTAATAGGCAATAACGGGAGCGGAAAATCCTCTCTTTTAAAAATAATTTCCGGAACTCTGCAGCCTTCCGAAGGCGAAATACTCAATAACGGCAATATTATTTTCGGGTATGTGCCTCAGCTTATACATGAATATGAAAATCTGAGCGGCGGACAAAAATTCAATAAGGCGCTGAGCGCCGCATTATCGCTGCGTCCTGACGCTCTTTTGCTTGACGAGCCCACTAATCACCTTGATTTAAAAAACCGTAAATCTCTTATAAAAATGCTTGAGCATTATAACGGGACTTTGATCATAGTTTCTCATGACGCGGAGCTTTTAAGAAGTTCAATTGATACTTTTTGGCATATAGACAACGGCAAAATTACCGTGTTTTCGGGAAGATTTGACGATTATAAAAATGAGTTGTTCCAAAAAAGGCAGAGTCTTGAAAAAGAGCTTTCCGGTTTGAAAAAAGAAAAAAAAGAAAATCACAAAGCTCTGATGAAAGAGCAGAAAAGAGCAAAAAAAAGCAAAGAACGCGGCGAGAAATTTGTAAATCAAAAAAAATGGCTTCCTGCAGTCGGCGATTTAAAACAAAGCTCCGCGGAAAAAGCTTCCGGCAGAAATAAAGAAAACATAAGCGAAAGAAGAGGCAGCATAAACGAACAGCTTTCCGCATTGAGAATCCCGGAAATTTTAAAACCGAAATTTTCATTAACCGCAAAAGATATCGGTTTTAAAACCATACTTTCTTTAAGCAATGCAAGCGCCGGTTATGCGGGGAAACCGGTTTTGCATGATTTAACTTTGTCGGTATCAGGCAACGGGCATCTTGCAATAACCGGAGATAACGGTTCAGGCAAAAGCACTCTTCTTAAAGCGATTTTAAATTATCCGGAAATAACCAAAGAAGGCTTTTGGGATGTGCCGGATGCCGATGATATTGCCTATCTTGACCAGTATTACGGCACCTTAGATGACAATAAAACCGTTATTGAAACATTATCGCAAGCAAGCCCGCAAAAAACGCATGACGAATTAAGGGATATTTTAAACGGATTTTTATTCAGGAAGAATGAAGAAGTAAATAAAAGAGTCGAACTTTTGTCCGGCGGAGAAAAAGCCCGTTTAAGCCTTGCCAAAATCGCGGTTAAAACTCCAAAACTTTTACTTATAGACGAAATTACAAATAATATAGATTTGGAGACAAAAGAGCATGTTACTCAGGTTTTAAAAGAGTATCCGGGAGCAATGGTGATAGTATCCCATGACATAGCTTTTTTAAAAGATTTGGGAATAACAAATTTTTATGAATTATAGATAAAAAAGATGAAGTTTAGAGAGCTTAGAGGTTTAGAAGCTTGGTAACGGCTTTGTCTTTGTTTTTGCTAAGCTTCTAAACCTCTAAGCTCTCTAAACTTCCTAATGCATCCCTTTGTTTGACAAAACATTTTAAATATATAATAATTATATTAAAGTAAATACCGCTCATATCAAGAGTTTAAAACTTGTATGCGCGGTTTCTAATTTGATAGCGGAACAATAATTTTATGTCAAATGAAATTTTATTAATACTTATCGTTGCAGTTCCCGTCCTTTTCTCATCTCTGCTTCCGGTAATCGGCCAGTTTTCGGTAAAAGCAAGAAATATTTCTGCTTTATCTCTTGCCTTAATCACGTTTATTTTAGGCTTATTTCTGGCTCCTTCTGTTTTTGCGGGAAATATAGTTTCATTTTATTATGATTTGCCTTTGGGCCTCAATTTTATATTGAAAGCCGATGCGTTTGCCTTATTTTGCGCGCTGGTTTCTTCTCTTGTAAGCGCAATAATAGTTTTTTATTCTTTCGAATACATTGATTCTTATAAAAACCAGAATGAATACTATTTTACAGTGCTCTTATTTTTAGGCTCAATGATGGGCATAATTTTTTCGGCAAACCTCATTTTCCTTTATATTTTCTGGGAAATGACGGCGATTGCTTCATGGCGTTTGATAGGTTTTTTCAGGAAAGAAGATTATGTACGGCGCGCCAATAAAGCTTTCATGGTTACGGCAGGAGGCGCGTTTCTGATGCTGGCAGGGTTTATTATGCTTGCCGAGCAGGCCGGATCATTTGATTTTGCCGCTATTCACACGGCAATAGCGCCCGGAACCGTTAAGAATATAACGGTTATTTTAATTTTATGCGGAATTTTCGCTAAATCAGCCACTTTTCCTTTTCATACCTGGCTTGCCGACGCTGGCGTTGCTCCGTCGCCGGTGACGGCTTTGCTTCATGCCGCGGTTCTTGTAAAAATAGGCGTTTATGTTTACGCGAGATTATTTAACGGCGTGATAATTCCTTCCGAAACAATAAAAATAACAGTATTTGTAATAATAGCTTTGAGCGCTTTTATAGCGGGCGGAGCAGCGCTTATTGAAAAAGATATAAAAAGAATAATAGCTTTTTCAACCGTAAGCCAGCTTGCTTTTATATTTTTAGGCTTTGCAGCCGGCACGCGTTTGGCTTTTGCGGGCTCAATGCTGTTTATTCTTATGCATTCTGTTGCTAAAGCGGGTCTTTTCCTCAGCGCCGGCATAATTGAGCATAAAACGCACACAAAAGATATAACAAAAATGGGCGGCCTTTCAAAAGTTATACCTGTAACTTATATTGCATTCCTTTTGTGCATGATGTCTGTTATAGGCATACCTCCGACCGGCGGTTTTTTCAGTAAATTTATGGTTATTACAGGCGCGGCTGACGCCGGATATATAGGCGTTGCCGTAGTTTTTACGGCTGCCGCCACTTTGACTATACTGTATATGCTAAGAGTATTTTATAAAGTGTTTTTGGCAGAGCCCGTTGGCAGTTTTGAGACGGATAAATCGTCTGTTTGGTCGCCGATGAATTTAAGCGTAGTTCTGCTTGCCGCTATATCGTTAATATGCGGTTTGGCTTTCGGCAAACTTACTTTTATAGCTGAACTTGCGGCAAATCAAATGTTTGGGATAGTTAAATGAACGTATTGATACTGTTTCTAATCATCATTCCGGTTTTATTCTCAATAGCGCTTTTTTTCACGCCGGAAAAATATAGAAAATTTAAGGAAGTATTTTTCGTAACTGTCGTTGTGTTCAATTTATGGGCGGTTTGTTATTATTTTGCGAAAGATATCTTTATTTACTTGGAATGGGCGGCTTTTAATTTTTATTTTTCCGTAATAATGACAAGGTTTGTAGAGTTTTTTCTTGTAATTGCGGCGTTTTTTGCTTTGCTGGCGGCTATATTTGCCGTAAGAAGCATGAAAGATAATCCGAAAGCGCATCTTTTTAAAGCAGGCATGCTTTTTGCTCTTGCGTGCGTAAACGGCGCTTTGATTACCGACAGCTTTATCTTTCTTTTAGTTTTTATTGAAGCTTTGGCGATTCCTTTTGTTATGATGATACTGGCTTCGGCAAATAATAATAAAAAGCTCGCTATTAAAGCTTTTACAATTACGGCAATAGCCGATTTATTTTTGATGATGGGAATCGGGATTGTTTACTTCCTGACAAAAACAATGAATATTTCCGAAGTTTCGCTCTCGCTTGAGGGCTTTTTGCCGGCTGTCGCGTTTATTTTCATAGTGATAGGCGCTGCGGGCAAACTCGGAGTGATGCCTTTTCACAGCTGGATGCCGGAAGCTTCGGAAAAAACTTCTGTCCCTTTCATGGTTTTTATGGCCACAGCCGCGGAAAAAATTTTAGGTATATATATATTGTATGTAGCTTTGAAAATATTCGGCGTTTCCGGCGGCAGTTTGATAACTTATATATTAATCGGCGTTGTTGCCGTCAGCGCAGTTCTTGCGGCTCTTTTGGCAAACAGCCAGAAGAGTTTCAAAAAAACGCTCATTTATACAAGCATAAGCCAGGGCAGTTTTATGATGATAGCCATGCTGACGGCTCTTCCCGTGGCAGTTGCAGGAGCGGTTTTGCATCTTTTGGCGCATACAATATATAAGTCATGTTTGTTTTTCGCAGCAGGAATTATAGATGACAGCAAAGCCGAAACGGTTTCATATAAAAAGAATCCGTATATATTTATGTGTTTTATTTTGGCAATAGCTTCATTTATAGGCGTTCCGCTGTTTGCGGCGTTTTATTCAAAAGAAATGATTTATGAAGGCGCTTTGCACTTAGGCATTGTTTGGTATATAATTATGATTCTTGTGACATTTTTATGCTCAAGCGCTGCTTTGAACTGGCTCGGGAAAATATTTTTTAACGATGACGCCAAATTTTTTGAATATCCGGTAACTTCAATGATTCCGACGGTAACTGCGGCATTATTGTGCTTAATGTTAGGTATATTTAAAGATATTCCGCTTGCGATTATTCATAACGAGATTCCTTTTCCCGCGCAAGAGCATGCCAGTCTTTTGATTATAATAGTTTCGCTTTCGGCTCTTGTAGTTGTTCTTGTTAATTTTATTGCCGGATATAAAAAATATAACAACGGGCTGGGTTTTGTAAAGCCTGTCGTTTCGGTTTTGAAAATAGACAAACTTGATGAAAATGAAAATGCCGACCCGTACAATTTAGCGATGAATTTTTATAATTATTTTGCCGAAGCTTCATTCAGTTTTGATAAAGCTTTAAACTGGGTTTATGACACGGCTTTTGTAAAATCCGTTTTATTTTGCTCGGAGCTTTTTAAAAAAGCTCATAACGGGAGCATGTCCAGATATATAATTTGGGCTTTGTGCGGCATAGCGGTAATAATTTTATTTTTCGTATAGAGGACAGATGACGGTTTCACTTATTTTTATTCCTATTCTTTTGGTAATTTTGCTTAATATTCCGAGGCTTTCCGGAAAAACGGCATATTATGTTGCTTTGGCTTTTTTTGCTTACCAGCTTATAGCCATTTTTATTCCGACGTTCGGTTCGGTTCAGCTTGCGGAAGTTGTAAATAAGCTATTCCGCCTGAATGTTTATGCCGACGGAATATCCAAGATAATGCTTATTTCCGCCGCTATTGTCGCTTTCACGGCGCTTATGACTTCAAAATCATTCGTAAAGCATGACAGCAGATTATTTTCTCTTTCTAATCTTATGCTTTTGGCGGTTGCGGGCATAAACGGAATAGTTTTTGCGCGGGATATTTTTACGGTTTATGTATTTATTGAAGTGATAGCGGCGGCTTCATACATAATGATTGTTTTGGATAAGACAGAAAGTTCTCTTGAAGGCGGCTTTAAATATTTTATAATTTCTTCGATTGCCACGGTTATGATGCTTTTTTCCGTGGCGCTGTTTTTTCTTGTGGCGGGCGGAACCGGGTTTGAAGAGATATCGGCAGCCGTACACAACTTCGGAGGAAATACGATTATTTTGCTTGCAATAATGCTTTTTGTAAGCGGTCTTCTGATAAAAGGCGGATTAATACCTTTTCACGCGTGGCTTCCCGGCGCTTACTCTTCTGCCCCTGCCGGAGTTTCAATATTTTTGGGCGGCATAGTTACAAAAACTACGGGAACATTTGCTCTTATAAGATTTTTTTATTCCGTTGTTGGGTTTAATGATAATATAAAGATGGTTCTTTTAATAGTCGGTTCTGTTTCGGTTGTAGCCGGCGCGGTTGCCGCTATAACGCAGAAAGATTTTAAAAAAGTTTTGGCTTATTCAAGCATAAGCCAGGTAGGATATATTGTTATGGCAATAGGCGCGGGAACTGCTTTCGGCATAGCGGCAGCCGTATTTCACATTTTTAACCATGCGATATTTAAGTCTCTTTTATTCCTGAATGCCGCCGCCGTTGAAAAGCAGACCGGCAGGCTTGATGTCGACAGTTTCGGCGGTCTTGGCGCAAAAATGCCCGTGACCTCCGCTACTACGGCTATTGCGTTTTTATCAGCTGCGGGATTTCCGCCTTTATCGGGTTTTTGGAGCAAACTTTTTATTATAATTGCATTGTGGTCTGCCAACTATAAAGGTTTTGCTTTAGTGGCGATACTTGCCGGCATATTAACTATGGCATATTTCCTGAATTTGCAGAAGAAAGTATTTTTCGGCGAAGTTTCGCCAAATGTGGAAAATGTTAAGGAAGCGCCTTTGTCCTTTACCGTTCCGGCGGTTGTTTTATGCGCGATAACGATACTTGCGGGTATCGGTTTTTATTATATAATTAAAACTTTGATTTTTCCGGCAGTGGGAATTATTTAACGGCAGTTAATAGTTAATAGATAATAACTAATAGTTGTTGTATTTCGGCGAAGCCGAAATCTATTAATTAGGTTTTCACTTCGCGAAAACACCGAAACTATTAACTGTTGTTTAAAGGGGTTAAATGGCTATTCACATTTTATTATTATCATTAATAATTATCTGCGCGGCTTTTGCCGTTGTGCGCACAAGGGTGATAAGAGCGGCAATAATGCTTGCGGCGATAAGCATATTTGTCACAATAGTTCTTTTTGTTTTAAATATGCCGCTTGCGGCAATATTTGAACTTTCTGTCTGTGCCGGGCTTATAACTGTTATATTTATAAGCGTTATAAGCTTAACAAATCCGCTGACTGTCGAAGAACGCTTTGAAGAAAGAGACAATATGTTTAAAAAGTTCCTTCTTCTTCCGGTTTTAATAATCATTTGCGCCGCGTCTTTTTACATGCTTACAAAGGGAATTAATTTTATCCCGATTCTTGACGTCTCCGAAGCCGCTGAGATTTCCGACAAAGCGGCGATGTGGCACTTGAAACAGATTGATTTGATAGGTCAGATAATAATAATTTTGACGGGAGTTTTCGGCGTTGTTGTTTTGTTTAAAGATAATAAGGATGACAAAAAATGAGCTATGAAGCTTTAATGCTTTTCAAACTGTATTTAATAACAGCTCCGGTACTGTTTGTAATCGGAATTTACGCGATTATTGTCACAAGAAATATTATTTCGATGATTATCGGCCTTGAAATAATGACAAAAGGCGTAACGATACTTCTTGCCGCAGCGGGATTTTTTAACGGAAGGCCGCATTTGATGGAGCCTTTAATTATAACTATGATAGTCATTGAAGTTGTCATTTTGATGATCGCGGCCGGTTATATAATAAATATCGCGAAAAAACATAATTCATTAGACGTTGAAAATATAAAAAATATTAAAGGATAAAAATGAATTGCCCGTATGCTTTAATTATAATTTTGCCTCCGGTAGTTTTTTTACTGATATTCGTATTTTTTCTGATACTTTCTTTTTTTACGGAAAAAATATCGTATAAAAACCCTGATAATCCCGAAGGAAAAACAAAGGCTTATGCCTGCGGCGAAGACGTTAAAGAGCATAGAATACGTCCGAATTACAGCGAGTTTTTTCCGTTTGCTTTTTTCTTTACCATAATGCACGTGATTGTTCTTGTAATAGCTACTTCTCCGGAAGAGATTACGGATTCGCTGTCAACGGCCTTGCTTTTTGTCGTTGCTGCTTGTTTAAGCATACTTATAATATTCCGGAGCGAAAGAAATGATTAAATCGGTTCAAAAACTTGTTAACTGGGCACGCCTTAAATCTCCGTGGATAATACATTTCAATACCGGTGCGTGCAATGCTTGCGATATTGAAATAGTCGCGGCGCTTACTCCTACGTACGATTTGGAGAGATTCGGCATACAGCTTAAAGGAACGCCGAGACATGCCGACGTCCTTTTGTGTTCAGGCCCTGTCACAAGACAGATAAGAGACAGGCTTATAAGAATTTATGAGCAGCTGCCTGAGCCTAAATTTGTTATTGCCGTGGGTACGTGCGCATGCTCGGGCGGAATTTTTGACGGCTGTTACAACATGCTTTCGGGCATTGACGAAGCAATACCGGTTTCCGCCTATATTCCCGGATGTCCGACAAGCCCGGACGCTATTATTGACGGAGTGTCTAAACTTTTGAAGAGTTTTGAAGAAAAAGAGGCTAAAGCCTTAGAGGAAAAAGAGGGTACAAAAAGTGGAAAATAATCACCCCATAGCCGAAAAAATAGTTTCTAAATATCCGGAGCTGTCTGAAAACTTAAGAGTTCAGAGAGAAAAAAGAATCTGGATGAAGATTCCGTATTCCCGGTTCCGTGAATTTTTGGAGTTTGCGGCAAAAGATCTGAAAGTTGATATTTTTTGCATGCTTACCGGTTTAGACGATAAAGAAAATTATTCTTTTATTTATCATATGGCTGACATTAACGGGCTTATTCTCAATATAGAGACATCAATACCGAAAAACGGCGAACTTTCAATTAAAACGATTACGGATATGTATCCAGCCGCAGATTTGCAGGAAAGAGAAGTTTACGATTTGCTCGGCATAAAGATTGAAGGATTGAAGGAAGGAAAAAGGTATCCTCTTCCCGATGACTGGCCGGATGGCGAATATCCTTTGAGAAAAGACTGGACTGTGGACAGATTAGATAAAAAAACTCCTTCTGAAGAAGTAAAGGGGGAAAACAAATGACAAAAAAACTTGTAATACCGATAGGCCCGCAGCATCCTGCTTTAAAAGAGCCGGCGAGTTTTGACGTAACTTTACAGGGTGAAAAAGTTGAAAATATAATGGTAAAGCTCGGATACAATCACAGAGGAATAGAAAAAGCCTGCGAGACAAAACCGTATCTTCACGATATTTATTTGATAGAAAGGGTTTGCGGGATATGCTCGCATTCGCATTCCACGTGCATGATTCAGGCTATTGAAGAGCTTGCGGGTTTGGATGTTCCGATGAGGGCAAAGTATATACGTTCAATTGTCGGCGAAATGGAGCGCATTCACAGCCATCTCCTATGGCTCGGCGTTGCCGCCCATGAAATAGGTTTTGACACTTTGCTTATGTACACATGGCGCGACAGGGAAATTATTATGGACTTGCTTGCGTCGCTTACGGGCAACAGAGTCAACTATGCCGTTAATGTTATCGGCGGTGTAAGAAAAGATATTGAAGAAAGCGAAAAAGAGCAGATTTTAAAAGCCATGGATTCTCTTGAAGAGAGAACAAAATATTATATTCAGGTTTGTACAGAAGAAATAACTTTAATTAAAAGGCTTTCAAAAGTAGGATATTTGTCTCCTGAAGACGCGGTAAGAATGGGAGCCGTAGGGCCTACGGGCAGAGCGTCCGGAATTACAAGAGACGCGAGAAAAGAAGATCCGTACGCGGCTTACGGCGAAATTGATTTTAAAGTAATTTCCGACGACCACTGCGACGTTTACGGAAGAGCTTTGGTTCGCGTCGGCGAACTTATGGAATCATACTCAATTATAAGACAGCTTATAAAGAAATTACCGGCTACGCCTTTGAAAGTTCCAGCACCGTTAAAAGTTACAGCAGGCGAAGCCGTTAGCAGATACGAAGCGCCAAGGGGCGAGGACGTGCATTATATACGCTCAAACGGTACGGATAAGCCCGAAAGAGTAAAGCTCAGAGCTCCTACTCTTGCCAATGTCCAGTCGGTTTCAACTATGCTTGAAAAAGGCTATCTTGCCGATGTATCAATAGTTATCGCGGCAATTGACCCTTGTTTTTCGTGTACGGACAGAATGATAGTTGCTCTTAACGATAAATCCTGCGCGGCTTCTTCTGAAATTACGTGGAAGCAGCTCAGAGAACAGAGCATTGACTGGTACAAAAAGAACAGAGGCGTTGATTTTAGTAAGGTAAAATTGAATATTAAATGACAGTCGTCATTGCGAGGAATGAAATGACGAAGCAATCTAGACAATAAAGTTCTGGATTGCCGCGTCGGAAACAAAGTTTCCTCCTCGCAACGACAACAAAACAATATAAAGGTGCTTAACTAAATTTCATAAAACAAATTTAAACTGAAAGGATAATTGATGTTATTAGCATTGTTGTCGATTTTTATTTTTCCGGGGTTTTTATTTCTGCTTATTCTCGCGCTTGCCGGAGAATATTTGGATAGAAAACTGTATGCCAGAATGCAGAACAGAATCGGGCCTCCGTGGTTTCAGCCTTTTGCCGATCTCGTAAAACTTTTGGCAAAAGAGCTTATTATTCCTGAAGAGGCCGACAAAAGAATTTTTAAAGTTTTGCCGCTTGTTGCTTGCGCAGCCGCTACAACCGCGTTTCTGTTCATGCCGGTGTGGAATCCTGATACCTTGTTTAATTTTAAAGGCGATATCGTCGCCGTAATTTACATTATGACAATACCTACGCTTACTTATTTTTTGGGCGGGTGGTATTCGAGGTCATTATATTCGCTTATAGGCTCAATGCGCGTTTTGACACAGCTGTTTGCTTATGAAGTTCCGCTTCTTATGGCTGTTCTGGCTCCTGGGATCCTTGCAAATTCATGGACGTTTTCGACGGTAATAAATTTTTATTCTGCTAACGGATTTTTATTTTTAGTTAATATTATAGGTTTTGGTGTTGCGCTGGTAGCGGTTCAGGGAAAGCTTGAAAAAGTTCCTTTTGATATACCTGAAGCGGAAACTGAAATCGTGGCAGGCACGTTTACGGAATATACCGGGCCTTTGTACGCGTATTTTAAATTGGCGATGAATATACAGACGATAGCCGTAGCTACTCTTCTTGCCGCGGTGTTTATGCCTTTCGGGTATAACAGCGGCTTTATTTTAGGAATTCTTATTTACTTGATAAAAATAGCTTTTATTATTTCTCTTTTGGCTGTTATCAGGACAATTTTTGCGAGAATAAGAATGGATCAGATGATACGTTTCTGCTGGCAGTATCTTGCTCCGCTCGCTTTGCTTCAGATTACGATTAATATTATTTTAAAGGCTGCCACACAATGAAAAAATTAGGAAAGATGCTTTTTGAGGCTTTAGCTTCTCTGTTTAAAAAACCGGCTACGTCGGAATATCCGTATAAAAAGCGCCCGATTCACGGAAGCATTGCCGGCATGATATCTTTTGAGCAGCCAAAATGCATAGGATGCGGCATATGCGTAAGAAACTGCCCGGCAAGCGCGATTAAAATAAAAAAAACAGAAGAAGATAAAGTGTTCAGTTGCGAGCTGTCTCTTGCGAACTGTATTTTTTGTTCGCAATGTGTTTTAACATGTCCGAAAAAAGCTTTGAAGACTACCGATAATTTTGAACTTGCGCAGATAGACAAATCAAAACTTACCATAAAGCTTGAAGAGTTTGCTCATAAAACAGAAAGTGTTGAGCCTATTAAGCAGCAGGAAGAGCAGACAGCTAAAAATAATGCCATTGATGATGCCGAAAATACGGATTCAAAACTTACGGTAAAACTCGAAGAGCTTGTCCCTCAAAACAAAAAAGCTAAAAAAGGCAGTTAAGAGAGAAAAGAGAATAGAGAATAGTTAACATTAAGATAATAGTTTTTGCGATGTTATTTGCTATTATCTATTCTCTCTTATCTGTTCTCTATTCTCTGCCTTTAAAATTATGGAAAAAATCAAAATAATTCTCAACGAATTTTTAAAAGACGGCAAAAAAGCTGTTTTTCTTGCTGTCGGTTCTGAACTCAGAGGCGACGATGCCGCCGGAATTGCTGCTGCCGGCGAGCTTGTTAAAGAAAATCTTCCCAACGGTTTTAAAGTTATGCTCGGATATACCGCGCCGGAAAATTTGACCGGCGAAATAAAGAAATTCGCTCCGTCGCATTTAATAATATGCGATGCCGCCGACAGCGGTTTAAATCCTGGTGAAATAAGCGTAATTTCAACGGACGATATACAGGGAGCGGCATTTTCAACGCATATGATGCCGATGAATGTTTTTATAAACTATATTTCAAAGGATAATCCTCTAAAAACGCTGATCATAGGCATTCAGCCTGAAAATTTAGAGTTCGGAGCCGAAATGTCCGAATCAGTAAAAACGGCAGCCGTTAATCTTTCAAAAATAATTTTTCAAGCGGTTGTAAATTCAAAAATTTAACTCGGCCGTATAATATCGCTGGCAAAAATACAGAAAACTATATAGAATATCACTATATTTAGAAACAAGAGTGAAGAGTTAAGAGTGAAAAGTGAAGATAATGAGCGCTTCGCGCGGATGTTTAGTGAAAGCTGTTAACGTATCTTCACTCTGTCGTTGAACGGGGAAATATGAAACTTATTAAATTATTCACGCTTTTTTTAATGTCTGCCGTTATTTTTGTGTCTGTCGTTTACGCTGAAACTGTTATCTTTTACCAGACGAATATTGATGATCCGGCGGCGTGGTCTGTTTTAAACAGCAGCGCGGGAAGCACTGGTATAATCACAGGAACATTAGTATTAACCTCATCCCAAAATATCACTGCAAATAATATAACCCTTCAATCAGACACAGGAGCATGGAGAACTCTCATATCCGGCGGTTCGCACAGATTTTTCAATGTTGCCGGCGGAAATACTTTAACTTTAGATAATATAATTTTGACAAGAGGCGCATATGACGGTCTGAGTACGGAAGGCGGAGGCGCCATATATGTCGGCGGTACGGGATTGACGTTAAATGGGAATTTTTCAATTGAAGCCAGCAGCGCGAGCACTTACGGCGGAGCTGTTTATGTCGCGTCCGGAACGGCGACATTTGGCGGTTCGGCAAGTTTTATAAGAAATTATGTCGTCGACGCTCTCGGTCACGGCGGAGCAATTTATTCCGGCGGCGATATTGTTTTCAGTTCCGGCAGTTACTTGAATCTTCAAAGCAATTCATCCGGATGGGACGGCGGCGGTATCTATACAGGCAGCGGCACTGTAAGCATAGGCGGCCAAGCCAATATAAGCAGCAATACGGCAAGAACCGGTAATGGCGGCGGTATATACGCGTCAAGCGGAGTTTATTTTTATGATAAAAACGCCGTAATAATAATATCTTCGAATGTTACCCAATATTTGGGCGGCGGAATATATTCCGGAAAAGACATTGTTTTTGACGGCGGAGCAGAAATAAAACAAAATATTGCGATGGTCGGCGGAAGCACCAGTACGGAACACAGAGGCGGAGGTTTATACGCCGCATCAACCGTAGAATTTACAAATCAAGATATGACAATAAATTTGCGGCAAAACAGCGCAATTTATTCAGGCGGAGCCATATATGCCGTTTCGGATGTAACATTTTCCGGTTCGGCAGTCATAACCTTAAACAAAGTTGAAACTTCGTCCGGCGGAGCGATTTATTCCGGCGGAAGTATAAATTTTGACAACTCTTCAGGAACTGCCTCAATATCTTTAAACGCTTCAACAGACGGCTCCGGCGGCGCCCTTTTTTCGCAAAACGATATAATTTTTAGCGGTTATGTAAATGCCGTGTATAATTCCGCCGGCAATGGCGACGGAGGAGCGTTTTATTCAAAAACATTAACTATAAGCGACGGCGCTGAAATTACCTACAATAAAGCCGCGCGTGAAGGCGGAGCAGTATATATACACGATGGCACCAGCGATTTTTATGCGCTGTCAAAAGATGTATTATTTTCAAATAATATATCGAGCGGCGTAAGAAACGATGTTAATTTGGGAGGAAATGCGGTTCTGAATTTGACCGTAAGTACGTCAGCGTCCATGACGTTTGACGGAGGCATAACATATTCTTCCGCAACAGCCGGAAATATCGTAAACAAAGACGGTGCCGGTAATTTGTATTTAAACGGCGATTTTATATTTCAAACATTGAACATAACTTCCGGAACAGCGGTATTGGGTTCAGGTTCGTCTTTTAATGCCGTGAATTTCACCATCCAAAACACGAGCGCAAGCACTGAAACATTAACGGTTATTGATATGAGAAACGGCGATATAAACGATAATATCGTAGTATCCGGAGTTTTAACTTCAACGACAAACGGAAAAATATATCTTGATATAGATTCCGACACAGGCTTTTCGGATAAAATTTCAGCGTCAACGGCGAGCTTGAACGGCACATGGATAAAAGCCGGCATAGCCGGAATTGAAGCCGCCGAACAAACTTACAATATAATTAATTCTACTTCCGGCTACGGCGCGCTTCGCATAGACAATACCAATGCGGAAGGAAGCACGATGACCAGAGTTCAATCTTATTTGACATATTCCGACGGAGTGAATGTAAGCAGCAGTATAGTTCCTCCGGCGTGGAAGTCTGTGGATATTGTTTTAAGCATAGACCAGCTTAACGCAATAGAAGGCTTGACCGATAACCAGAAGCAAACCGCTCTCGCGCTGGATGAGGTGTACGGCTTTGCGCTTGGCGATTTGTTTAAGATTATAGACAGTATTGACGTTCTTGACATTGCGGACAGGAAAAAAGCTCTTAACAGTCTTTCCGGACATATATATGCCAATGCCATAACTCTTCCCGCATTGAATATTTCAAAAGACAGTGTTATGTCAAGGCTTAGAAGAAGTTATTTTATTGATGATGACAGCAGCATAAAGAGAAATATTTGGGCTCAGGGGTATCTCGCAAACAATAAATATAAAGGCGATAAAAACTCGCCCGGAGATTTTGACGCCTCAAATTCCGGTTTGCAGGCCGGTTTTGACACAATGAAAAACGATATGCAGATTTTCGGCTTGAGTATCGGAAATGTTAATACGAGCGCGAAACAAAACAGCGATACGGTTGATATTACGGGCTTTAGCATTGGCGGATACGGCGCGATTTTCTTTGAAAATAATCTTGAACTTAAACTTATGCTTATGGGCGGAAGGCAAAATTATACTTCATTAAGAAAGATAGAGTACGGCGAAATACAAAGAGAAACGCGCGGCGATTTTAACGGTTACAGCGTAAATACCTCCGCTGAAATGGGATATGATTATTTTTACAAAGGCAATATTTATTTCAGGCCTTTTTTAGGTCTGGATTATTCTTATGTAACTACTCAGGAGTTTACCGAAAGAGGCTTTACCGAAGACGGCGCCGCCAGCAGCGCGGATTTAACAATTTACGGCGGTTCTTATCACAGGGTAAATACAAATATCGGTTTTCAGGTAAACAACGGAACCGAAATGAGGGCGAAGTGGTACGCGCAAGCGCAGTTTAATTTTCTTGCCGCGGGAAGATACGGAGAGTTTGAAGGAAAATTTGAAAATACAGACAAGCCTTTGAGCATTGCAGGCATAGAAAACGATTTGTTTTCAACTGCTTTAGGCTTTGGCGTTTTATATGATATTTCCGCAAGCTGGAGCGTTTATTCCAACGTTAACGGGCTGTTTGCCGGTTCTCAGACAGGGTTTTACGGCAATATAGGAATCAACTATAAGTTTACTACTACTTATGTGGATTTTTATGAAAGATAATATAACGGCAATTACGAATTACGAATGACGAATTACGAATCAACGGCGAACGACAAAGGCAATTAAAAACAGCCGATAATAAATTAAAATTATTATCGGCTGTTTGCTGTTATTAGTCGTTTATTGTCTTTGATTCGTAATTCGTCATTCGTAATTCGTAATTGCCGTTCTCACTTGTTTCTCAAATCGGTAAATGATTTTACGACAAAGACAGAGGCTATGATAAAAAATGTCGTGGTGAGCATAACGTTAAGCGTGCCTTTGTTTGTAAGCGCCAAAGCAAGTTCCAGCGCAAGAAGCCCGAACAGTGTCGTGAATTTTATTATAGGGTTCATTGCTACGGAAGAAGTATCTTTGAACGGGTCGCCTACAGTATCGCCTACAACCGTTGCTTTATGCAGCTCCGTGCCTTTTTCTTTTAAATCAACTTCCACATACTTTTTCGCGTTATCCCATGCTCCGCCGGCATTTGCCATAAATATTGCCTGGAAAAGACCGAACAAAGCTATTGAAATAAGATATCCGATAAAAAAGTAAGGCTCGATAAAAGCAAAAGCCAAAGTAAGAAAGAAGACAACAAGGAACAGGTTTATCATTCCTTTCTGCGCGTACTTTGTGCAGATTTCAACTACCTTTTTTGAATCCTCTGTAGAAGCTTTTTCCGAAGAGCCGTCAAGTTTAATATTATCTTTAATAAATTCCACGGCTTTGTACGCTCCGCTGGTAACGGCATGGTTTGAAGCGCCGGTAAACCAATAAATTACCGCTCCGCCGGCGATTAAACCAAGCAAAAACGGCGCGTGCACTATTGAAAGATTGCCCAGACCCGTGGTTAAACCTTCCGTAAGAATGACGATAATCGAAAATATCATCGTAGTAGAGCCTACGACAGCCGTGCCTATAAGCACGGGTTTTGCCGTTGCTTTAAACGTATTGCCCGCTCCGTCATTTTCTTCAAGCAGTGTTTTCGACTTGTCAAAAGCAGGCTTAAAGCCGAAATCTTTTTCTATTTCTTTGTCTATATCTTTTGCGTTTTCAATCAATGAAAGTTCATAAACCGACTGCGCATTATCCGTAACAGGGCCGTATGAGTCAACGGCTATTGTAACCGGACCCATTCCCAAAAACCCGAAAGCCACAAGTCCGAAAGCAAAAACCGCCGGCGCCAGCATAAGCGATGCAAGCCCGAGAGTGCTTATGGCGTAAGCTATTGTCATAAGGATTATTATGGCAAGCCCCATCCAGTAAGCGCTGAAATTACCTGCTGTCAATCCCGCAAGAACATTAAGCGAAGCTCCTCCGTGTCTGGAAGACGCGACAACGTTTTGCACGAAAGCGCTTTTTACGGAAGTGAATACTTTTACTATTTCAGGTATAACTGCGCCTGCAATAGTGCCGCAGCTTATGATTGCCGAAAGTTTCCACCAAAGCGTGCCGTCTCCCAGGTCGCCTATTACTAGCCTTGAAACTAAAAATGTAAGCCCTATTGAAACCACTGAAGTTATCCATACCAGAGAAGTCAAAGGGTCTTCAAAGTTCATTTTGTCGGATGTCTCGTACTTCCCTTTTGAGATAAATCCGTTGATTGCGTAAGAAAGCGCGCTTGCGATAAGCATCATCAAACGTATTGCAAACAGCCATACGAGAAGCTTAATCTGTATCACGGGATCGTGTACGGCTAAAACGACAAAAGTAATAAGCGCTACGCCCGTAACTCCGTATGTTTCAAAACCGTCCGCGGTAGGACCTACCGAGTCGCCGGCATTGTCGCCGGTGCAGTCCGCTATAACTCCCGGATTTCTTGCGTCGTCTTCTTTAATATTAAAAACTATTTTCATCAGGTCTGAACCGATATCGGCGATTTTTGTAAAGATTCCGCCGGCGATTCTAAGTACGGAAGCGCCAAGTGATTCTCCGATTGCAAAACCTATAAAACACGCTCCGGCAAAATCTCTCGGTATGAAAAGCAATATGACAAGCATGATAAAAAGTTCTATGCTTATCAAAAGCATTCCTATGCTCATACCCGCGCGAAGCGGTATAGCGTAAAGCGGAAAAGGCTTTCCTTTAAGGCTGGCAAAAGCCGTTCTTGAATTCGCGAAAGTGTTTATTCTCATTCCAAACCACGCTACCGTATAGCTTCCCGCGATTCCCACAATGCTGCACAGAATAATCGTGGTAACTTTGATTGCGGCAAAATTCTGCAAAAGCCCGAAGTAAACAAATATTATTATCGCCAGGAGTATTTGAAGCCCGATCATGAACTTACCCTGCGTTATAAGATACGTTTTACATGTTTCGTAGATAAGCTCGGAAATATCTTTCATTGATTTATGAACGGGAAGATTTTTGATATTTAAATAATGGTAAATACCGAAACAAAGCCCGAAAATACATATTAAAAATCCGAACGTCAAAAGAACTTTACCGTTAACGGCGCCGCCGAGAAAGCTTACTGCCGACAAATCCGGTATGACAAGATTCGCTTCGCTTGCGAAAGACTGACTTGCCGCCGCAAGAAGAAACGCAAAAATACCTGCAAACTTCTTTAAAGAAAAAAACTTACATAACCGCTGCATACTTACTCCTTTATCTCTTATTTTACCCTCAAGGGTTTTTTGACATATCAACAAAGATTATATGATTTCCGGCGGGTTATGTCAAAGTCAATTACGAATTACGAATGACGAATTACGAATTAAAGACAAAAAAGTCGTTTGCAGGTTATTCGTAATTCGTAATTGTTTTTAACCCGGGCTTTTTTTTATTTTTTTAATTAGCTAAAATCATTGCGTAATCACAAGCTTTTGTCTTTGATTCGTAATTCGTCATTCGTAATTCGTAATTGCCGTTATAAGAGTTTAGATAATGAAAATAATCAGAAATATTTTTGCTTTTGCGGCAACGCCTCTTGCGGCTGCCGCGGCATATACGTTAATTAAAACTTTCCTGGATTTTACCGGAAAAAGCGCCAATGTGCATATTCCTTTTTGGGTAGGTATTTTGGCTTATATTGTTTTTCAGATAGCTTTTTACAAGCCGATGCGCACATATGTTTTTGGCCACGAACTTACGCACGCTTTTGCGGGAATACTCAGCGGAGCAAGAGTTAAAAAGTTCAAAGTCGGAAGTGAGTCCGGGCATGTGGTTTTGACAAAAGACAGTATTTGGATAACCCTTGCGCCTTATTTTTTTCCGATATATACTTTTGCGGTAATAGTAGTATATTTGTTTTTAGGGTGGTTTACGGATATAAAACCTTTGTATCCGTACTTTCTTTTTTTTGCAGGGCTTTCTATAGCTTTCCATATTGCTCTCACAATATATATAATAGGTATAGGCCAGCCGGATTTGAAAGTTTACGGGGTTTTCTTTTCTTATATTCTTATAATCGCCGTAAATGTTATTGTTTTTTCGCTGCTTATGGCTTTGGTTTTTCCGGATGAAGTAAATTTGAAGAGCCTTTTTACGGAGATGTACTATAATATTGTTCATTTTTATATGTTTTTGTATGAAGGTATAACGCAGGTTGTTACTGCTTTTAAAGAGACATAAAACAGAGGTTTAAAAATTTATGGTTAATTTTCCGAAAGACGAATTAAAAAGAAAAGGTTTTCATTTGTTGTTGCTGATTTATGTTTTCGGGTATTGGTATCTTCCTAAAAGCACTGTTATTTTGGGCCTGGCAATAGCCGTTGCGGCAGTTGCTTCGCTTGAGTTTTTAAGGTTAAAAGTGCCTGTGTGCAATGATTTTTTCTGTAAAAATTTTAAAGGTTTTTACAGGGAAGAAGAAGCAAAAAAAGTAAGCGGGATACTCGGCACGCTCTCGGGCGCTTTGATAACGATTTTGCTTTTCCCCAATAAATATATGGTAATGGCCAGCTTTTTATATCTTGCTTTCGGGGATGCCTTTGCGGCGCTTATAGGCAAAACATTCGGGAAACACAAAATTTTTGGAGGAAAAAGCCTTGAAGGAAGCGCCGCGTGTTTTGTAGCGTGCCTTATTGCCGGCTTATTTTTATTTAACTGGAAATTCGCGCTTGCCGGAGCGGCAATCGCCACAATTGTGGAAGCTGTTCCGTGGCCTATAAACGATAATTTTTGGATGCAGATATTAAACGCGGGGTTGTTAACCCTTCTGGGAACGGTGATGATATGGACAATATAAATAACGCGGTAGAAGTCAGAAACTTAGTTAAAAAATACGGCGATTTTAAAGCCGTAAATGATGTGAGCTTTAACGTTAAAAAAGGCGAAATTTTTGCTTTTTTAGGTCCTAACGGCGCCGGAAAAACGACAACCGTGAAAGTTTTAACAGGGCTTTTAAAACCGACTTCCGGAGAGGCTGAAATTCTCGGCATGAATGTTTTAACCGAGATGGATTCAATAAAAAATCGCATAGGATTTGTTCCGGACCAGCCTTATGTGTATCCGTATCTTACGGCTTTCGAATACATGAGAATTATCGGAGATATTTATAAAGTGCCGATGGATCAGCAGCGAAAAATGATTCCGGAGCTTCTTGAAATGTTCTCACTCGATGACAGGGCGGATAAAATCATCGATTCTTTTTCGCACGGCATGAAACAAAAGCTTGTTATATCCGGAGTGCTGCTTCACAAACCGGAAGTCATGTTTCTGGACGAGCCGCTTGTAGGGCTTGACCCGAAAAGCGCAAGGATAGTGAAAGATATTTTCACAAGGCTTTCAAGTCAGGGAACGACCTTATTTATGTGCACGCACGTTTTGGAAATAGCGCAGAAAATCGCGGACAGAATATGTATTGTTAACGACGGAAAAATTCTCGCTTTGGACACTTTTGAAAATTTGCAGAAAAAAGACAGCGGCGGGTCGGATTTGGAATCGATTTATTTAAATATTACGGGAGGGCTGGCAGCCGGCGAGCTGCCGGAAGGCCTTTAATGCGTTACCTTATAAAAATATCCATTCTTTCGTTTATAAACCGCATAAACTCTTTAAAGTTTATAGATAACTTAAAGGCAGCAATATTTATTTTTATAGGCATAAATATCGTTTTTATAGTTTACGCCTTTTCTCATTCGTTCCTTAGATATATAAACTCCGTTGCGGTTGTCGGGCCGCTTATTGTCAATAAACTTCTTGCTTTTGTTTTTATAACCGCTTTTATGATGGCGGTTTTGTCCGCTATAATCGTGTCTTTTTCGACAATTTACTTCGGGAGGGATATAAAATGGCTTGTAACTTCTCCCATAAAACTAGGAGAAGTTTTTTCTTTTAAGGCGGTAAACTCTTCTTTTTACGCTTCATGGATGGTTTTTGCGGCATTGGTACCCTGTATGGCGGCTTTGGGAGTTGTTAAAAATGCCGATATGTGGTTCTACATTTTTTCCATAGTTTTTGTATTTCCTTTTTTAGCGTGCGCGAGCTTTATAGGCATAGCTTTTACGATTATTGTCATGAGATTTTTTCCTGCCGCAAAGGTCAGAAATATCGTTTTGGTTATAGGAATGGTATTTTTCACTTTTGTTTTAGTGTTTATAAGGCTTATACGGCCTGAAAAATTTATCAGCACCGAAGGTTTTGAGCTCTTATCGCAGTATTTGAGCTATCTGGACGCGCCGACGGCAAAATTTTTGCCTTCATGGTGGTACACTTCAGCGGTAACGGGCCTGATAGCAAAAGATTTCGGCAGAATTTTTATTTATGCGGGTTTGCTTTTCGGAACTGCCGTTATTTTGTGGCTTGTAATAAAATTTCTTGCCAAAAAGTATTATATGGAAGGCCTTAACGAAGGTCAGGCCTTTGCCGCTGCGGATATACGCAGAAGATCTTTTAAATACAGAAGCCCTGTTTACGCGATATTTCAAAAAGATATAAAAGTGTTTGTGCGTGATTCAAGCCAATGGTCTCAGGTTTTAATACTCGCTTCTATTGTGCTGGTTTATTTGTTCAGCATGTATAGACTGTCTTTTGAAACTATACATATGCATAACACAATGGCTGTCGTAAATTGCGCGCTGGTCTGGTTTGTGGCTACGGCAGCTTCCCTCAGGCTTTCATTTCCACTTATAAGTTTGGAGGGGGAAAGTTTTTGGTTTTTGCTGACAAGTCCGGTAAGCCGCTTTAAGCTGTTTGCTGAAAAAATTGTGTTCGGCAGTATTCCTGTTGTTTTAGTGTCTCTTATTTTGATGTTTGCTTCAAATTATATGATGGGTATTTCAAAACCCGTATTTATAATAACGATTGCCGCCACTGCCGCCATGTCGCTGCTTATAAGCTGTTCCGCGGTTTCTATAGGCGCGGTTCTTCCGAAATTTAATTATTCGAATATTCCGCAGATAGAGTCTTCGCTCGGCGGACTTGTTTTTATGCTTTTTTCATTTTTTATGATAATAGTCAATATATTAATTATCATGCAGCCGTTAAGGCTTTTTTATTTAAAAAATTATACTTCCGCCGCGGCATTTGTGCAATACGGCATCATTCTTATATTGATTGATGTGATTTTCTTTGTTATTATTTCAAGCATAGGGTATAACGCGTTGAAAAGGATTGAAAAATGAGATATATATCAGCTTTGCTTCTGCTTTTGGGATTTACGTTTTGCCATGCTGAAAACAAAGTTTTTTATGCAGACGGCCCAAAGGATTCAAAAAAAGTCGCTTTAACTTTTGACGACGGCCCGGGCTCTGCCACTGAAAAAATACTTGCCATACTTGAAGAAAAAGACGTTAAGGCGACATTTTTTATGCTTGGCTGCAATGCAGCCGAAAAACCTGAAACGGCGAAAAAAGTTTTTGAAGCCGGGCATGAAGTTCAAAATCATACATATGGCCACGTTAATTTCTATTCATATAAAGGCGAAGATAAGAATGACAAAATGGAAAAAGAGCTTTTAAAAGGTCAGGACGCCATTGAAAAGGCTGTCGGCGTAAAAACTTATCTTGTGCGTTTTCCGCACGGCTATTCAAGGGATGACGCGAAAGCTGTTGTAAAGAAAAATAATTATAAGATGATTAACTGGACGTTCGGATGCGACTGGGACAGAAACCTTACCGCTGACGAAATGCATGAAAAGTATAAATCAAGCATAAAAGGCGGCGCTATTTTTTTAATGCATGATTTAAATAATAATGAGAGACTTCTTTCTTTTCTTCCCGACTTTATTGACGAAATAAAGGAAAGGGGATTTGAGATTGTAACCGTAAGCGAATTACTGCAGTTAACAATTAACAAATAACAATGAACAATGTCGGTGTTTCGCCAGGGCGAAACATATTAATATAATAGGTTTTTGCTTTGCAAAAACACAATAATTATTAACTGTTATTTGTTAATTGTTGTTAAAAAAGGGGACAAAAATGGCAAACATCTTAATATTGTCGGTTGAAAAAAGAAAAGAAACTGCGTTAAAAGTTCAAAAAGTTCTGACGGAATCAGGTTGTTTTATAAAAACAAGGCTTGGCCTTCATGAAAGCGGAGAAGGGAAATGTTCCGATACGGGGCTTATCATACTTCAACTGGAAGCTTCTTCGGCTGAAATAAAAGCGCTTATTTCAAACTTAAAAAAAATAAAAGGCGTAAAGGTTAATTCTGTTAAAATTTAGATAAAGGCAGAAGCTCAGAAGTTCGGCAGCTCAGCAGCTCGGCAAAGACAAGAATGGAAGAAGATGGGATGATAGGATGATAAGAAGTTGAGCAATGGCAATGACTTTAACGGCCACGGCTCCTCCGGGCTTCTGAGCTGCTAAACTTCTATTCATCTATTTAGTATTTCTTTTTATCAGGAAGCGAATTCCATTTTTCGAAAGGAAGGTTTTTATCTTTATTATTGATAAGTATTTGTTTGACTTTTCTTTTGCCTGCCGGTTTTTTAAGTTCTTTGAAAATCACTTCATCTTTAAAGCCGTATTTTGATGCGGTTTTCGTATCGGCGCAATAATAAACTTTCTTTATTCCCGACCAGTAAACAGCGCTCAAACACATGGGGCACGGCTCGCATGATGAAAAAATTTCACAGCCAGACAGGTCGAAATTTTTTAATTTTTTCGCGGCTTTTCTTATTGCCTCTATTTCTGCGTGCGCTGTCGGATCGTTTTTTGTTGTCACGCAGTTGTATGCCGAAGATATTATTTTGCCGTTCTTTACGATTACGGCGGAAAAAGGGCCGCCTTTTTTGTTATTGACATTTTTTAAGGCTAATGCTATAACTTTATCCGCAAGCCGGTTTTTGTTCATTGTCATGATAATATTATAGCAAACAATTTGTGAAAAATAAAAAAAAATATTGCAAATTTTTTACTATTATTATATAATATTCTCAAATTCATGCTGGTGGAGGAGGTGAATCCTTAATCCAGAGTACAAGACGTACAAAACAAACAAAAGGAGAAAGACATGAAAAAATCAAAAGGTTTTACACTTGTAGAGTTGATCATCGTTATTGTTATTGTTGGTATTTTATCAATTGTTGCGGTTCCTATTTACAGAGGATACACAAAGAAAGCTATAGCAACCGAAGCTAAAGCGCTTTTAGGCTCAATCGCAACTGCGCAAAGAGTTTATTATGCGGAATTCGGCAACTATTATGAGATTTCCTCCTCAGTTACCTTTAATACGACACTTGATATTGATGCAAGATCTAATAAGTATTTCGATTCGTATAAGGTAACAACGGCAGGTGCTGCAAACAGTTATACTTTTACTTCAATTGTAGAAGGTAGGATAGGTTCTGCCGCAGAAGGTATCAGCGTTACTATGCAAGCTGTAGAAGGCGGTAGTATTATAACTATAGCTACCGGTCTCGATTAATCTATTTGGAACTAACAGCCCTTTGCATTCATCCGCAAAGGGCTGTTTTTATTAGGACTTTCGGGAGTAAGCGCAAATGAAAAATAACAAAGGATTTACATTAGTTGAAGTTTGTGTTACTGTAATTATTATAGGAATGCTTAGCGTTATAGGCGTTGCCGTGTACAGAAAACATATTGCCAATGCAAAGTACAAAGAAGGCATGCATTTGCTGCAAAGCATAAAAGAGCAGATGGATTTGGCTCTGTCTTTTGCTGCTGAGGGAGAAGATCCTTTTGCAGGTTATTTTACCTACGGTGTTGTTGATACGACTTTTACTTTTGACAGAAGTGCCCAAAATTTAGGCGAATTTCATATTTATCCTCATAATAATAAATATTTTAGAGAGTTTGAAATCAGAGTGCCTGACGTTAGTGAAAAAGCGAACTTTGTTACAGGTGACTACGGTTATGTTATAGAAGCTTATTATCCTGACAAGATTAATAAAATGTTAAAAATAAGATTAATAGGCTCTTCGGAAGGTCCGTATGAGGTTATTAAAGAGTAGTTGATGTTTTTATAAGGTCTTTTGCGTGTTCAACGGCTGATTTTGTTACTTTTTCGCCGGAAATCATTCTGGCAATTTCTTCTATATGCTCGTCATTTGTAAGCGCTTTTGCTTTTGTGTAAGTTCTGGAATCGTAAATTTCTTTATAAATTTTTATATGCGTTTGCGCGAACGCTGACACCTGCGCTAAATGCGTTATTGAAAATACCTGTTTATTTTTTGCCAGCTGGGAGAGTTTTTTTCCTATTTTTTCGCCTGTTTTTCCGCCGGTCCCCGTGTCTATCTCGTCGAAGATTGTCGTTTGGTCGCTTTTTAATTTGGAAGAAACTTCTATGGCAAGCAAAACTCTGGACAGTTCTCCGCCGGACGCCGTGTTTTTTAAGGGAAGAATTTTTTCTCCTTTATTGGCGCTAAACATAAACTCTATTTCGTCGCAGCCGTTTGCCGACGGCTCTTTTTGTTTAAAACTTATTTCAAAGACGGCATTTTTCATTCCTAAATCTTCAAGCTCCGCGACTGCGGCTTTGCAAAAATCAACTGCTGCTTTTTTTCTCTTTTGGCTTATCTTTTCGCATATATCTCGCAGATGTTTTGTATGAATCTGAAGCTCTCGGTCAAGTTTGCCGGTGTTTTCTTTGTAATCCTGCAAAGCTTTTAATTCCTGCTCAATTTCATTTTGATATTGCGCTATTTCGGAAATGGTTGAGCCGTATTTTTTTTTCAATTTTTTAATAAGTTCTATTCTTTCAACGGTCTCATTTAATTTTTCGGGATCGATTTCCGTTTCGGAAAGAATATTTTCAACTTCTCTGTAAGACTCTTCGGCCTGATAATAAGACTGCTCTATAAGCGATAAAGCTTCCGAGGCGTCGGCGCCTAAGGAATTTATTGCTTCAATGTTTTTCTTTGCTTTTATTATCGCGCTTAACGCCGGATTTTCTCCGGAATACAAAAGAGTTACGGCTTCTTCGCACAAAGAAGATATTTTTTCCGCGTTCTTAAGTTTCGGAAGTTCGCTTTCAAGTTTTGAGTCTTCGCCGTTTTCAAGTTTCGCGTCTTCTATTTCCTGAAGCTGAAAAGAATACAAATCAATCTTTCTTTCTCTTTCGGAATCTGATAAATTAATGGCTTCAATTTTTGATTTTATATCTTTTACTTTTTCATACGTTTGGCCGGCTTTTTCTTTAAGCTCTCCGGTTTGCGCCGCTTTATCCAAAATTTCAAGCTGAGAATCCGTGTTTAAAAGAGAGTGCTTTTCATCCTGATTATGAAAATCTATTAGCAAATTGCCAAGCGCCGCAAGCGACGAGACGCTTACCTGTGAATCATTAATATACGCTTTGCTTTTTCCGGTGCTTTCAATAGTTCTGCGTATAAGTATGGCGTTTCCGTCATCAAGCGGTATTGACAGCGAGTCTAAAAAATCTTTTATTTGCGGATTTTTGAATTCAAAAGAAGCTGAAATCGTGCAAATAGAACATCCCGAGCGTATGTTTGACGAGTCTGCCCTGGCGCCTGTCAAAAGTTCTATTGATTTTACAAGTATAGATTTCCCTGCGCCGGTTTCGCCGGAAATAACCGTAAACCCGTTTCCGAATTCTATACTCAAATCCTCAATCAAAGCGTAATTTTTGATGTTTAAATTTAGTAACATAACACAACTACAATTAATAATTAACAATTAACAATAAATAATTTTGGTGTTTCGCAAAAGCGAAACATAATTAACAGGTTTTTGCGAAGCAAAAACACAATAATTATTAATTATTATTTGTTAATTATTAATTGCCGTTCTAAACTCCCCAGTTCAATTTTGTTTTCAGAGTTTCAAAGTATGACTTGCTGCAATTTTTTATAAGTTTCAATTGTTTTTTATAAAGAGAAAGTCTGACTTTGCCGTCATTGGGAATGTAAAAATTTTCCTGTCCGTCTATTGATATCAAAATATTTCCGCTTTTGTTTTTGTTGTTTGCTTTCAGTTCAACTTCATTTTTATCCGAAAGTATCATAGGTCTCTGAGTCAAAGTATGCGGGCATATGGGAGTCAGAATAAACACTGAAAGATTCGGAACTACAATAGGGCCGGACGCCGCAAGCGAGTACGCGGTTGAACCTGTAGGCGTGGCAAAAATTATTCCGTCGCACTTGTAATCGGTAGTAGATTTTTTATCCACGCTTACGGCTACGTTTATAAGCTTGCTTCCCGAAGTTGAACGCACTACGCAGTCATTAGTCGCTATTTTTTTGATTTTCTTTCCGTTTTGTTCGAATTCAACCGACAGCAATGCTCTTTTTTCAATTTTAATGCCGTATGTGAAAATGTCTTTTAACAGCATATATATTTCATTCGGATCAGTATCCGTCAAAAAACCCAAAGAACCGAGATTGATTCCTTTAACCGGCACGGCCAGAGGCGAAAAAGTCCTTACAACTTTAAGCATAGTTCCGTCGCCGCCTATTGAAAGCACAAAATCAACTTTTTTTGCTTTTACCGAATGCGAATCGCATACAAAAACCCTGCACTTATTGCTTTTGAGCCAAGCGGCTATATCATGAGCAAGTTTTTTTGCGTTTGGTTTGGATTTGTTGTATATAATGCCGGCGCTGTATTTCATTGCTTTTTCTTCCTTTATGCCTTATACTCTTTTATGCTATAATTCATAAATATTATATATAAAAATACGGTGGAAAGACAATTACGAATTACTAATTACAAATTACTAATCAACGACAAAAGACTTTTCCGGTCTTTTATTCGTAATTCGTAATTGTCGTTAAAAAGGCGGTTATAATGAAAAAGAATTTTTTTGTTTTATGTTTGATGTTTGTTTGCTCCGTTGTTTTTGCCGATGCGGTCAAAGATTGGGCGGATTTTGAAGCGCAGCTAAGAAAAGGCGGTATGGCGGCAGTCGAAGCTGAATTTTATGCTAAAAAGCTTACGCAGAGTTTAGCTGATTTTGCGGCTGACAAGAATATATCCGAAGACGCCGTCTGGGTTTTTCCGATAAAAGGTTATTCAGTAAAAGATGTTTCTAACATAAAAAAACTTTACCGCGCCATGGCGGAAAGCGCCTCGGATACAAAATTTTTTGACGGAGAGCAGTTCTTGGGACAACAGTATCTTAATATTGAAGTTTCTACAAAAAATGCCGCGTCGCCGGCAGATATAGTTGCCGTAAACAACGCTATAGTTGTCTATACGAAAAAAGGAGCTTTAAATTCCGTAAGCGGAAACTGTGTCTGGCTTTACAACCCCGCGCAAAATTTTTATATATATTACGGCTATTTAAGAGATGTGGACGTGAATATCGGAGACATAGTTAAAACCGGAGATAAAATAGGCGCTATAAGACCTTCAAAGAAAGGTTATAATTTAAAATTTGCGGTGTTGACGTATGGTGATGAAAAATTCGGGCTGTATCCTTATTTTGAAGATATGCAGTAACGGCAGAAGATAAGAAGATAGGAAACTGCGCTTCTCTTATCTTCTTATCAAAAAATAAAACGAAGGGTTATTTTTCATGTAGAGGCTATATTCATTATTTATGTTAATAATTCCGTTTCTCATATCAAAGTAAATTTGATTTCCTTCAGCGTCCATATTAAAAATGCCTGATTTGTTTCCTTCCGTAAAAATCACTTCTCTGTTTGTTATTTGGTTTAACACGTCCGCTTCATTAAAACCTATAAATGAAATTTTGGGGTTTCTTATTCCCGAAAAAGATAAAAACTGTAAAAAAGAGCTGATGTAGGATTTGTCATATTTACCTGTATGTTGGTAAAGCGTAAAAGCATGGCTGTTTCTGTCTGCGGTTTGTATTGTTGTAATGTTTTGTCCGCGGTAAATGTTAAATATAAGTTTGTTTCTTGCCGTAAATTTCGGAGCAATAATAAAATAAAGACTTATCAAAATACATATTCCCGAAAAAATAAAACGTCTTTTGTCTTTGAAATATGTGATAAAAAAGAAGAAAGCATAAAACAATATCAGCTGCGAAAGCGCCGGCTTTGCGACTGCCGCGGCTGAAAACCAAAAGCTTGCGGAAATATTTGCGACGGATATAATGTAGTGCAGAAGTATTGAAACTATTATTGAAACAGCCAGCGCAATATAAGAAAAAATAAAAGTGAAAAAGTAAAAAAAGAATCCCAGCGGAATTATTATCCCTACCAGCGGAACCACGATTATATTTGAGAAAAAAGAAATTAATGAAACTCTTCCGAAGTAGTACATACATATAGGTATCAGAAAAATCTGCGCTGATACAGTAACCGAGAAAACTCCGCAGAAGAATTTCAGGATACTGTTTTTTATATTCTGAAACATCCCAAAAACGTGTCTGTAAAAATAGACTATTCCTATTGTCGCGGCGTAAGACATTTGAAAAGACGCCGTGAAAAGCTGCTGCGGCTGGAAAATCAGAATAAGCAGAGCGGAAAGAGCAAAAGAATTGTAAACCAAAGGCTCTCTGTCTAAAGCCAATGCGATTAAAACGGAAGAAAACATTATTGCGGCTCTGAGGGCAGGCGGGTTTGCGCCGGTTGCCAATGCGTATAAAAAGACAAAAGGGATGCTCAGAAGCGACGCTTTTCTGAGAGACAGTCCGCAAAATTTAAATATAATTAAAATCATTCCTGCTACAAAACCTACGTGCAGTCCGCTGACAATAAGTATGTGCATTAGCCCCGAATCGACAAAATTTCCTTTTGTTTGATAATCCAAAGAAGTTTTATCGCCTATAATTACGGATTTGAGGATATCCGCGTAGGCTTTTTTAAAATAATGGGCTATCTTTTTTATAATATCATGCCGGAATGCCAATGCGAATTTTTTTACGGGATTAGGTTTTGACTCTATGTATTCAAAAGAATAAACATTGAAAACAGTATAGATTCCGAGCCTTGCCAAATATCGGCTGTAATCAAAAACCAAAGAAAAGTCCGCCCTTTTGGGTTTTGAAATTTTGCCTTCGATATTTATTATATCGCCGTAAGCGATTTTATATCCGGGCGGAGAGTTAACGAGAATTTTTTCATTAACTTTAAAATCATTTATTTTGTCTGCTTTCAGAATAAACCTTTGGCTGTCTCTGATTTTTTCCGGAGAAGATATGACTCTTCCTTCTATTGATACTGGTTTGTTATACTGCGTGAAATGATAAAGAAAGCTTTGCTTTTGCGGGCTGAAAATGCCTATGGCATTGATGAAAATTAAAAACGCAGCGTAAAACAGAAATATTGTTATGGCGGGGCGTTTGAGTATAATAAAATTCTTCATGTTTTATATTTCACTTTCCTGCGTAACGGCAAGCGTGAAAATTCCGGGCTTTCTTTCGGGTATTTTGACGGTAATATAATTGTCGGTCAAAGCTTTATTTTTCCCTATGCTGACAGCCGGTCTTTTTTTACCGATATTTTTACTTAAAAATTTCGTTCTTTTTAGGGCGTCAATTTCAAACAGGTCATTCGATCTGCTTTTTATTTCATCCGGCGCAACCTTTCCCGAAAACGACGAAGCCTTTGTTCCGTCCCGGTCGGAATATCTGAATATATGAAATCTTGCGAACGGCATTCTTTTTATAAAATCACAAGTTTCTTTATGATGCGCCCGAGTTTCCTGCGGGAAACCCGTGATAATATCGCTTGTCAGGGCAAGTTCGGGAAATTCGGTTATTATGTTTTTTACTTTTTTTGCAAAATCTGCCGTAGTGTAATGCCTGTTCATTAACTTAAGAATTTCATCACTTCCTGATTGCAGGGGGATGTGGAGATGCCGGCATATTTTATCCTGATTTTTTTTCATAAGTTCTATCAAGGCATCGTTAATTTCATTTAATTCAATTGAAGAAATTCTTATGCGGAAATCCAAAGGAATTTTTATGATTTGCTCTATTAACGGCGCAATGCCGCCTTCATATTTACCAACGTGGATGCCGGTCAAAACTATTTCCGGGTATCCGTTATTTACGAGGTTTTTAATTTCTTCAATAACAATTTCAACGGGTTTGCTCCACAAATTATTGCGTACGTAAGGAACAATGCAATAACTGCAAAAGCTGTTGCAGCCGTCCTGTATTTTTACGAATGCTCTGGAACGTTTATCAAAGGCGTGTATTGTTTGTTTTTGAGGCTCGGAAAAAAGTTCCAATTTTTCGGTTATAACATTAATGCCGGGAAACTTTTCTTTAATATAATCTTTTTTATTTCTTGCAAAACAGCCTGTTACAATTAGTTTTACCGGTTTGGAAAATTTTGACGCTTTGCGTAAAAAATATTCGCACTCTTTATCGGCTTCCGCGGTAACAGTGCAGGAATTAAACACTATAATATCCGCTTCTTCCGGTTTTGCAGCTTGCGTAAAGCCGTCTTTTTTAAACTTTTCCGAAATAAGCTGGGTTTCATATTGGTTAACTTTACATCCGAAGGTATGTATATAGTATGTTTTCATTTTGGTTTGTAAATCCCGAAAAGGTTTAAAACAAGCACGCAGGCTACTATTGCGGCGGTTTCTACTCTTAAAATATTTTCACCCAAAGTTATTGTGTTTATTCCCAGCGATTTTGCAAATTCGATTTCTTCGTCTTCAAAACCGCCTTCAGGGCCTATAAAAATATTAGCTCCTTTGGCCGTTTCCCGGTTTTTGAATACGCTTTCCAATGAAGCAGATTCGGTTCCGGCGCTTTCCCATGGAATAATATTTATAAAATTTGATGTGGCAAGAGCTTTTTTGCAGGCTGTTTTGAAATCAACAGGCTCGTTTATTTTCATTATATCGTTTCTTCCGCATTGCGAACTTGCCGCAATCGATATTTTTTCATAACGCTCATGTTTATTTGGGGAAAAAGACGTGTTTACGCTTCTTTTGGTATTTATCGGAACTATTTCGTATATGCCGAGCTCGCCGGCTTTTTCTATAAGCCATTCAAACCTGTCGCCTTTTGGTATTGCCGTAAAAAGATTTATTTTAAACTCGGGCATATTGTAAGAAGACGAAATTATTTTACCTTCAATATATCCTTTTGACGAGGCGGTTATTTTTGCTTTATACGAGTTTCCGGTTCCGTCAAAAATCATTATTTCGTCATTAATATTAAAGCGGCGCACGGCAGAAACATAATGAGCGGCTTCGTCTTCCATTACAAAAGAGTCATTTTTTATATTTTCCGGTTTTACGTAAAAATGAGGCATAAAAATTCCTTTTGTATAGTGTGTCACCCTGATACTGAAACAAGTTCAGTATGACATGCCGTTCAGTGTGCCGCCTAATGTGTCACCCTGAACTCGTTTCAGGGTCTAGTCTTTTTAATGACAAGATGCTGAAACAAATTACGGAAGTAAACTTCCGAGATCCTGAAACAAGTTCCAAGCTAAGCTTGTTCAGGATGACACCTTTGAATGAAGTTGCTTTCAGAGTTTTGTATTTCAATATTATACATTATTTGCTAAAATACGCGAACTATGAAAAAAGCAATTCGTTATCCTTTTCATCTCATGCGAAGAATGTACGACTGGACTCTTGGCTGGGCTAATAAAAAAAGTTCCGATTACGCGCTTTTCGGCATATCTCTTATTGAAAGCACTTTTTTTCCGGTTCCTCCTGACGTTCTTTTAATTCCGTTAGTGGCCGCTGATCCGAAAAATTGGTGGAAAAAAGCGGCTATATGTACGGTAGGTTCCGTAATCGGAGCCTTTTTCGGCTATGCCATAGGCATGCTTTTTTATGAGACAATAGGAGCTGCAATAGTAAATTTTTATAATCTTCATAACGCTGTCGCAATTGTCGGGGAAAAATACGCCGATAACGCGTTTATCGCCATTTTTGCGGGAGCATTTACGCCTATTCCTTATAAGGCGATAACAATAACGGCAGGTATATTTAAGATTCCATTGGCAACATTTTTTATCGCTTCGTTATTAGGCCGCGCTGGAAGATTCTTTATGGTTGCGCTGGCATTAAGACTGTTCGGAAAAAAAATCCAATATGTAATCGAAAAATACTTCAATATTCTTTCAATAGCATTTTTAATTCTTTTGATTCTTGGCTTTGTAGCGTTTAAATATCTTTTAAAATAGTTTTTTGAAAGGCAGATGTTGGGAAGCTAGGAAGCTGAGAAGCTGAGCAACGGCAAAGGCTTTAACGACCACAGCTCCTCTCCGCTTCTCAGCATCCCAACTTCTATTCTTCTATTTGACATTTAAAATATTTTTGTTGTATAATCAACGAATTACTTTTACAAAAGTTCTTTTTTCCTTTTAATAAAAAGTTGGCGCGGGGGTGTGGCAGAGTGGTCTAATGCACCAGACTGTAAATCTGGCGGGCTTGCCCTTCGGTGGTTCAAATCCATCCGCCCCCACTCTTAACGGCAATGATGTGTCCCTTTGGGACATGATGTGCACTGCGTGCATGATGTATCCTTCGGAAATGATGTATGTACTTCGTACACATTAAAGACAAGGACACATTACAGCATGTTGCCGCAAAGCGGCAATACATCATTAGCGTAGCGACATCATGCGCCGAAGGCGTACATCATGAGCAGTTCGTGCGGGAGTAGCACAATGGTAGTGCTCCAGCCTTCCAAGCTGGCCACGCGGGTTCGATTCCCGTCTCCCGCTTTTAAAGGCAGAGTGTAGATTAAAGAGTGTAGAGTGTAGATGTTGTGTTTCGTCAGGAACTTAGTTCCGCCGAAACGAATTATTAGTTTTCGCGAAGCGAAAACACTTTTTATCTAAACTCTATTCTCTATACTCTAAACTCTATCATTTATGCCGAGGTGGCTCAGTGGTAGAGCACCTCCTTGGTAAGGAGGTGGTCGTGGGTTCAATTCCCATCCTCGGCTAATAACTTTATACCGCAGCAAAAAATATAAAATCCAAAAAAAATTTGGGGGAACTCAAAATGGCAAAAGCAAAGTTTGACAGAAGCAAACCGCACGTAAACATAGGAACAATAGGACACGTAGACCACGGCAAAACGACATTGACGGCAGCAATAACGAAAGTATTGGGCGATAAAGGATTGGCCGAATATATATCGTATGATCAGGTAGCGAAAGCGTCGGAATCGCAGGGAAGAAGAGACGATACGAAGATTGTAACAATTGCAGTATCGCACGTTGAATATTCAAC
>JGI24705J35276_12238664_pt1 | contig 34029 bp, 27 predicted proteins | sample TergutNt197P4_FD_35276 | JGI IMG/M metagenome (IMG submission 35276) | reverse complement strand
AGCCCCAAAATCCTGCAATCTCAACTCTCGTCCTCCCGGGAAAATCGACTCCAGCTCAATGACTTGAGAGGTTCTTCACGGCCGACTCACTCCTGTCATTCCGGGGCGTCGCGAAGCGGCGAGCCCGGAATCCATAACCACAGCCGGTGATTATGGATTCCGGGCTCCCTCGCCGCGCTCGGGCCCCGGAATGACGAATGAATGAGCTGTTGGACTCTAGCCTGTGCGATCACGCACGCGCTTCAACATCTGCTCGACATGCGCGATCGGGGTTTCCGGTTGGATGCCGTGACCGAGGTTGAAGATCAGCCTGCCGCCAGCGTAATTCGCTAGTACGTCGTCCACCGCGCGGTCGAGCGCACCGCCGCCAGCGATCAGGGCCAGTGGATCGAGATTGCCCTGCACCGCGACGCAGCTCTGTACGCGCTCGCGAATCAGCGATGGCTCCGCCGCCCAGTCGATGCTCACGGCGTCGACGTCGGTCGCCTCGACATAGGCCGGCAGCAACGCGCCGGCCCCGCGGGGAAAACCAATGATCTTCGCATCCGGCACCTTTTTCCTGACGCCTTCGACGATGCGTCGCATCGGTTCGATCGACCAGCGCACAAATTCGCGCGGCGGCAATACCCCGGCCCAGGTGTCGAAGACCTGCAGGACTTCGGCGCCGGCCTCCAATTGCCTGAGCAGATAGTCGATCGAGTTATCGATCAGCACATCGATGATTGCGGCGAACGCTTCGGGGTGTCGATACGCCATCATCCGCGCCGGCGCTTGGTCAGGTGTACCTTGTCCTGCGACCATATAGGTCGCAACCGTCCAGGGCGCGCCGCAGAAGCCGATCAGCGCGATCTTTTCGTCGAGTGCGGCACGCACAAGCCGCAGCGCTTCGAACACGGGCTCGAGTTTGCCCATGTCAGCACGTCGCGCCAGCGATCGCACCGCCTCGGGCGTGTCGAGCGGATCAAGCCGTGGACCTTCGCCTGCCTCGAAGCGCACCGAACGCCCCAGCGCATAGGGGATAACGAGAATGTCCGAGAAGATGATCGCAGCATCAAAATTGAACCGGCGAATCGGCTGGAGCGTCACCTCCGCGGCGAGTTCTGGCGTGAAGCAGAGATCGAGGAAGCCGCCTGCCTTTGCGCGGATTTCGCGATATTCAGGCAAATAGCGTCCGGCCTGCCGCATCATCCAGACGGGAGGCACTTTCTGCTTCTGTCCTGCGAGCACTGCAACAAAGGGTTTGACGACCGGGGTCTGGGTCAACGGAATCTTCCTAAAATTCGGCGCCGGATTACCGGTCCTGATACACCGCCGATGTCGCAGGGCCAAGCGGAACACGGAACAGGAGGGGAATCCGCTGCGTTTTCCTGATCAGCAACGGAGGTTTCCATGGCTGCGAAATTCAATCCCGCTCCGCCCGACAAGTATGCCGTCAACCCCCGAGAGGCGCTTCAGGCAGATGAGAAGATGCGTGCCCGGCTGGAAACCGGTCTCCTGGATACTTTCCCTGCATCGGACCCGGTGAGTGCCACGCAACCCTCACCGTCGAAAGCCGACGGCAAGGAGCGATCCAGGACGCGACATAACTCGTAAGTGGAGCGCTTGGCGCGGCAAGAGCTTTCCAGTCGATTCACACGGGGAACTGGCATGCGTCGCACATGGCCGCTGGCCTCGTCCGCGACGCGAGGGTTGAGACATGTGGCCTCACTCGCCTCATGGTTTCGTCTCGGGCGGCTCTGTGTCAGATCGTTTTGAACGTCGTAGCCTTCGCTTGATACGGAACGTCCAAATGCTGGACTCAACCATTTTGTGTCCAGAGAGGTTCAAACGGACGCAAGTCCTCCGCGGTTTGCTATCTGGGTTGTCCGCGCTGCAGCCATCGCCGTTTTCTCTGCCCGGTGGACATACGCCATAAACCGAGCGCGTTAAACTGAATGGGCTGACGCGATCTCTCTATTCATATGGTGTTCGATCATACGAGCGCGTTCTCGTGCTTTGTTGCCGTCGGAGTGGGTCGATCCACCCTCATAGTTCCACCGCACTGCAGCAACGACTCACAGCGCGTACTGATGATGACGCTTGTAATTTCATCCAATTTCGCAACGTGAAATCATTCCGCAATATGAAATGTGCTTTGCGCCTCCTTCATGAAAGCATGTGCGATCCTTAATCCGCGACACAGCGAAGACGTTATGCCGCATACTTCGCAATTCAATTGACAACGGTGTTGGCGCCACGCTCTAGTCCGCGCATAGTCGACGAGAAGTCGTTGTGTCTCTTGGAGGAGCGCCTTGAACGTGTTGGAGCTTGAGAGTTACCGCTCTCTATCATGGCGGAGTGGGCGCGATGGTGAGCTGCGCTGGTGTGCGATGCAAGCGCATGCGCGGCATGATTGTACCGCCGCAATTTACTTCCTGACAAAGCGACGACGGAGTTGAGAGGCTATGCAGGGCTACATCGTTCGTCGCTTTATTGCATTAATTCCTACGCTCTTCTTTGCTTCCTTCATTGTCTTTCTCACCATTCGTCTGATCCCTGGCGACATTATCGATCTGATGCTGTCGCAAAACGACGTCAGTGCCTCGAAGCAGACGCGTGAGCAGCTTCAGGCATTGCTCGGCCTCGATACGCCGCTCTATATCCAGTACTTCAAATGGATGGGGGCGTTGCTGTTCAAAGGCAGTCTCGGCAATTCGCTGTGGACCAACACACCGGTGATGGATGAGATCCTGTTTCGTCTGCCGGTAACTTTTGAACTCGGCATAATGGCGCTCCTGGTCTCGCTGATCATCGGTATTCCGATCGGCGTCTATGCTGCGTTGAGGCAAGACACTATCGGTGATTACTTTTTGCGGACGCTGTCGATCCTGGCGCTGGCGATACCGTCATTTTGGGTCGGCACCTTGGTCATGGTGTTTCCGGCAAACTGGTGGGGTTGGTCGCCCTCGGTGAGACTCATCCCGTTCTCGGAAGATCCCTGGGGGCATATCGTGCAACTGGGGATTCCGGCGCTGATCCTCGGCAAGGGATTCTCGGCGGTGATCATGCGTTTGATGCGGACGCAGATGCTGGAAGTCCTGCGGCAGGACTACGTCCGAACGGCCAAGGCAAAGGGCCTGTCCACTTACACGATCGTCATGCGTCATGCATTGCGCAACGCGTTGATACCGGTCGTAACACTTGTCGGCTTGCAGGCGCCGCTGCTGTTTGGAGGAGCGGTGATCCTCGAGCAGATATTCGTCATTCCGGGTATGGGATTGCTGTTGCTTGAGGCGGTCGGCTCCCGCGACTATCCGGTCATCACCGGTGTGTTTCTGGTTATCGGTGTGGCCGTGGTGCTGATCAACCTGCTGGTTGACCTCAGCTATGGTCTGTTCGATCCCAAGGTGAGGGGGCACTAATGGCTGAGACGATCGATACCTCTGTCGTCCGCCAGGCGGTCTCCCGGCGTCCGAATGCCGTGCTTTCATTCATCGGTCGGCTGTTCCGCGAGAAGCCGCTCGGTGCGATTGGCGCCATTATCTGTCTGATCTTTTTGTTCGCCGGCATTTTTGCGGATGTGCTCGCGCCCTATGGCTACAATCAGATCATGCCCATCAATCGGATGAAGCCGCCAAGCTGGCAGTTCTGGCTCGGTACGGACAATGTCGGCCGCGACATGTTCTCTCGTGTCCTCTTTGGTGCGCAGCTCTCGGTTACGATTGGCCTCTCGGCCGCGATGCTCGCCACTGTGATTTCCATTTCGATAGGCATCACCACCGGTTATCTCGGCGGGCGCTTCGATATGATCGCGCAGCGATTTGTCGATGCGTGGATGAGCTTCCCGGATATCGTCATCCTCGTGGTCGTGGTCTCCGTGGTGGGCCATGGCATGCCGCAAATCATCGGCGTTCTTGGCTGTCTTTATGGCATCGGTGGTTCGCGCATCATCCGCAGCGCGGTGATTTCGGTACGCGAGCAGACCTATATTCATGCGGCGCAGTCGATTGGCGGTGCGACACCGCGCATTCTGTGGCGTCACGTGCTGCCCAACGTGATGCCGCCGGTGATCGTCCTTTTCACCACGCGCGTCGGCGCGGTGATTCTGGCAGAGTCGGCGCTCTCGTTCCTCGGCTTTGGCGTGCCGCCGCCCGCACCGACCTGGGGCGGCATGCTGACCGGCAGCGCACGCAACTACATGTATCTGGCGCCGTGGATGGCGCTGGCGCCGGGGATTTGCCTGACACTGGTCGTGTTCAGCATCAACATGTTTGGTGACGCGTTGCGAGATCTGCTCGATCCGCGCATGCGCAGCCATCGATAAAAACAATCCCAGGTTCAGGGAGGTTGTACCATGAAGGCAATGCTGCGCGGCTGGGCGGGCGCGAGTGCGATCGGGCTGTCGCTTGTGGCGAGTCCCGCCCTGGCCCAGTTCAAGCTGGGTACGCCGGAATATGGCGGCACGCTGGAAATCTCGACCGTCCGTCCGGCGATCTCGGCGCTGTCGTTTGACAACTACGATTGGCCCTGGAAGCACAACCACGACACTGGAGGTGTCTACGAGCAGCTATTCGTTGCGGATATCTCGAAGGCAAGGTCGAGAGGCGGCAACTACAGCCTGACGGACTCCTATGTCCCGACCGATCTGATGCGGGGCGAACTTGCGGAAAAGTGGGAGTGGAAGGAGGATCCGTTGCGCCTTGTTGTCACGCTGCGTAAGGGCGTGATGTTCCCGGAGAAGCCGGGCGTCATGAAGGCACGCGAGCTTGTCGCCGACGACGTGGTGTATACCTTCAAGCGCCAAGTGAGCAGTCCGAAGGCAACCCAGAATTATTACGACTACGTCAAGGACGTGACCGCGCCGGACAAGCACACGGTCGTGTTCGAGTTGAACGAGTTCAACGCTGAATGGGATTACCGTTTTGGATATGGCTACTATTCGGCGATCCTTCCGAAGGAGGTCGCCGAGGCGGGAGCCTCCGATTGGAAGAACGCCAACGGGACTGGTCCGTTCAAGCTGACTGATTACGTGCAGGGCAACTCCCAGACCTATGAGAAGAACCCGGACTACTGGGGCAAGGAAACGATCGACGGGAAGGAGTACAAACTCCCCTACGTCAACAAGATCGTCTATCGCATCATCAAGGATGAATCGACGCGCGTCACGGCGCTGCGCACCGGCAAGCTCGATATCATGGAGACGGTGCGTTGGCAGGATTACGAAACACTCAAGAAGGCTGTGCCGGACCTGAAGTGGAACAAGTATCTTTCGAATCTCGGCACGCTCATGGCGATGCGTGTGGACGTCAAGCCGTTCGATGATATTCGTGTCCGCCGGGCAATGAACCTGGCTATTAACAAGGAAGAGATCATCAAGGTCTACTATAACGGCTATGCCGAGATGTTTGCCCACCCGCAGCATCCGGATTATGGCGCCTACTTCCAGCCGCTCAACGAGCAGCCGCCCTCGGTTCAGGAGCTGTTCAAATATGAACCCGCAAAGGCGAAGAAGCTGCTAGCAGAGGCTGGCTATCCGAATGGCTTCACCTTCAAGGCCCAGGTCTGCTCCTGTAATCCCGATCATATTGATCTCATTCCGCTAGTCTCCGCCTATCTTGAGCAAGTCGGTGTGAAGATGGAAGTGCAGACCATGGAATATGCGGCGTTCCTGTCTGCAATGACATCTCTGACCAATGCTCCGGGCTATTTCATGGATGCCAGTCAGGTCAATCCGACGACGACGATTCGCAAGAACTTCGTGCCGGGGCAGGTGTGGAATCCGTCGCAGTGGAATGACCCGAAGCTTACCGCGCGCATGGAAGCTGTCTACAAGGAGCGCGACGAGTCCAAGCGTGTGTCGGAGCTGCGGGCGATGACGACCGAGATGCTGGACAAGGCGCCGTATCTCTGGTTGCCGGTACGTTACAATTTTGCGGCGTGGTGGCCGTGGGTGAAGGGCTATGCGGGCGAGTTGCGCGCAGGCGCGGAGCGTCCGTGGCCGATCTATGCTCGAATCTGGATTGATCAGGATCTGAAGAAGAAGATGGGATATTAGAGCTTGGTGCGTTCGGTTGGAATCGCATCAGCGTTTTCGGAGAAAGTGTATATCATGAAGACGACGTTGTGTGGCCTGGCGGTAGCAGGTGCGATTGGTCTGCCTCTTATTGTGAGTCCCGCGATGGCCCAGGCCAAGCTGGAGGCACCGAAGTATGGCGGCTCGCTGGAGATATCCACCGTCAGCCCGACCCTTTCAGCGTTGTCGTTCGACAATTACGATTTTCCCTGGAAGCACAACCACGACACCGGAGGTGTCTACGAGCAGCTGCTGGCTGCGGATATCTCAAAAGCGAAGTCCAGGGGAGGCAAATATGGCCTGATCCCAGACGCCTATCTTCCGACCGACCTGATCCGGGGCGAGCTTGCGGAGCAGTGGGAATGGAAGGAGAACCCGCTGCGCCTCGTTGTTACGCTGCGTAAAGGTGTGATGTTCCCGGAGAAGCCTGGCGTCATGAAGGCCCGTGAGCTGGTTGCCGACGACGTGGTGTATACCTTCAAGCGTCAGGCGAGCAGCCCCAAGTCAATGAAAAACTATTTCGACTACGTCAAGGACGTGACCGCGCCGGACAAGTACACCGTCGTGTTCGAGATGAACGATTTCAACGCGGAGTGGGATTACCGCTTCGGTTATGGCTACTACTCGGCGATCATTCCGAAGGAGGTCGTCGAGGCGGGGGCCTCCAACTGGAAGAATGTGAACGGCACCGGCCCGTTCAAACTGACCGATTACGTGCAGGGTAACTCCCAGACCTATGAGAAGAATCCGGATTACTGGGACAAGGAAACGATCGACGGGAAGGAGTACAAGCTACCCTATGTCGACAAGGTCGTCTACCGCATCATCAAGGATGAGGCGACGCGCATCACCATGTTGCGGACCGGCAAGCTCGATATCATGGAAGCTGTGCGCTGGCAGGACTACGACACACTCAAGCAGGCTGTGCCGGACCTGAAGTGGAACAAATGGCTTTCGATGAACGGTACGTACTTGGCGATGCGCGTGGACGCCAAACCGTTCGATGACGTTCGCGTTCGTCGGGCGATGAATCTAGCGATCAACAAGGAGGAGATCGTTCAGGCCTACTATAACGGCAATGCCGAGTTGTTCGCTTATCCGCAGCATCCCGACTATGGCGCGTACTTCCAGCCGCTCAGCGAGCAGCCTGCCTCGGTGCAGGAACTCTTTAAGTATGATCCGGCGAAGGCAAAGAAGCTGCTGGCAGAAGCGGGCTATCCCAACGGCTTCACCTTCAAGGTCCAGGTCTGCTCGTGCAACCCCGATCACATGGATCTGATTCCGCTGATCTCGGCCTACCTTGAGCAGGTTGGTGTGAAGATGGAAGTGCAGACCATGGAGTATGCGGCGTACCTGTCGGCGATGACGTCGCAGACCAACGCGCCGGGCTATCTCATGGACAACGGCCACACCAATCCGACGACGACGATTCGTAAGAACTTCTTGCCGGGGCAGGTGTGGAATCCATCGCAGTGGAACGACCCGAAACTTACCGCGCGTATGGAAGCCGTTTACAGGGAGCGCGATGAAGCCAAGCGGTTGGCTGAGCTGCAGGCGATGACGACCGAGATGCTGGATAAGGCGCCGTATATCTGGCTGCCGACGCGGTACATTTTCACCGCGTGGTGGCCGTGGGTGAAGGGCTATGCGGGCGAGCTGCGCGCAGGCGCGGTCCGTCCGTGGCCGATATATGCCCGGATATGGATCGATCAGGACATGAAGAAGAAGATGGGACACTAGAGTGCGATGCAGTTGGTTGGAATCGCATCAGTGTGTTCGGAGAGAGAGTATACCATGAAGACAACGTTGTGTGGCTTGGCTGTAGCGAGTGCAATCGGGCTGTCGCTTATGGCGAGTCCGGCCACGGCTCAGGCCAAGCTGGATACGCCGAACTACGGCGGCACGCTGGAAATCTCGACGGTCTACCCTTCGCTTTCGGCGTTGTCGTTCGACAACTACGATTATCCCTGGAAGCACAACCACGACACTGGAGCTGTCTACGAGCAGCTGCTCGCCGCGGATATCTCAAAAGCGAAGTCGAGAGGAGGCAAATACGGGCTGACGCTGGATGCTTATGTTCCGACCGATCTGATCCGAGGGGAGTTGGCGGAGCGGTGGGAATGGAAGGAGAACCCGCTGCGCCTCGTTGTTACGCTGCGTAAAGGCGTGATGTTCCCGGAGAAGCCTGGCGTCATGAAGGCGCGTGAGCTGGTTGCTGATGACGTGGTGTATACTTTCAAGCGTCAGGCGAGCAGCCCGAAGGCAATGAAAAACTATTTCGATTACGTCAAGGACGTGACCGCGCCGGACAGTCACACGGTCGTGTTCGAGATGAACCAGTTCAACGCCGAGTGGGATTACCGTTTCGGTTACGGCTACTATTCGGCGATCATTCCGAAGGAGGTCGTCGAGGCGGGGGCATCCAATTGGAAGAACGTGAATGGCACCGGTCCCTTTAGGCTGACCGACTACGTGCAAGGCAACTCCCAGGTCTATGAGAAGAACCCGGACTATTGGGACAAGGAAACGATCGACGGGAAGGAGTACAAGCTCCCCTATGTCGACAAGGTCGTCTATCGCATCATTAAGGATGAATCGACGCGTGTCACGGCGCTACGCACCGGCAAGCTCGATATCATGGAGACCGTGCGTTGGCAGGATTACGAAACGCTCAAGCAGGCGGTGCCGGACCTGAAGTGGAACAGGTACCTTTCGCCCCTTGGTTCGTACCTGGCAATGCGTGTGGACACCAAGCCGTTCGACGACATTCGTGTTCGCCGGGCGATGAACATGGCCATCAACAAGGATGAGATCGTCAAGGCCTATTACAACGGCAACGCCGAGCTGTTCGGCTACCCGCAGCATCCGGACTACGGTGCGTATTTCCAGCCGCTCGACGAGCAGCCGGCTTCGGTGCAGGAACTCTTTAAGTACGATCCGGAGAAAGCGAAGAAGCTGCTGGCAGAAGCCGGTTATCCGAAGGGCTTCACCTTTAAGACCCAGGTCTGCTCCTGCAGCCCCGATCATCTCGATCTGATTCCGCTGATATCAGCCTATCTTGAGCAAGTCGGCGTGAAGATGGAAGTCGAGACCATGGAATATGCAGCGTTCCTGTCGGCGATGACATCGCAGACCAACGCGCCGGGCTATCTTATGGGCAACGGCCACACCAATCCGACGACGACCATCCGCAAGAACTTCGTGCCGGGGCAGGTGTGGAATCCGTCGCAGTGGAACGATCCGAAGCTCACCGCGCGGATGGAGGCCGTTTACACGGAGCGCGACGAAGCCAAGCGTGTGTCGGAACTGCGGGCTATGACCACCGAGATGTTGGACAACGCACCGTATATCTGGCTGCCGACGGCTTACAATTATACGGCGTGGTGGCCATGGGTGAAGGGTTATGCGGGCGAGTTGCGCGCAGGCGCGGTTCGCCCGGGCCCGATCTATGCCCGGATATGGATTGATCAGGACTTGAAGAAGAAGATGGGGCACTGAGGCGAAAGAATTTCGAACGGGCGGTGACTTTCTGAAGCAAGATGCAGTTCAACTTGCATCTTGCTTCGGTCCCCGGCAAGCAAGCGTATAAAACGTCGGCCGATCTGTCGATGCTGCAACTGGAATTGGGCAAGGGAGGGGAGAGTGAAGACGCAAGTTTGGCACGCACTGCTCCGCATCGTATTGTTCGGTCTCGGCCCGGTGGCGATGACGACAATGCCTGCGTCGGCACAGAGGATGGAGACGCCGAAATACGGTGGCACGCTGGAAATCTTGAATGTCGTTGCGGGGTTGTCGGCGCTGTCGTTCGATAGCTACGATTGGCCCTGGAAGCACAACATCGACACCGGAAGTGCTTATGAGCAGCTGTTCGCCGCGGACGTTTCGAAGGCGAAGTCGAGAGGAGGCAAATACAGCCTGACGCTGGATGCCTATATTCCGACCGATTTGCTCCGGGGGGAACTTGCGGAAAGGTGGGAGTGGAAGGAGAATCCGCTGCGCCTCATCGTCACGCTGCGAACGGGCGTGATGTTCCCTGAGAAGCCGGGTGTCATGAAGGCGCGAGAGTTTGTCGCCGATGATGTAGTGTACGCCTTCAAGCGTCTGGCGGGCAGCCCGAAGGCGACGAAAAACTATTTCGACTACGTCAAGGACGTAACCGCGCCGGACAAGCACACCGTCGTGTTCGAGATGAACGATTTCAACGCGGAGTGGGATTACCGCTTTGGTTACGGCTACTATTCGGCGATCATTCCAAAGGAGGTCGTCGAGGCGGGGGCCTCCAATTGGAAGAACGTCAACGGTACGGGTCCGTTCAGGTTGACCGATTACGTGCAGGGTAACTCGGAGACTTTTGAGAAGAACCCGGACTACTGGGATAAGGAAGTGATCGATGGGAAGAAGTACAAACTTCCCTATGTCGATAAGGTCGTCTATCACACCATCAAGGATGAAGCGACGCGCATCACCATGTTGCGCACCGGCAAGATCGACCTCATGGAGGCCGTGCGCTGGCAGGATTACGAAACACTCAAGCAGGCTGTGCCGGACCTGAAGTGGAATAAGGTGCTTGCGTCCGCTGGCACCTTTCTGGCGATGCGTGTGGACACCAAGCCGTTTGATGATATTCGCGTTCGCCGAGCGATGAACGTCGCCATCAACAAGGAAGAGATCGTCAAGGCCTACTACAATGGCAACGCCGAGCTGTTTGCTTACCCCGAACAGCCGGACTATGGCGCTTACTTTCAGCCGCTCGACGAGCAGCCCGCTTCGGTGCAGGAACTGTTCAAGTATGATCCGGTGAAGGCGAAGAAGCTGCTGGCGGAAGCCGGTTATCCGAACGGGTTCACCTTCAAGGTCCAGGTCTGCTCGTGCAATTCCGACCACATGGATCTGATTCCGCTGATCTCGGCCTATCTTGAGCAGGTCGGCGTGAAGATGGAAGTGCAGACCATGGAGTATGCGGCGTTCCTGTCGGCAATGACGACGCAGACCAACGCTCCCGGTTATTTCATGACTAACAGCCACACCAACCCAACGACAACGATCCGCAAGAGCTTTGTGCCGGGGCAGGTGTGGAATCCATCGCAGTGGGATGATCCAAAGCTCACCGCGCGTATGGAAGCCGTTTACAAGGAGCGCGATGAGTCGAAGCGCCAGGCGGAACTGCGGGCGATGACGACCGAGATGCTCGATAAAGCTCCATATGTCTGGTTGCCGACGCCTTATGGTTTCACCGGGTGGTGGCCGTGGGTGAAGGGCTATGCGGGTGAGTTGAACGCAGGCGCGGCGCGCCCGGGGCCGATCTATGCCAGGATATGGCTCGATCAGGATATGAAGAAGAGGATGGGATACTAGAGTGCGATGCAATTGGTTTGAATCGTGTGAAGTCCTTGCCCCCTCTTGTTGGGAGAATGACCTTTCGCCCGACCGGTGCCCGCTGTTGCGGGTCGTACTCCAGGCGCCAGTTGGACGATCGGCAATTTTGCGATTACACGAGATGGAAGGATTGATCAGGTGAGTGCACCACTTCTTCAGGTCCGAAACCTGACCACCAAGTTTGGCCGTGGTCCGGGGGCGGTGACGGCTGTCGATAATGTCTCATTCGATGTCAACGCGGGCGAAACCGTTGCGATTGTCGGTGAGAGCGGTTCGGGCAAGAGCGTGACCGCCTTGTCGATCCTGCGTCTGGTCCCGGATCCGCCGGGCCACATCGCCGGCGGTGAGATATTGTTCGACGGCGTCGATCTGACAAAGCTCTCGGAAAGGGACATGCGTGCGATCCGCGGCGATCGTATCGCAATGATCTTCCAGGAGCCGATGACGTCTCTCAACCCGTCCTTGACTATCGGCTTGCAGATCGGGGAGCCGATCAATCTGCACAGGGGCACCCCTTGGGCAAAGGCCTATGACAAAGCGAAGGAGTTGCTGGACCGGGTGCGCATGCCGGATGCGCGCAGCCGGTTGTCGTCGCATCCGCATCAATTCTCCGGTGGTATGCGTCAACGCATCATGATTGCGATGGCACTGGCCTGCCAGCCGAAGCTGATCATCGCTGATGAGCCGACCACCGCGCTTGATGTGACCGTGCAGGGGCAGATCCTCGAACTGCTGAAGGAACTCACGCGCGAGACTGGCGCAGCGTTGATCCTGATCACCCACGATCTCGGCGTTGTGGCCCGCTACGCGGATCGTGTGTGCGTAATGTACGGCGGAAAGGTGATCGAAACAGCGAGCGCTATCGACCTCTATGCCAAGCCGCTGCACCCCTATACTCGAGGGCTGATGGCTTCGATTCCCCGGCTGGATCAGCCGGCAGGGATGCGGCTGGTGCCGATCAAGGGGCAGCCGCCTAATCTTGCGCAGATGCCGCCCGGGTGCGCGTTCAGTCCGCGCTGCGGCGAGGTTGGCGATCGATGCCGTCGCGATGTGCCGCCGTTGATGAAGGCAGATGATAAGCATCTCCACGCTTGCTGGATGGTTCCTAATGTCTGAAACACTCATGTCCGAAGTGGCACCCCAGCAGAAGGTGTCCGGCGCGGATCGATCGAAAGTCATTCTCGATGTCCGCGATCTAAAAATCCATTTTCCGATTCTGGGCGGATGGATCCAGCGTGAGGTGGGCTCGGTCAAAGCGGTCGATGGCGTTTCGTTCCGGCTCCATGAGGGCGAGACCCTTGGCCTCGTCGGCGAAAGTGGCTGCGGCAAGTCGACGACGGGCCTGGGCATCTTGCGGATGTTGCCCATCACGTCGGGACAGGTCCTGTTCGAGGGAACCGATATCAGCCAACATAACCAGGCTGCGATGCGGCCGATCCGGCGGCGGATGCAGATGGTCTATCAGGATCCGTTCAGCTCACTCGATCCGCGTATGTCGGTCGGAGCGATCATTGCCGAACCGCTCGAAATTCATGGGCTGTACGGCAGGAAGAAAGAGCGCCGTGAGCGGGTGCTGGAACTGCTGGAGATGGTTGGTCTGCGCCACGACATGATCGACCGCTATCCGCACCAGTTCTCCGGCGGCCAACGTCAGCGCGTTGGTATCGCCCGTGCCCTTGCGGTCGAGCCGCATCTTCTGATTTGCGATGAGCCGGTATCAGCGCTTGACGTGTCGATCCAGGCACAGGTGGTCAATCTGTTTCAGGAGCTGCAGGAGAGGCTCGGCATCGCTTATGTCTTTGTTGCGCACGATCTTGCGGTCGTGCGTCATGTCAGCCACCGGATTGCGGTGATGTATCTCGGCACGATCGTCGAGATTGCCTCACGCGAGGAACTCTACGCCAGTCCGAAGCATCCTTATACGAAGGCGCTGATGGAGGCGATTCCGGTTGCTAACCCCGCCGTTGAGGCCGGCCGCACCCATCAGATGATCAAAGGCGAGGTACCGAGTGCTCAGCGCCCGCCGCCGGGCTGCCGCTTCCATCCGCGCTGTCCGGTTGCCATGTCGATCTGCAAGGAGAAAGTGCCGGAGCTGCGCAAGGACGGAGGTAGCGCGGTAGCCTGCCATCTCCACTCCTAAACATCATTTCCGAAAAGTGGGCACCGCTTTTCGGGAAACGATGATACGAAAACAAACCTTGGCTTACCAACGCTTCTTTGCTGAGTTGCGTTGGCGCTCGTTTCAATAATGCGGCGGCCGTTCGTTGGCAGGGCCGGGTGCGTTGGCTTCGGCCTCCTGCAGGCGCTCGTTGAGTTTGGCGATCTGGCGCCTGAGCGAATCGATCTGATTCCACTGAGCCGTGATGGTCTGGTTGAGTTGTTCGATAGTTTCGTCCTGATACGTCAAGCGAATCTCGAGCGCGTCAATGCGTTCGCCGAGTTCTTTCATCACTGTCATTGTGCGCTAGCTCCCCGGCACGTTCGCGCCGGCCATGGGCCTCGGTTTAGCAGCGGGAACCTCCCTGGGAAACTGCGCATCGCGTGTGGCAGCCGCCATTTGTCGGGGAGATAGAGCCGTCATTTCTTCTGGCATGCCAGCCATTGCCGAGGCTGGCACCAATGTGGCATGTAGAAGCTGCTAGTGCACGAAAACAGCTGCATGGAAGGAAATTCGGTATGAGAAACTTCCACTTCCCCGGCCGGTCTACCGTTCATGCTGGGAATGCCATGGTCGCGACCTCGCATCCGCAGGCTGCACTGGCCGCGGTTGAGGCGTTGCGCGAAGGCGGGACTGCGGCCGATGCTGCCGTTGCAGGCTGCGCGCTGCTTGGCGTGATCGAGCCGCAATCGACCGGTATCGGGGGTGACTGTTTTGCGCTGTTGCAGCCGCGTGGTGACGGCCAGATTACAGCCTATAACGGCTCCGGCCGCGCGCCGATGGCGGCAAGCGCGGAGTGGTATCTCGAGCGCAACATTAACGCGATCCCGCTGACGTCAGCGCATGCGGTCTCAGTCCCCGGCTCAGTGGACGCCTGGGCCACGATCCTGCGCGACCACGGCAAGCTCGGGCTCGAGCACGTGCTACAGCCTGCGATCAAGGCGGCCGAGGAGGGGTACGTGGTGGCGCCGCGCGTCGCCTTCGACTGGAAGAACCAGTTTGAGAAATTGAAGAAGGGTACCAATACCGAGCGCTATCTGCTGCCGCATGGCCGGCCGGCCCAGGTCGGCGACGTCATCCATCAGCCCGAACTCGGCAAGACGTTGCGCGCGATCGCCAAGGGCGGGCGTGACGCCTTCTACAAAGGGCCGATCGCCGAGGACATGGTCGAGACGTTGCGCGGAATTGGCGGCCTGCATACGCTGGATGATTTCGCCGCCCACGCCACCGGGGTTACTTCCCCGATCGGAACGACTTACAAAGGGTTGGACGTCTGGCAATGTCCGCCCAACGGGCCGGGTATCACCATGCTCATCATGTTGAACATCCTGTCGCGCTTCGATCTCACCAAGTTTCCACCGCTTAGCGTTGACCGCTTTCATCTGGAGGCCGAAGCGGCGCGCATCGCCTACATGATCCGCGAGCAGCACATTGGCGACCCTGCGCATATGAAGATCGATGTCGCGACGATTCTCGCCAAGGAGTTCGCCGAAGAATACATTGCCAAGATCAGCATGGAGGGGCTGCTCGATCTTCCGAACGTCGCGCCGCCGATGAATCCTTCCACCATCTACATCACGGTGGTGGACAAGGATCGCAACGTCTGCTCTTTCATTAATTCAATCGCGCACGCATTCGGGGCCGCAATCGTCTCGAACAAGACGGGTGTGCTCCTGCAGAATCGCGCCGGCGGCTTCCGCATCCAGCCCGGCCATCCCAATTGCATTGCGCCAGGTAAGCGGCCGCTGCACACGATCATCCCGAGTCTCGTCACCAAGGGAGGCCGTGCTGTGATGCCGTTCGGCGTGATGGGTGGGCAGTATCAGCCCGTCGGCCAGGTACACGTCTTGACTAATATCGTCGACTACGGTTGCGACGCGCAGGAAGCGATCGATATGCCGCGTGGCTTGCACTATGAGGGCGTCTACCAGCTCGAAGACAGCGTGCCCGCTGACGTCGTCGCGGGTCTGAAGAGGCTTGGCCACAAGACAACCAGCGTGGTCAGCCCGCTCGGTGGCGGGCAGGCAATATGGATCGACTGGGAGAAGGGGACGTTGACCGGTGGTTCCGATCCGCGCAAGGACGGTTGTGCGCTTGGATATTGAACACAATCACGCGACGGAACCCCGTCGCGCGTGATCAGCAAGAGTTGACGGAAGTTGAAGCCCGCACTCACGACGCTGCCTCGTTTCTCTGGTGCAGCTGCTTCTTCGTTTGTCTAGTGTTGTGACTCCAACGGCTCATTTGTCATTCCGTTGCGCAAATGCGCAACGGGGAATGACAAACGGGAGAAACGCAACATTAGGAACAGACTCAGTCCTTCCAAGTTAAGGGGCGATGAGCGGTGCAAGTATGCACTGTTCTCCTCGAAGGCGGTGGAGAAGCTGTTCATGCCTGATAGCCCAAGTTCCGGTTTCGATCGTCGTGCCTTCATGGCCGGTGCGGCTGGAAGCGCGCTCATTCCGCTGACCGCGCGCGCGGCCACGTCATCGACGAACTCATCGCTCCCGCAAGATCCCGCGTTGCCGGTCGACGTTACACTGCGTGTGAATGGCGCAGACAGGCTGCTGCGGATTGATGCGCGGACCACGGTGCTTGATGCGTTGCGCGAACATCTCGGCCTCACGGGTAGCAAGAAGGGCTGCGATCATGGCCAATGCGGCGCCTGCACGGTATTGATCGATGATCGGCGCGTGGTGTCATGTTTGACGCTCGCACTTGCCGCCCAAGGCCAGGAGATCACGACTATCGAAGGTCTTGCCGACGGTGACAGGCTGCATCCGATGCAGCAGGCCTTCATCGACCAGGACGCGTTCCAGTGCGGCTATTGCACGCCGGGGCAGATCATGTCTGCGGTGGCTTGCGTCAAGGAAGGCCACGCCAACAGCGACGATGACATTCGCGAATACATGAGCGGCAACATATGCCGCTGCGCCGCCTATCCGAACATCGTCGCGGCCGTCAGGCAGGCTGCGCCCGAAATCCAGAAAGGTTAGGGCACATGCGATCCTTTCTCTATCGGCGGGTGGCCGATGCCTCCGCCGCCGTTGAGGCACTTGCAGCATCCGCTTCGACCGATCGTTCGCCTTCCGAACCGCTATCGGAGTCGTCGGCGCAGCCGCTTGCCGGCGGCACCACGTTGATCGACCTGATGAAGCTCGACGTGATGCGTCCGACCACGGTTGTCGACATCACGCCGCTTACGCAAGGCTGGTCGGCGATCGATCTTGGCGGCAGCAGTCTACGACTCGGCGCCTTGGCTAGGATGTCGGACGTCGCTGCCCATCCTGAAGTCCTGCGCGACTATCCCGTTGTTGCCAGCGCGTTGAAGCTCGCAGCGAGCCCGCAATTGCGCAATATGGCGACACTTGGCGGCAACGTGATGCAGCGCACGCGCTGTTCCTATTTTCGCGACATCTCCTACAGTAATTGCAACAAGCGCAATCCTGGATCCGGCTGCGCTGCCATGGACGGGTTCAACCGGATGCATGCGGTGCTTGGCACGTCGGACCAATGCATCGCGACCTATCCTGGCGATTTCGCACAGGCGCTGACGGCATTGGATGCTACGGTTGAGATCACCGGCAGGTCCGGCACCCGAAGCATGCCGTTTGCCCAATTGCACAAGTTGCCCGAGCATTCACCGGAGATCGAGACGACCTTGCGGCCGGGCGAATTGATCTCGGGCTTTGTCATATCAGGACGCTGGCCGCGCTCGGTCTATCTCAAGGTGAGCGATCGGCAATCCTACGAGTTTGCGCTGTCATCGGCCGCCGTTGCGTTGGACATGCAGGACGGTGTGATCCGGGACTCGCGTGTCGCACTGGGCGGGGTCGCCACCGTTCCCTGGCGAGCCCCCGAGGCGGAGGCGCTTCTGAAAGATCAGAGGTTTGACGACGCGCTGGCGCAGCGTGTGGCCGACGCCGCCTTTGCGGACGCAAGGGGCAGGCGACACAACGCATTCAAGATCGAACTCGGCAGGCGCGTTGTGGCTCGCGCGCTGCAGCAGGCCATAACGATGGAGGTCTGACCATGACGATTGCTGCTTCCGAGCCGAAGGCCAATATGGGCAAGGCGGTGCCGCGGTATGACGCAATCGCCAAAGTGACGGGGCGCGCGACCTACGCGTCCGACATTCCGCTTTCCAATCCAGCCTATGCCTTTCTGGTTACCAGTGCGATCGCCAAGGGACATGTTGACAGCTTTGACCTCGACGAGGCGAAGCGCATTCGCGGTGTTGTCGAGATCTTTACCCATGAGAATGCCCCCAAGCTGAACGAAGTTAAGTTCGTCGGCAACGGCGGCTATGCTTCGACCACGATTCAGCCGATGAAATCGGCCGATATCGCCCATGACGGACAGATCATTGCCGTAGTTACTGCAGAAAGCTACGAGGCCGCGCGCGAGGCGGCCAACCTCGTCAAGGTGAGCTACACGGCCCTGATGCCGGCGGCGACCTTCGGGTCACCGGGAGTGACTGCCGCCGGCGCCAAGGGACAGAATGCCCGGTTCACGGAAGATCCCAAGGTCGGGGACTTTGCGGCGGCATTCGAGCAGGCGGAGGTCAAGCTTGTGGCGTCTTACGAAACGCCTACCCAACACCACAACCCCATGGAGTTGTTTGCGACCAGTTGCGTGTGGAACGGCGACGACTTGGTTATCTATGAGCCGAGCCAGTACGTTCATGGCCTGAAGAATGGCGTCGCCGAACAGCTCGGCATCGATGCCGACAGGGTGCGTGTGGTCAATCCCTATGTTGGCGGTGCCTTTGGTTCGAGGGGGTCTGTGACGCCGCGAACGGCGATTATTGCAAGCATCGCGCGCCGACTGAACCGGCCGGTGAAACTGGTCCCGACCCGTGATCAGGGCTTTACAATTGCGACCTACCGAGCCGAGACGCGCCACAGGATTCAGCTCGGTGCAAACCGCGATGGCAAGCTCACAGCGCTACGCCATGAGGGTGCAGAGCTGTCGTCGCGGCCGGACGCCTATTGTGTTGGTGGAACCAGGACCACGACCCGGCTCTATGCCTGCCCGAACGTTGACAGCCACGTCTCGATCGTGCGCGCCGACCGCAACACTCCCGGCTTTATGCGTTCGCCGCCGGAAGTGCCGTATCTGTTTGCGCTCGAAAGCGCGATGGACGAGCTGGCCGTCAAGCTCAAGATGGATCCGATCGAGCTACGCCGCGTCAACGACACGATGAAGGAGCCGATCGGCGGCAAGCCATACACATCTCGTTCGCTGATGGCCTGCTTCGACGAGGGCGCCAAGAAATTTGGCTGGTCGCAACGCTCAGTTGCGCCGAAGTCGATGACCGACGGCGACTGGCTGATTGGTTACGGCTGCGCCGCCACCTGCTACCCCACCCAAATGGCACCGGCGGCAGCGCGTGTGCACCTCCGGCGTGACGGCCGCGCCCGCGTCGAGATTGCAGGCCATGAGATCGGCAATGGTGCCTACACAGTGATCGCGCAGGCCGCGGCGGAAAGGCTCGGCGTGCCTCTGGAGAAGGTTTCGGTTTTTATCGGCGACAGCAATCTGCCACCGGCCCCGGTCGCGGGTGGGTCGAATTCGACTGCGAGCACGTGTTCTGCCGTAATGATGGTGTGTGACAAGGTGCGCCAGCGCCTCCTCAATGCGCTCGGGCCGAACGAAATCGCAGCCGACAGAACGACGGTCGGCATCGGCGATCGACCACTCGATCGCGAGGAAGCGTTCGACGCGCTCGGCGCGGACGCGATCGAGGAGTATGGCGAATGGAAGCCGGAAGGTGCGCCACCCGATTCATTCCACGCCATGCATCAGGGTCAGCTGCGGATGGTCGGCGGCGACAGATTGAAGGATGCGATTGCCTATGCCTTCGGCGCAGAATTCGTCGATGTCAGGATCAATCGCTGGACGCATGATATCCGCGTACCCCGCCTGCTAGGCGCCTTTGCGGCCGGACGGATCATGAATCCGCGCACGGCCCGCAGCCAGCTGATGGGTGGCCTGATCTGGGGCATGTCGTCGGCGCTGTTCGAAGCGACCGAAATCGACGAACGCTACGCGCGCTACGTTAACGACAGCCTCGCTGATTATCTGGTACCGGTGAACGCCGACACCCCTAGCGTCGAGGTGATCCTGTTGTCGGAACGGGATGACCACATCAATCCGGCGGGCGTTAAAGGGCTCGGCGAGCTCGGCAACGTCGGCACCAATGCGGCCGTGTGCAATGCGATCTTTCACGCCACGGGCCAGCGAATCCGCAGATTGCCGGTGCGGCTCGAAAATATCCGGGTCTGATGGAACAGGCCCGGCAATGACGGTGGTGCTGGCGCGTCGATGAACCGGGCCGCGAACTGAACCGGCTCCTGAACCTGTCTCCTGACAGGGGACAAGTTCGCGGACGCCATCAACCGTTGTTACACGGACCTGCTCGTCTTGATCAGATGACGAGACGCGTAGTCAACCAACAACGTTTCCGAACGATCCCTCCATCCGTCATGTGGTTTCTTCGGCTATGTGATTTAGAACAGCTTCAACGCCCGAGACAAAACCTTTGGCTTCGTTGCGACTGTGCACCCTGGCTCGGTATCTGCCTTCGAAAAGCGAGACGGTGATTCCGCCTTGTGATAGCCTCCGCGGTACAGTCATTCGCTGTCCGCCGTTCGTGATGCGCCCGACTTCGCTACCGGTATCCAAGTCGGTGATCGCGACATCAAAGTAGCTGCGACCGTCGAAAGCCTCGAATCTCAAACGCATGCAGCCCCCACAAACGTGCAGTTAGTTATTCAAGCATCGATCCGGTTTGCGCTTTGTTTTTGATGATCGTCAGCGCTTGCGTAAAGCTAGGCTCGCAATCAACCACCCATGATCGCGTCCACAGCATGTCGGGTGGCTCGTATTGATCAAGCTCTATGATCCACACCTTTTCGCCGTTGGAAGGGCGAACATAGGAATACAGGGCGTAGGCCAAGTCGGGAGGCTGGCCACCGTTCGGCAATTGTGCTGGCTCGCGCACGGTCTCGCAAGGAATGCCGTGTTTCTTGTACAGGCAGACACGAACGCTGTCGCCCAGCTCGCTTTCATGGAATTGCAGAATGCGCAGCATGATACCCTCGCTAGTGCTTGGTGCCGGCTACTGAAACGACTCTTTGCGGTCCCGGTCAAGCTGGGCGCGGCGATGACCTTTGTGCGATCCGCTAGACCTGCCATCAAGAGTAATTGGGCACGGCAAAGCTCGATCATCCTGGTGCTCTTGGTTGTAGTAACACAAACAACATTCGTCATCCGCCACAACGTTGCCTGAAATCACGCCGACATTACACATGCTGACTCACATTTTTTGAACGGATGGGTGTTGGCAGGGGTCGCCGTCTTTCCTACCTGCACGGCGGCCCCTTTTGTGTTTGCAGGAGTTGAGTGTTCACCCAAGGAAGTTGCCGGATGAATCTTGGTCTGACCGACAGTTATGTCGTTTGGAACATTTCCGAAATCTGCACGAACCGGACCCAGGCTCCCCATTCATTTGGTGGTGCTGGCAAATGTAATGTTAGATCGCCGTTGGACTCTACAGATTAAGAGTCTCAAATCCATTTGATGAAGTGCTTAACATCCATTGATCGCTTCCGTGCGCAAGGTATCAAGCAGCCAATCCGGCGGTGCATCGACAGCGCTGATTCGCGGCTGGTCTGTAGTCCATCGCTTCACGTTGCACGCTAAGGCGGTGGCCTTGCTGAGACGACGGAGTCGGGCCTGACGGCGGGTGCGGCGCGGCTTCCAAGCATCATTTCCGAAACGTGGGCACTGGTTTTTCGGACAAAAAGATGCGGAAACAAGAAAATTGCGCAAAGATGGGTTGGTAAAACAACGCATCTTTGATTAGACACCTCTGCGCTTCCAATCGAAGGTGCTCTAATGCAACGTCTTCAGCGTACGTTCCTCGCCATCATGTCGGCATTCGCGATCACGGTGATCAGCGGAATGCCGGCCTTTGTTTCCACCACGGCCTTGGCCCAGACCGCAGGAAAGATCATGACCACACCTTCAGGCTTGCAGATCATCGATAGCGTCGTCGGCACTGGTGCCTCACCGAAGCCCGGCCAGACCTGCGTGATGCATTACACTGGCTGGCTTTACGAGAACGGCCAGAAGGGCAGCAAATTTGACAGCTCCGTCGATCGCAAGGAGCCCTTCGAATTTCCCATCGGTATGGGCCGGGTGATCAAGGGTTGGGACGAGGGCGTCGCCAGCATGAAAGTTGGCGGCAAGCGCACGCTGATCATCCCGCCAGCGCTCGGTTACGGCGCGCGCGGTGCTGCCGGTGTAATCCCGCCCAATGCGACGCTGATATTCGATGTCGAACTGCTCGCGGTGAAGTAGCTGAACAATCCCCATCGCCAGGCAGCGAGGTGACGGGTAGCGCACCGAGAAGTTTCAGTCATGGCACGATACATGGCCGAGGATTCGAAACGTCTCCTCGAAATCAGGGTTCTCTGGCCATTCGACTTGAGTGTATTGAATGACCAGGACATGTTTGTCCGATTTCTCCGAACACCGCCGCCACGCTGTCATGGTATGTCCTTCACCGCCGGACCCTCCGGAATCGGTCTCAATCCGATAATGCACGCGGTTCCCGTTGATTACTCGCGATTGACTGGAACCGACCGGTTCGGAGCCGCTTTCCAGCCGGACCCTGATGTCAACCGGGTATCGTGTTCCGCGCGCTTTCTCGGAATCTAATATGTATCCATCCTGGGTCTGACTTATTACGGATAGTGTTTTGCTCGATGTCAGCACGAGACCGTTGGGGTGCGTAGTGGTTTGCATTGCGACCGTTTCGGAAGAAGCCGGCCAGCACGATGTGATGAACGTGCCCAGCAGCAGAATCGGACACACAGGCAGGAAATGGCGCATCGGAACACCCCAGCAGCGAAGAACGGCCGGGACGAACCCAACCCCGTGAAACCGTAGCGCAGCGCGAAGGCGCCGATCGGAGCGTCGGTGATGCTGTAGCCGTCCACGCGGTAAAAGGGTATAGGCAACGCTCGCGAGCAGCGACAGCTCGTTGGTGAGTTGCTTGCGGCCGTGAACGCCAGCCGAGAAAGAGCCGGCTGAGCCCACGATCGGCCGCACGCTCAAAAAAACATTCTCAAGCCGCATCTCAAACAGCAGTGGGTGATTGCGCCGCGAGCCAACGCGAGCTTTGTCGCCAACATGGAGGATGTGCTGGAGGGTCTATTAACGGCCGCATGATCCGCAACGTCCGGTGGTGTGTCTCGACGAGATCTCGAAGCAAAGGATCGTTCAGACGCGGGCAGCTATTCCCGCCGGGCGCGGACGCAAGGCGCGCTACGATTACGAGTACGGATGCAACGGTGTAGCCAACCTGTTCATGATGGTCGCGCCGTTGGAAGGCTGGCGCTGCGTCAAGGTCACCGACCGTCATGCCAGATTCCACGATGATTCCGAGTCCACAACTCGGTTGCACAGATGCAGATGCGAATAAATTGCATAAGAGGTATGTCCAATCTTTATTATTCTACCAAAAGCCAATGATGTACGATGCTTTATATTTCATAATGAAATATCGTGACTACAACCGCCGCACCCAGAAAATCTCAGATGCCACCCAGCAAGAAGACGTCAGTTGCCCTGGCGCGCCGTAGAGAGCCTGCCGAATTCGTCACCGACAGCACGTGCGGCATTTTATGAGCGTGCGAGGACGGCACTTATCTCCCAGTCGAAATCCGAGAAGCAGCCCATATCAATCGAAACAGAAGTGCGTGTCCTGGCCGTCGATCGGCTCGGAGCTCGCATCATGCAGGACACAGCAATACTATCCACTGTATCGCCGAACCTCGCGAAGCCGGAGCCGGCAAGATCGAGCGGCAGGATTCAAAATTTGCTCACGCTCGTCCCGACCGACGGATGCATCCAAGATTCGGACCATATCAGAGCGGCTACAGGACCTGCCCTTGCGCTCCCCGGTGTCACCGAAAGGGTACGGCCGGTGCTTCCTGTAAGAACTCCAACGATTGGCAACCGATCCGAGATTCAAGAAACAGCCCCGACGATTTCTGGTTCGATGGGCGCACAGGAGAAGCCGATGTCAAGAAGCGACGAACTCAACCGGGCGCTACGAAAACTTCAAAACGACTCGCCTGGCGTCGAAGCAAGCGCCTTGATTTCCGAGGATGGCTTGATGATCGCGAGTGTTCTGTCGCCGAACTTGGAAGAGTCGCGCGTTGCCGGCATGACCGCTACCCTGCTCAATCTTGGGGGCCGCGCCGCCATCGAGTTGAGCCGCGGCAATGTGCGCGAGGTAATCGTCCGCGGAGAACAGGGCTACGCCGTTCTCATCAACGCCAGCCGTGGCACGCTGCTGCTCGCATTGACCGACGAAAGCGCCAAATTGGGCCTCATCTACTTTGATATGCGGGAAGCGGTTCGAATCATCGCCAAGGTTCTTTAGGCGGAAACCTCAGAGGGAACGGACCAAGAATTATCGATCTCGGGCGTCAGGCTGGCGCGGTTGCGTTTGAATACAGCCACTGGTGCCACGCAGCGCAATAAATTGATACGAAAGCAGATATGACCAAAGAACGCAAAAGCTGGGCTACCAAAGACGTAGCCATCGTCCAGGAGTTGCTCGCACTAATGACCCTTTCTGCCGCCGAGTGCGCTGCACTCGCAAGCTTGCGGGAAGAGGCCAAGAGCGCTGCTCCCGCGGTGGTCGAGGAGTTCTATGGGCGCCTGCTCGCTCACGAAGCCACTCGCGAGTTTATTACCGACCCGAAGCGCCTGGGCGGAACGCTGGCCGCTTGGTTCGTTGAACTCTTCTGCGGTAAGTACGATGAAATTTATGCGCGGTCGCGCTTGAGCATCGGCATGGTGCACGTACGCATCGGCCTTCCCGTACGTTATCCGCTTGCGATGATGGACATAATTAGTCGGCACGGGGAGCGGATTGCGGCTGGCAGAGGAGAAACGGCGATCGCTGCCTTCCGCAAGGTTCTTGCCATTGATATCGCGACCTTCAATCAGGCTTACGAAAATAATCAACTCCACCATCTCATCGATTTGGTCGGCAGTGAGCGTCTAGCAAGGCGTATACTCTATGGAGAGCTGGCTTCGAGAAAATGATCCTGGCTGGCGAGAGATCTGCTGACGGGCGTTCCCCATCGCGCACCACGGCTGTGTAGATAGGGCGAGCGATACTATGCAGATGGGATGGCGGGCTCATGCCCAGAGCTGAAACGTAGCAAGCGCGATGATGTCGTGGGGCTCGCCGCCGGTTCTGCCGCCACATGCGGGCGGCATTTTCGTGCTGTCACTTCGACGCATCTTGGTCTGAGCACTTCGCATGAGCAAGTTACCTTTGTGCTTGCGCTCGGTCGATGGTGCGCTCGGAGTATTTCCCGACGAGCCAGTCAAGCCACCCCCCGAACAAGATGCCAGCTCCATAGGCCACTATATTCCAGGCCGAGAAGATACGGCCGAGTAGCAGTGCGCCGGCAAGCGTGAGCCGAAAGACGTCGAGCCACGGCGTATGAATCAGCCGGGACAATTCGACCATAATCGCGACGGCAAATGCGATGAAAGCGGCATCTCTTCGCGTCAGGTGAGGCAACGCGATGCTGACGAGAAAAAAGACCATGGTCGCCCACAACAGTGAGCCGCCATATTTCACGACGAAAGCCGGCAGTCCTAGTTGAAAGCCATAGCCGCGTAGCGCCAAGCCGCAGACAATGACGATCAGGACCAAGCCGGCTCGGACCAGCAGCAGCTTGCTGGACGCCAACCGCCGATCAGATCTCGGATCCGCAACCCTCAATGCCCTTCCTTTCCCGTCACCAGGAGCGCCTGACACGGCGATCGAGATCGGCGCCCGGGCGGATTGGCGCAAGCAACATCAACAGGCTGACGCTGTTGCGCCCGACGCAATCATTGACTCTTTCGATACGATGCTGAAAACCGCAATCAACTGAAAAAAGCAACAATCCAGGGGGAGAACCATGAACCAGACGACCATTGCTGGTCCTAGTGGCGCCGCCGCCAAGAGCGCCATCGAGACCTCGACCATCCGCACCATTTCCTGGCGCCTGATCCCGTTCCTGGTGTTGGCTTATTTCTTTTCCTACCTCGATCGCGTCAATCTCGGCTTTGCCGCGCTCACCATGAACGAGGAGCTGAAATTCACGCCCCTGATCTTTTCCTGGGGTGCCGGCATCTTCTTCATCGGCTATTTCATCTTCGAGGTGCCGAGCAACCTGGCGCTGGAGAAATTCGGCGCCAGCCGCTGGATCGCCCGCATCATGGTGAGCTGGGGTATCATCTCGGCCTTGATGGCACTCGTCAGCGGCACCTGGAGCTTTTACATCCTGCGCTTTTTGCTCGGCGTGGCGGAAGCTGGCTTCTTTCCCGGCATCATTCTTTATCTCACCTATTGGTACCCGGCCAAGTATCGTGCGCAGTTTCTGGCTGCCTTTACCGTCGCCGTTCCTGTCTCCACGGTCATCGGTGCGCCGATCTCCGGCTTGTTGCTTGGCCTCAACGGTGTGATGGGGCTGAAAGGCTGGCAGTGGCTCTTTGTCCTTGAGGGAATCCCCTCGATGCTGCTCGGCATCGTCAGTTGGTTCTACCTCACCGACAGGCCCGAGAAGGCCAGCTGGCTCACAGGCGAGCAGAAGGCCTGGCTGTCGGAGCAGCTCAATAACGAGGTCGCCGTCAAGCAGGCGGTCCACCACCTCACGCTCCGCGAGGCGCTGTCCTCGCCGAAGGTGCTCGCGCTCAGCGCGATCTATTTCGGGTTCGTCGCCGCGCTGTATGGGATGCAATTCTGGCTGCCGCAGATCGTCAAGGCGTTCGGTGTCACCAATGCGCAGACCGGCTTCGTTACTGCGATCCCTTATCTGTTCGGCACGATCGCCATGATCCTGTGGGCGCGCCACTCCGACACCAGGCGCGAGCGCGTCATGCATGTCGGCGCAGCGATGCTGTTGATTGCGGTCGCGCTTGCCGTCTCCAGCTATCTTGCCGATCCCTACCTGACCATGGTGGCGCTCACGTTTGCGGCGATCGGCGTATTCTGCGTCTTTGGCGTGTTCTGGACGTTGCCGACCGCCTGGCTCTCCGGCACGGCGGCCGCTGGCGCGATCGCGTTGATCAATTCGATCGGCAACCTTGCGGGCTTCGGCGGGCCTTATCTCGTCGGCTGGGTCAAGGAAACAACCGGCAATGCCTCGAATGGGCTCTTGGTGCTTGCCGTCTTGCCTCTGATCGCCGGCATCCTCGTTTTTGTCGGCGGCCACGAGAGCAAGCACGAGTTCGCGGGGGAGGGGCGGTAACGCCGCGGCAACGTCCCCCGGTGAACGCCCGGGCCCGCTGATCCTGCTTGGGCCGCGGGGCGACACCTGATTAACGACCGTTCTCCAGGGCATGGTCCCGGCTTTCACCGGTCTGTCAGCCTACTTTCACGAACTGATGATATCTGACGAATGTTGACTTTCGTCAGCGGTCAATTAACATTCCTTCGCAACTGAAGCCGAAGGAGTGCCTCCGATGTTGGCAAAGACCATTTTATCGAGCTATTCCAGGCTATTAGCAGGTATGTCGCTGGCGGCGATGGCCGTTGCCCTGGCTGGCTGCAACGACACCGTCGCCCAAAATCCCGAGCCCAGCCGCCCTGTTTTGGTTGCCACCGCTCACTATGAGGCCGAAACGCCCGAGCGCAGCTTTGTCGGCACCATCAAACCGCGCATCGAAAGCGATTTGGGTTTTCGGGTCGCCGGCAAGGTCGCGAAGCGCCTGGTCGAGGTGGGCCAGACCGTTGATGTCGGCCAGCCGCTTGCTACGCTGGATGAGGTCGATCTGAAGCTGCAGGCCGAGCAGGCGCAGGCCGAACGCTCCGCCGCGACTGGCGTGCTGGCGCAGGCGGCCGCCGCCGAGCAGCGCGCCAATGAGCTGCGTGCCAAGGGCTGGGCCACCGACGCGCAGATGGACCAGAGCCGTGCCGCGGCGGATGAAGCGCGCGCCCGGTTTAATCGTGCCGAGCGTTCGGTCGAACTGACCAAGAATTCGCTGTCCTATGCCACACTGGTCGCCGACGCCCGCGGTGTCGTCACGGCGACCCTGGTTGAGCCGGGGCAGGTGGTGGCGGCTGGGCAGAGTGCCATCCGCGTCGCGCGCTTTGCGGAAAAGGAAGCGGTCGTCGCGATTCCCGAAACGCTGGTCGGGCGCTCCAAGTCTGGCGTTGCCAGCGTGACGCTGTGGTCGGATCCCAATAAGAAATACGCCGCAAGACTGCGCGAGATCGCGCCCACCGCCGATCCGGCCAGCCGCACCTATCTTGCCAAATTCTCGCTGCCCGACGCCGACGACCGGGTCTCGCTCGGCATGACCGCGACGCTGACGCTTGCCGACCACGCGAGCGAACGCGTGGCGCGGCTGCCGCTATCGGCGCTGTTCAACGAAGGCGGCAGTCCCTCCTTCTACGTCGTCGACGACAACGGCGCGGTCACGCTGAGACCGGTGACGGTGAAGGCTTATGAGAGCAATGACGTCGTCATCACCGGCGGCGTGGAGGAGGGCGCCAAGGTTGTCGCGTTCGGAGTCCAGAAGCTCGACCCGAAACAGAGGGTCCGGGTCGTGTCCACGCTGTCGTTCTGACACGGCAAGAAAAATCCGCGCCGTCATTGCGAGGCGCATCAACGGGGCAATCGGGTCGCATTGGAGAGTGTGATGAAGCGATTCAACCTTTCCGCCTGGGCCGTCAGCCATCCAACCCTGGTCTTGTTCCTGATGATCGTGCTCGGCGCCGCCGGCTTCATCTCCTATGAACGGCTCGGACGCGCCGAAGATCCTTATTTCACAGTGAAGGTCGTCAACGTCTCCGTCATGTGGCCGGGCGCGACTGCTGGCGAGATGCAGACGCAGGTTGCCGACCCCATTGAGAAGAAGCTGCAGGAATTGCCCTATTTCGAGAAGGTGCAGACCTATTCGAAACCGGCCTTCACCGCGATGCAGGTCACCTTCCGCGACTCGACGCCGCCGAAGGAGGTGCCATATCTGTTCTATCTGCTGCGCAAGAAGCTGGTCGACGTGCAGCCACAGTTGCCGCCGGGCATTCTCGGCCCCGTCGTCAATGACGAGTTCTCCGACGTCGATTCCATCCTTTACATGATGACGGGCGACGGCGCCGATTACGCGCAGCTCAAGAAGGCGGCCGAAGGCTTCCGGCAACGGCTCTTGCGGGTGCCCGGCGTCACCAAGGTCAACTTCTACGGCACGCAGGATGAGCGGATCTATGTCGAGTTCTCTCATGCCAAGCTTGCAACGCTCGGGATCACGCCGCAGGCGCTGTTCGATTCTCTTGCAAAGCAGAACAACGTCACGCCGGCGGGCACGGTGGAGACTTCCTCACAACGTGTGCCGTTGCGCGTCACGGGCGCGCTGGATGGCGCCACAGCCGTGGCGGAGACGCCTGTCGAAAGCAATGGCCGCGTGTTCCGCCTCGGCGACATCGCGACTGTCAAGCACGGCTTCGTCGACCCGCCGAGCTATGTCGTGCGCCAGAAAGGCAAGTCCGCAATCGGCATTGGTGTCGTCACTGAGAAGGGCACCAACATTCTCCAGCTTGGCTCCGATGTCGAAAAGGCAGCCGCCGAATTCATGAGGGCGGTGCCGCAGGGCATCGATGTCGAAAAGATCGCTGACCAGCCCAAAGTGGTCGAGCATGCGGTGGGCGAGTTTGTGCGCTCCTTCGTCGAGGCGCTCGCGATCGTGCTGTTCGTCTCGTTCCTTGCCCTCGGCTGGCGCGCCGGCATCGTGGTCGCGCTGTCGGTGCCGCTTGTGCTCGGCATCGTTTTCATTGTCATGGAGACCATGTCGCTCGACCTGCACCGTGTCACGTTGGGGGCGCTGATCATCGCGCTCGGCCTTCTGGTCGACGACGCCATCATCGCGGTCGAGATGATGGTGGTGAAGATGGAGCAGGGCTGGGACCGCATGCGCGCTGCATCCTTTGCGTGGGAATCGACCGCCTTTCCGATGCTTACCGGGACTCTGGTTACGGCGGCGGGTTTCCTGCCGATCGGCTTTGCCAAGGCCGCGGTCGGCGAATATGCCGGCGGCATCTTCTGGATCGTCGCGATCGCGCTGGTTTCGTCCTGGTTCGTGGCCGTGATCTTCACGCCCTATATCGGCGTCAAGCTCCTGCCCGACATGAAAACGCACCATAGCCATGATCCGCGCGCGATCTATGACACTCGAATCTACCGTATACTGCGCAGCATGGTGCGATGGTGTGTCGAGCACCGCATCATGGTGGTGGCCGCGACCATCGGTGCTTTCATCCTGTCCGTGGTCGGTTTCAGCCATGTGCAGCAGCAGTTCTTTCCGCTGTCGGAACGTCCCGAGCTGTTCCTCCAGTTGCGGCTGCCGCAAGGTACCGCCATCAACGTCACCGAGAAGGCGGTGAAAAAGGCCGAAGAGCTGCTCAAGGACGACGACAAGGACATCTCGACCTACACCGCCTATGTCGGGCAGGGCTCGCCGCGTTTCTGGCTTGGCCTCAACCCGGAGCTACCGAACGAGGCGTATGCCGAGATCGTCATCGTGACCAAGGATGTTGCATCGCGCGAGCGCATCAAGGCGAAAATCGAGAACGCGGTCGCCGACGGTGCGCTCAACGAAGCACGCGTCCGCGTCGATCGCTTCAACTTCGGCCCGCCGGTCGGCTTTCCCGTGCAGTTCCGCGTGATCGGCCCCGACGCCAACAAGGTGCGCGAAATCGCCTACCGTGTGCGCGACGTCATGCGACAGAACAAGAACGTCAAGGACGTGCAGCTCGATTGGAACGAGCAGTCGCCCTACCTGAAGCTCGTGGTCGATCAGGACCGTGCCCGCGCGATGGGCCTGACGCCGCAGGACGTCTCGCAAGCGCTTGCCATGCTGATCTCGGGTGCCCAGGTGACGACCGTGCGCGACGGCATCGAAAAGGTCGGCGTGGTCGCGCGCGCGATTCCCTCCGAGCGGCTCGATCTCGCCCGTGTTGGCGACCTCACCGTGACGGCGAGCAACGGTGTCGCGGTGCCACTTCAGCAGATCGCCAGGATCGAATATTCGCACGAGGAGCCGATCCTGTGGCGGCGCAACCGTGACATGGCAATCACGGTGCGCTCCGACGTTGTCGACAGCGTGCAGGCGCCCGATGTTACCAACCAGATCTCGCCTGCGCTGCAGGAAATCCGCGACCACCTTGATTCGGCCTACCGGATTGAGCCGGGCGGGGCGTTCGAGGAATCGGCCAAGGGCAATGCAGCCATTTTTGCGCTGTTTCCGGTGATGGTCATTGTCATGCTGACGCTCTTGATGATCCAGCTCCAGAGCTTCTCGCGGCTGCTCCTTGTATTCCTGACCGCGCCGCTCGGCATCATCGGCGCCTCCTTGGGGCTCAACATCGCGAACCGGCCGTTTGGCTTCGTCGCGCTGCTTGGCCTGATTGCGCTTGTCGGCATGATCATGCGCAACACCGTGATCCTTGTCGACCAGATCGAAACCGATGTGGCGAGCGGGCTGTCGCGCAAGGAGGCGATCGTGGAAGCGACCGTTCGCCGTGCGCGGCCCGTAGTGTTGACCGCGCTCGCGGCCATCCTGGCCATGATCCCGCTGTCGCGCTCGGCCTTCTGGGGCCCGATGGCGACCACCATCATGGGCGGCTTGTTCGTCGCCACCTTCCTGACGCTCCTGTACCTGCCTGGTCTCTATGCGCTCTGGTTCAGGAAGAGCCTGGAAGAGACCGGTTCGCGCGAACGGTCCGGCTCCGCGCCGCAGAGCGAAGGGGAGGTGCGTCCGGTATTTCCGCTTGCCGGAGCCGCCGAATAGTTGAACATTGCATCATCGACAAGGCCTGACACACGATGCTGGTTTCGGAACAAATCGAAAGTGACACTCGGGAGCGCATCCTCGAGGCAGCGGAGCGGTTGTTCCGCCAGATCGGCTACCAGAAGACGACGGTCGGGGACATCGCTAAAGAGCTGCACATGAGCCCCGCCAACGTCTATCGCTTCTTCGATTCGAAGAAGGCGATCCACCAGGGCGTGGCTCAAGGACTGATGGCCGAGGTCGAGGTCGAAGCGCAGCGGATCGTCGCCAAGCCGGGCTCAGCGACCGGACGGTTGCGCGAGCTTCTGACCGTCGTCCATCGTATGAATTCGGAGCGCTATGTCGGCGATTCCAAGTTACATGAGATGGTCGAGATTGCGATGCAGCAGGACTGGGAGGTCTGCGTCGCCCACATCCATCGTATCACCGAGACCATCGCCGCCGTGATTGCGCAGGGCGTCGCCTCCGGCGAATTCTCGGCTCCCGACGTGCCGCTCGCAGCTACGTGCACCTGCACTGCCATGGTCCGTTTTTTCCATCCGCAGATGATTGCCCAGGCCGCCACCAAGCCCGGACCGTCGATCGACCAGATGATCGATTTTGTCATCGCAGCGCTATCGCCGCGTGGTAAATGACTGTGGCGGGCTGAAGTGATGAACCTTTAAGCCGCCCCGTAGACCTATTGACAAGGCTTGCCGGCGCCGCCGCCTCACTTTGGCTCAAATCGGCATGTCGATCATCCGCGCAAATGTGGGGAGGCTGTCGATGCTACGAACGCCAATTGCTCTCGGCGGATATAGTATATTGCTCGTGTTGTGCGATACGGCTCCTGCTGCCGCGCAAGGCAAGCTGCAAGCAAAATATGAGGCGACACTGGCAGGCGTTTCAATTGGAACGGCGACCTTGAATGTGGATATCCAGGACGACCGATATTCAGTCAAGATAAACGGCGGCACTGACGGGGTGGTGAAATACTTGACGAGCTACTCCTTCAACTGGCTTGCCGTTGGGCAGGTGATGAATGGTGCATTGGTCCCGACCTACGCCCAGACCAAGACGACGGCGGGCGACAAGACCGAGGAGGTCCGCATCACATTTGCGAGCGGCTATGTGAAAGAATTCAGCATCGTTCCGGAACCACAACAGACCGACCAAGCCAGCATTCCTGTCACTGACGCGTATCGCCGAGGCGTCCTTGATTACGTGACATCGATGTCCATACATGTGCCCGGCACTGGCGACGTGGTTGCGCCGGAAGCGTGCGAACAAAGCATCGCCGTGTTTGACGGGCGGTTACGATATGATCGTAGACGATTTTTCAAACGCGTGGAAACGGTGGAGATCGGCAAGGGCTATCGCGGGTCGGTCGTGGTCTGCGCTGGCCAAACCGTTCCTGTGGCGGGTTTCACTCCCGAGCAGATCAAGGAAGTTAGCGCACAGCGCTCCAACGAAATCGCATTCGCGCCCGTCGCTGGAACCCGTATCCTGGTTCCGTTCTGGATAAAATCGACAACGCCGCTTGGCGCCATAAAGATCGAAGCAACAAGTTTCGCTACAGAACGTCAGCCGTCACGAAGCCCTGTGGTCACTGAAACGTCTCGCGCTCGGCGATGAATCTTTGCTTGGCCCGTCGCTGTCTGAATATCGTGGCTCTATGGGAGAGGTGACAAGACGCTCTTGCCCCTATGGGACAAATACGCAAGAACAATTCAGCTATTGTCTGTTGTATCCTAAGCTGCAGTTACCAAGCGTTGGAGACAAAAGCGTGACCGAAAAAGACCTGCACTATTACGAGCCGGCAAAAGGCCATGGGCTGAAGCACGATCCGTTCAACGCAATCATCGCGCCGCGTCCGATTGGCTGGATCTCCTCGCGGGATACCAAGGGTAACATCAATCTCGCGCCCTACAGCTTCTTCAACGGCTTCTGCTATGTCCCGCCGATCATCGGCTTCTCCTCCACCTCGTGGAAGGACACGGTCGCCAACGTCCAGGAGAGCGGGGAATTCGTCTGGAATCTCGCCACCATGGATCTGGCGAAGCAGATGAATGCGACCGCGGCTCACGTCGCCCACGACGTCAACGAGTTCAAGATCGCAGGGCTGACTGCCGCCCCGAGCCGGCTTGTCGGTGTGCCGCGGGTTGCCGAAAGCCCGGTCTCCTTCGAATGCAGGCTCACGCAGATCATTCGTCTCAAAGGTGCCGATGGCCGGGATGCCGATGCCTGGCTGACGCTCGGCGAAGTGGTCGCCGTCCATATCGACAAGGCCTTCATCAAGGACGGCGTCTATCAGACCGCGGCCGCACACCCGATCGTCCGCGCCGGCCGCAGGGGCGACTATTTCGAGATCCGTCCGGAGAACATGTTCGAGATGGCGCGGCCGGATTGATCTTCACCTTATAAAAGGATCGTGATCTCACCTTGAGCGGCAACGTTTATGATGGATCGCGCGAAGCGCGGGCGGGGTGGCGGTCGTTCCGCATCGAATACTGCGCGAGTTGAGAGATCACCCCGGCTCGCTATGCGAGCCGATCCGCCCCCTATAGGGAGGGATAAACCATCGTGTCATTCG
>JGI24705J35276_12238665_pt1 | contig 34083 bp, 36 predicted proteins | sample TergutNt197P4_FD_35276 | JGI IMG/M metagenome (IMG submission 35276) | reverse complement strand
CGAGACTTTCATTGAGATCGATCGTCTCGGCATATTCGGCGCGGACCGCCTCATACTGTTGGGCAAGAACGGGATCGCGCGCGATCCCCCTCTCGACACGGCGTGCATCACGCGCATTTAACGTGCCAGTGGCATGCCAGGGCAGCAGCAGTTCGATTTCGCTGGGGACTTGCCCCGGCAACTTCCTGCTCAATGCCATCGCGGCCGGTCTTGCTCGACGCCGGCTGCCTTCAGCAGCTCGGCCAGTTTCTTCCGCGCATAGAACAAACGCGTCTTCACGGTGTTTCTCGAAATCCCGACGATCTCGGCGACCTCCTCCACGGATTTCTCGTGGTAGTAGACAAGATCGAGGACTTCCCAATGTTCCAGCGAAAGTGCCGCAAGGCACTCGCGCAACGCTTGCTCGTATCCTTCTTCTGCATCCTCGGTCGCGTTGGCAGCCTCTTTGTCCAAGTCGAGGAGCTTCCTGCGGCTCAACGCGGAAAGGGCCCTAAATCTCGTAACTCGCAACGAAGCGAGCCATTCAACGAAATGGCTCGCTTCATCGCGTTCACATCAAGGGAGGGCCTCTCTGGCTCAATTGCGATTCTGATCGCAACCCGCGCTTGCGTTTACTTCGCGTCCTTCTTCGCTCCGGCGTCCTTCTTCGGCACTCCGGTTTCGCTCACTACAAGATACCGCACCCTCTCCCCGATATTCTTGAGGATGACGCTGGCCTCATAGTATTTCCTCTTCTCCATCAGACTGCCCGCTTCCTTCACATCAGATATCGTCTGATCCAGAGGAACAACAGCGACAATGCTGCTTACATCAACCTCAGCCAGCTTGAGCTTCTCAAGAGCTTCCTTCTTGTCACCCTTGGCAAGGCTCTTATTCGCTTCTTCCAACGCAGCCTTTTTTTGCGGCGTTTCTACAAAATCCTCTCCGAGGATCATCTGAGTATCAACAGGCAACCATGCCATTTTCTTGGACGTCGGTTGAGCGTCTTTGTCACTTGTCTCTAACGCTTTCTTCAACCTAGGTAGCACACTCAACTCCGACTCAGCCTTCATGTAGACTGTCTCATCGGTCTTAGCTCTCTCAAGTGCGGTCGTTGCTGCATCCACCCAAGTCTGCGCCGTCAGCGGATCGGCGTTGAAAATCGCCAGGCGAGCACGGCGTAGCTCTTCGAATGCCTGTGCACCGGCCTTCGAGAGTCTCCCGAAGTCATGGTCTGCTTCCGTTTTCAGAGCGGCAGATGCTGGAGTCTCCGCCTTGGCAACTCCGGCAGCGGCACCAACGCTCAACGCTACTCCCAGGAAGGCGGCTAATAGTGCTTTTGAGGTCGACATTTATATCATCCATTTTGACAAGCATTACGTCCCATCAGGGCATTTCCGTTTCTAAATTTCCGGCTCCCTGAAGGATTGTAGTTTCCACCCGTTATTTTGAAAAACCAACGTACGTTAAAATTATGAATTTGTAACTTGTCCTCGAGATCCGTTCTGTCAAATCTCATAGGTGAATGTGCTTCGACGCATGAGAGGTCCGTGATTGTACGCAACGGGTTGGTCTGCTGCTTGCGGCAGATACATGTCGTCTGTTCACGCTGATAGTTCATGGCGCCATCCTCCCTGAGCGAGAGCATTTAAAGGCGAGGGGCCAAGGGCGGGGACATATAAGGATTTCATATGCAGGTCGGCCCTCGCTACGCCGTCCATTCTTTATAAGATTCCTATATTGTCGCCTCGGCTTCCACCTCGAAAATCTATGTCCAGGAGGGCACGGTTTTGACCCGATGGCGCGCCATCCAAATTTCGAGTCGCACGGGCTTTGACATGCTTGACATCATCACGCTGGCGCCAGGATTTGGCTTATTCGCGCTGGCGATCGCGTACACCAACGCTCGTCCTGTTCCAGTCCTTCGCTCCCTGTGCAGGAGGGTGGATCGAAACACGTCAGTCTGAAAGACGGGCGGGTTGCGACGATGTCGAAGAAAACGTGGAAACGAGCATATCGCTTGGATCAGACGGGACTGGTCATCGACTCTGCGACCACCGTCGTGAAAACGAGCGACGAACTGGATTGGCCGAATCTCAATGTTAGTTTAGTTGCTCCAGAGCCGCATGAGTTTATCGAAAACCGTGCTATCCCTGATCTCTGGCTCGCGATGCCGCTCTGCCAGATTGACGTTGCTGTACTGTCCGGCGGACGAGAACAGCGTATGATTATTCCGGCCGATCAACCAGGTATCATCGCGCCCGGCACATCTTGGGGCGTCAGGCTGCAACACAGTAGCTATGTCCTTCATGCACATCTGAAACGCCGTATTCTCACCGAGGTCGCCAACGAGCTGTTTGAGCGCGACATCAAATCTGTTGAAGTCTTGCTCAAGTTCGCGGTCGAAGATCGCAGCATGACGTGGCTGCTGCATTCACTCAAGGAGGCACTGTATGAGCCGGTGGGACATGCAGACCTCAAGGTCGAGCATATTGCACGAGCGCTGGCCGCAGATGTATTACGCAAGCATATATCCAAGCCACGTGAAGCTCCGGTTGCGCAATATCCGTTGGCGGGCACGCAGGCCAAGCTTGTGGCCGACTACATCCGGGAACATTTGTCTTCGAAAATCCTGCTGAAAGATCTGACGGCTCTGACCGGTTTGAGCCAGACCGTCTTTCTTTCTCGCTTCCGTGCGTCATTTGGACTATCGCCGTATCGATATGTGATAGAGAAGCGCGTTCACCGGGCCCGGAAATTGCTGGGAAAACCCAGCCTGCCTATTGCACAGATCGCAGTGTTATGCGGGTTCGCAGACCAGGCACATCTTACCGTCACCTTCAAACGAATCGTAGGCATGACGCCAACACGGTATCGACAAATGGTTTTCTAAGCGGCGGCCGGTACCAAGCAGCCGACCATGACTCCTTCTTTTATGAATCGCGGTTTCGGAACATCCAGCATCGTTCACTTTTCTTCCAAAATGCTATCTTCGTTCAAGGTAAGCGTAATCTGGCCCGTTCTGAATTTCCGGCCCCCCGAAAGATTGTAGTTTCTCCCCGCCATTTTGAAGGAACACCGACCGTTGAAATTTCAAAATTGTGACTTGTCGCCGGGATCTGTTCTGTCAAATGTCATAGGTGGACATCCATCGACGCCTGAGAATCCCGTGGACCGAACACTGTCGGATCAGTTGATTGTCAATAACGATATGGGTCGCTCCCCACGCGGGGCAAATCGAAACTCGTCCATAGATTGGTCTCGTCCTGTTCCGGTCTTTCGCTCCCTATGCAGGAGCGGCGGATTGAAACAACGTCGGTCTGCATGACACATGCGTATAGAAGACAGGCGGATTGCGACGATGCCGATTGGAACGTGGAAACAAGCATATCGCTTGGATCAGACGGCAATAGTCATCGGACCCAAAATCACGGTCTTGAAAACGAGTGACGAACTTGATTGGCCGGATCTCAACGTCAGCTTGATGACTAGAATTGGAGAGGAAGATTACGCACCCCACGCCCGCGCTATTTCTGATCTTTGGCTAGCAATGCCGCTCGAGCAGATTGAGCTTGCCCCAGTGATCGGCGGGCGAGAACGGAATCTGATCATTCCGGCCAATCGGCCAACTGTCATTGCACCCGAGACAGCTTGGGACAGCGTCAGGATCCGAAACGACAGCCCTGTACTTCATGCATTTCTGAAGCGTCGCATTCTTGCCGAGGTCGCGAACGAGCTGTTTGAGCGTGACATCAATTCTGTTGAAGTTTTGCTCAAGTTCGCTGTTGAAGACCGCAGCATGTCGATGCTGCTTCATTCACTCAATGAGGCACTGGATGAGCCGGCAGGGTATGCCGACCTGAAGGTCGAGCATATTGCACGCGCGCTGGCCGCAGATGTTTTGCGCAAGCATATAGCCCCGCCAAGTGAAGCTCCGGTCGCGCAATATCCGTTGGCAGCCACGCAGGCTAATATCGTGGCCGACTATATCCGGGAGCACTTGTCTTCGAAAATTTTGCTGAAAGATCTGACGGCTCTGACCGGTCTGAGCCAGACAGTTTTTCTTCCTCGCTTCCGTGCGTCATTTGGATTTTCGCCGCATCGGTACGTGATGGAGATGCGCGTTGGTCTGGCCCGGAAATTGTTAGGAAAAACTAACCTGCCGATCGCAGAGATCGCAGTGTTATGCGGGTTCGCAGACCAGGCGCACCTTACCGTTACCTTCAAACGAATCGTAGGTATGATGCCAACACGGTATCGACGAATGATTTCCTGAGCGGCGGCCGGCGCCTCAAGCCATGCCGCCCGCCACGGCTCAATTAGGCGCGCAAGCGACTGCTTCATTGCCCCAGGAGCGCGTGACGTTACTTGCTTCCCCGCTTACGCTCGATCGCGTCCCAGATCATTGCTGCGATATCCGGGCCGCCGAGTCTTGCGATGGCGCGGATGCCGGTTGGCGAGGTGACGTTGATCTCGGTGAGGTTGCCGTCGATCACGTCGATGCCGACGAACAACAGCCCGCGCTCGCGCAGCGCCGGTCCTAATGTGTTGCAGATCTCGCGCTCGCGATCGCTCAGGTCGGTCGCCTGCGCCGCACCGCCGCGCACCATGTTGGAGCGCAGATCATCCGCCGCCGGCACGCGGTTGACGGCGCCTGCGAATTCGCCGTCGACCAGGATGATTCGTTTGTCGCCGTGCTTCACTTCGGGAAGGAAACGCTGGATCACCCACGGCTCCTTGAAGGTCACCGAGAACATGTCGAACAGCGAGCCGAAGTTCATGTCCTGCGGCATCACGCGGAAGACCGCCGCGCCGCCGTGGCCGTGCAGCGGTTTCATGACGACGGCGCCGTGCTTGTCGCGGAAGGCGTTGATCTCGTCGAGATCGCGCGAGACCAGGGTCGGCGGCATCAACTGCGGAAAGTTCATCACGAACAGTTTTTCCGGCGCGTTGCGTACGCTTGCCGGATCGTTCACGACCAGCACCTTGGGATGGATGCTCTCAAGGAGATGCGTCGAGGTGATGTAGGCGAGGTCGAAAGGCGGATCCTGCCGCAAGAGGATCACGTCGAAATTGGTCAGCCGCTCGCGCTTGGCTTCGCCCAGTGTGAAGTAGTCGCTTGGCTCGTCGCGTACCGTCAGGGGCTGGATCGGGGCGACCAGTTCGTCGCCGGCCAGCGAAAGTTTGTCGGGCGTATAATAGGATACCCCGTGGCCACGCTTCTGCGCTTCCAGAAGCAGCGCGAAGGTTGAATCGCCGCGGATGTTGATGCGCTCGATGGGGTCCATCTGGACGGCGACGTTCAGTTTCATGGGCGGGCCCTTCAATAGGATGCGTCGAAAGCTGTCAACACATGGCGCGGAAGTCGCCGCGGCGCAATCAGCATGGCGTCAAAACGCAGCTCAAATTCGGCATGTTCGGGATGCGCGGCGAGCCAAGCTTGCGCGGCGGCGATGATGCGCTGCTGCTGCCGCGGTGTCACGGCGAAGGCGGCATCATCCAGCGTGGCACGGGCCTTGACCTCGACAAAGGCGATCAGGCTGCGCCGCTTCGCCACGATGTCGATCTCGCCATGCGGTGTGCGGAAGCGCTTTGCCAGGATGCGGTAGCCCTTGGCCATCAGAAAAGCGGCGGCGCGGCTCTCCGCGGAAAGACCGGTTTGGAAGGCCGCGACGCGCGCCGGCGAAGCGACCTTTGCGGAATCAGCGGGTGAGGCGCCGTCAGTCTTCGCCATGGCCGTCCCTCGCCTCCTTCGCAAGCTCGAGCGCGCGGGCGTAGATCTCGCGCCGCGGCCGGCCGGATACCTCGACGGCATTGGCGACCGCGTCCTTGACGCTGTAGTGAGCCAGTTGGCTGCGCAGGAGCTCATCAAGCGCATCCTTGGTCATGGCGAGCGAATCGGCCGCAGGCGGGCCGATCACCAGCACGAACTCGCCGCGCGTCTCCAGGCTGTCGGCATCGCGAGCGAGGTCCGACAGCGGCGCGCGTTTGATCTCCTCGTGCAGCTTCGTCAGTTCGCGACAGATCGCAGCTTCCCGTCGACCTATCAGCTCGGCAAGGTCGCGCAGGCTGTCCCGGACCCGGTTGCCGGATTCAAACAGAACGAGTGTCGCATTGATGCGCGCAAGCTCAGCCAGGCGCGTCTTTCGCGCCGTCTCCTTGGCCGGCAGGAATCCCTCGAAGAAGAAGCGGTCGGTCGGAAGTGCGGCGACCGACAGCGCGGCCAGCGCCGAGGACGGCCCCGGTAGGGCGAAAACCGAAAAACCGGCAGCGCAGACCTCGCGCACCAGCTTGAAGCCGGGGTCGGAGATCAACGGCGTGCCCGCGTCGGAGACCAGCGCTACCGATGTCCCCTGCCCTAGCCGCTCCAGGATCTGCGGCCGCACGGTTTCCGCGTTGTGCTCGTGGTAAGGTCTGAGCTGCGCCGATATTGCGTAGCGCTCAATCAATCGGCGGGTGATTCGCGTGTCCTCGCAGAAAATGACGTCAACGCTGGCGAGCGTCTCCAGCGCGCGCACGGTAATGTCACCGAGATTGCCGATCGGGGTTGCGACAAGATGCAGGCCGGCAGCCGCCTTCGGAGCCGGCAGCCGATGTTCCCGGATCGAAAAGCCTCGCGGTTCCTCCGCTCCTTCAGGCGTGTTTATCGGGGCGATCCGTGTGCGCATGATCTGAATTTAGGCATGATCCGGAAATCTGGGAACCCGGTTTTCCAAAAGATCATGCTGGAGCCGCATGGGAACCCGATCGGAAAGGAACTGGTGCCACGATTGCGGCGGAAAAAGCTGCATACATGCCGCGCAGAAGGGCGAGCCGGTTGCGATTACGGGCGGCCGAGGTTAAGCGGTCATTAGCCGTTTGTTTTGTTTCGGCTAACAATTCGTCTACACTATGCCCGATCCCCTCCCCGTCCTGCGGACGAAGTCTGGCTGATTTCAGTTGGCTGAAAGAAGAGCTGCCATGGTGGGCCCGCGCAATCCCAAGCCTTGTAATCCCAAGACTTGCAACCCCAAGCCTTGTTCCTCGGGGTCCAAACTGTCTGGAGCAAGCCGGCGGACGGCGCTGGGGCTCCTGCTCGGCGCGCCGCTGCTCTCGGCCTGCTCCAGCGTGCAGCAGAGTCTTGGCCAGTTTTCCGAACCCGAGCCGACACCTGGCGGCGGCCCGCCACAAGAGGCCGCTACCATGGGTACCGGCCAGGTGAAGGTTGGTTTGGTCCTGCCGCTGTCGGCTTCGGGCAATGCGGGCATGGCGGCGCAGTCGATGCGCAATGCCGCTGATATGGCGCTGGCGGAATTCCAGAATCCCAACATCCAGCTCCTGATCAAGGACGACGGCGCGACTCCGCAGGGCGCGACACAAGGCACGCAACAGGCGCTCGATGAGGGCGCGGAGATTATTCTGGGACCACTATTCGCGCAGTTGGTACCGGCTACGGCACAAGTGGCGCGTTCGCGTGGCATCCCGGTGATCGCGTTCTCCACCGATTCCGGCGTTGCCGGCCGCGGCGTCTATCTGTTGAGCTTCCTGCCGGAGTCCGACGTCAATCGCATCGTCCAATATTCAGCGAGCATCGGAAAGCGCTCGTTCGCGGCGCTATTGCCGAACAATGCCTATGGGAATGTGATGGAGGCGGCGTTCAAGACGGCGGTGCCGCGCTATAATGGACGCGTCGTCGCTTTCGAAAAATATGGCGAGGATCGCGCGGCGGCCGCGCGAACCGTCGCGCAGGCGCTCGGCCAGGCTGATGCATTGTTCATCGCCGATGACGGCGATTCGGTCGTAGCGGTTGCGGACGCCATGACCGCGGCCGGCGCCAATCTTCGCAACATCCAGCTGCTTGGTACCGGATTGTGGGATAATCCGCGTGTCGCGGCGAGCCCCAACTTGCAGGGCGGCCTCTATGCCGCGCCGGATTCGGCGGGCTTCCGCGCCTTCGCCGGTCGCTATCGCAGCAAGTTCGGCTCCGAGCCCGTGCGTACCGCGACGCTCGCTTATGACGCGGTCGCCCTGGTGGCGGCACTGGCGCGCACCCAAGGCGGTCAGCGCTTCGCGCCGGAGGTGCTGACCAGCGCTTCGGGCTTTGCGGGCATCGACGGTCTGTTCCGCTTCCGCGAGGACGGCAGCAACGAACGCGGCCTTGCAGTGATGAAGGTCACTTCCGATGGTCCGGTGACCGTCGTCGGTCCGCCGAAGAGCTTTGGGGCGTAGCGGAGATACTTACTTCCGCAGTTGACTACGTCTGTCCGTCGAGGGCTTTGACCCCCCCCCTCGGGGGGTGGTGAGAACCCACCGGTTGAGCGTGCTGTGATCGACCTCGCCAGCCACGTTCTTCGAACACGATGGTCAATGACGCTACTGCCTGCATCAAAATCAGCAACGCCTGGCCAGGTCCATCGCGCGTTTAGAGGTGGATGCGCTTGAAAAAGCGATCCAAGTAGTTAAACACGGAGGGAATACCGGGCCTGTGATGGCGAGAATGTTGTCGGTGGTTGTGGCCCGCATGGTTATGGCCCGCAGGCGCCGGGGCTCCCGGCCTGGGTCGAGTCGACGGTTCAGTTCCACCCGGCCGCCGCACTTCTCGCCAAGGGTCCCACTGTCGCACAATATCTTTTTCGTGTTCTTCCATCCTCAATTGCCACACTTTTGCTGCGTAAGTGCTCCCTGGGAAAATACTCCATGGCTCAAACCGTCGCAGGATATCTCTTTCTTTTTTATACTTCATAAATTCTTGATAATTTTTCCTATCAGCTTCTATCACCGAAGGTGGACGATGTTCGCTGTTCAAGAACCCCATGACACCGGTCCCAACATTGAGGCTGCCGCCGTTGACGATACCGTAATTAAACCCGCCCAACCAGAACATCCCGGCTGATGATTCAACCAGCGGTACGAGGAGTCCCGCTGCCGTACCCCCGGTGCTAAACCCGAATCCTTGCGCCGCCTTCCAAAGCAGGCCCCCAGACGGGGAACTGTGGCCGACGCCGAACAGCACAAAGGCGATAGAGCCGCCGTACCCAACGGCACCGCTTATTTCTACTGTTAGATAGCCACCGATAAAATCATCGTAATTTAAATCTTCGCTCTTGTGTTTGCTGTTGTAATAGATCCCCCCTTTGCTGAACATACCTATCGAAGAGTTAGCGTTGTGTCCCTTCTGTATGGCGTCAGCCACTTTTTCGTCAGTCCTAGTCATTGGATTACTTAAATTAACAAAGCCACGCGACCAACCGATACCAGCGCCAATGTACTCAAGCCTCGACTCCCAACCTCGCGGTTCCTTCAAGTCCAACCAAGACGCGCTTCCACTAAAAAATCTATACCCTGCCCCAATCGAGCCCGAGTTAACGATTTCCCACTTACTCCGACGATACTTTTTAAATACGTCAACGAGATCCTCCCAACCTAGCCCCACTTTCAAATCAGCCATAATAAAACTCCTACACCTGCCCGCTGGCCCTTCTGATTTAAATGGAAGCCATGCATTCGTATTGTAATTTCGGGCTTATCGAAAATTTTTTGGAAGGTTTACGAAGTGGTGAGATCGCTCTCCGCCTTACCCGGCACGAGGGATTAACTCGACGGTACCGACGCGACTCAACACCAAAATTTCAGCACGGCTAGCTATTTCTTGTATTGGAGAAGCTCTCCAGAATTTTGAAAATCTCCCGGTCGCCCCTCGGCGTCAGCCCATCATGGCGTCGAGCGAAATACATCGGTTGACGGTCTGGGAATAACGCTAAGTAGTCGATCTTCAAATATACAATATAAGGTTGCGTGCGCTGGATCGCGCTCCAGAATCTCCGGCGCTGCTCTACACGCGACTGCGCTCCAACCGGCCTGGTGCTGTGGCTGCGATTTCCTCGAATGCTTCGTCAAGGCGGGCAAAGACGCTCCATCGGTCGACGCAGAGCTTCGCTGCTACCGCGTCGATCACGGCGAGCACAAGTTCTGCGATCCTCTTGCCCTTCCAGAGCTTATCGGCGAGCGCGACGGATGCCGGATTTTGCTCCCGAGTTGAGGTGCGTAATCCATGATCCTAAGTGCGGTTGTCGAGAAACTGAAGAAGCAGGCGAAGGGGATTTCAAGGGGCGCCATTTCGAGGCTTGGCTGATCATCCAGGCGGTAAGCTGGTATTTGCGCTACCCGCTGAGCTACCGTGACCTGGAAAGCATGTTCGAAGAACGTGGCTTCGAGGTCGATCACAGCACGCTCAACCGGTGGGTTCTCGCCTATGCGCCGCTCATGGAAAAGCGGCTTCGCCAATTGTTGGCACCGGGAAAGATCGGCACGGACGCCTCGCCGGTTTATCCGGCAACGATTTCGGCGTGCGCGGAAGCCGGCTTGATGCCGAGCAACCCCACGCATCGCGTTTCGAAATATTCGCAGCAGGGCGTCGAAAGCGACCATTTCCGAGTGAAGAAGAATATGCCGAAGATCGGTGGGTTCCAGTCGTTTGTCACGGCCAGGAGAACCATTGCAGGTTTCGAGGCGATGCTCTGGCTGAAGAAGGGCTCCGGCTTTTCCGGAGAGTGGACGATCCGTCGCCAGAACGAACTGCTCGCGTTCTGCTTCGGACGTCAAATGGTTAATAATCCCTGAAAATCAGTAGGCCCCAGGGTATTTGCAGCCTCTCACAAAGTTTGCGACTCGCCCCTCCTTACGCCGCGAGGTCCGCAACCACAGCGTCCAGCACGGGAAATCCGCTGCTGGTCACGCGCAGGCGGCCGTTGGTGTCGACCGTAATGGCGCCTTCCTCGAGCAACAGCGCGATACGGCCCGGATCAAGCGGGCGGCCGGCGAGCGCTGCATAACGCTTGGGGTCGATGCCCTCAGCCAGTCGCAGACCCATCAACAGAAACTCGTCGGCGCGTTCTTCGCTGTTGAGGCGGTCGTCGGTGACGAGGCCGTGGCCGGTCGCCTCGACTCGCATCAGCCAAGCTTCGGGCCGCTTATCGGTCGCGGTCGCATGTCTGGCGCCGTTGATGTCGAGCCGCCCATGGGCGCCGGGGCCGATACCGGCATATTCGTCGCCGCGCCAATAAACCAGATTGTGCCGGCATTCGGCACCGGGACGCGCGTGGTTGGAAATCTCGTAAGTGGGCAGACCCAGGCTGTCGCACGTCTCCTGTGTGACATCGTACAGCGCGCGCGCGCGCGCTTCATCCGGTGTCTTCAGCTTGCCTGCCTGATGCAGGCCGAAAAATGGCGTGCCTTCCTCGATGGTCAGTTGATAGAGCGAGAGGTGCTCGGCGGCTTCGTCGATCGCGTGACGTAGTTCGGCTTGCCACATGTCCGGCGTCTGGTCGGGGCGGGCGTAGATCAAATCGAAGGAATAGCGCTCGAAGGTGCGGCGTGCGATCGCGACCGCATCCAGTGCCTCACGCGCGCTGTGCAAACGTCCCAGCATCTTCAGCGACGCATCGTCCAGCGCCTGGACGCCGAGCGAGACCCGGTTGACGCCGACGGCCCGGTAGCCGGCAAACCGTGTGGCTTCGACGCTGGTCGGATTTGCCTCCAGCGTGACCTCGACATCACCGGCAACGCGCCAATGTTGGCCGATCGCGTCCAGGATGGTGCCAACGGTCTCCGGCTGCATCAGTGATGGGGTGCCGCCGCCAAGAAAGATCGAGGTGACTTCGCGTCCCGGTATGCGCGCGGCGGTGGTTTCGATCTCGCGGGCGAAGGCGCGCGCAAAGCGGGCTTCGTCGATCGCTGCGTGCCGGACATGGCTGTTGAAATCGCAATAGGGACATTTCGACAGGCAGAACGGCCAGTGCACATAGACGCCAAATGCTGCCTCCCGTGCGCCGCTGCGCCACGGAGGCTTGGGCTGGGAGCTGCGGGCGTCAGTCAAGGCATATCTCCGCGAGCTTGACGAAGGCGCGGGCACGGTGTGACAGCCCGAGGCCCAGCGGCGGCAGTCCGTGCTTCTCGATGCTGGTCATCTCGCCGAATGTGCGGGTGAAGCCATCGGGCATGAACATCGGATCATAGCCGAAGCCGGCGCTGCCGCGCGGCGGCCAGACGAGGGTGCCGTCGACCCGCGCCTCGACCTCCTCGATATGATCGTCGGGCCAGGCGACGCAGAGCGCGGAGACGAAATGCGCGGACCGCTTCTCGGACGTCGTGGCCCCGCGTTCCCTTATCAGGCGCTCGATCCGCGCCATCGCCGCGGCGAAATCCTTGTTGGGGCCGGCCCAGCGCGCGGAAAAGATGCCGGGCGCGCCGTCTAGCGCGTCGACGGCAAGGCCCGAATCGTCGGCGAAGGCGGGCAGGCGGGCTGCATTCGCTGCGGCGACCGCCTTGATTCGGGCATTGGTCCGGAAGTCGTCGCCGGTCTCGTCGGGCTCGTTCAGGCCGAGTTCGGCAGCCGAAATCGCTTCCACGCCGTGCGGCGCAAGGAGTTCACGCATCTCGGCAAGCTTGCCGGGATTGTGGGTCGCAATCACGAGCCTGCCTGTGATTCGGCGGTGCATGCCCTATTGACTACGCTACGGCCAGTTTCTGCAAGTCCACCAGGCGTGTGACACCCTTCTGTGCCAACGCCATCAACGAAAGGAACTCCTCCTGCGAAAACGGTGTGCGTTCCGCGGTTCCCTGTACCTCGATGATGCGGCCATCGCCGGTCATGACGAAATTGGCGTCGGTCTCGGCCTCCGAGTCCTCGGCATAATCGAGATCGAGCACTGGTGTGCCGCCGTAGATGCCGCAGGAAATCGCGGCGACGTTGTCGCGCAGCACACCGTTTTTCACCATGTTGCGCGCCTTCATCCAGTTGAGGCAGTCGGCGAGGGCGACCCAGGCGCCGGTGATGGAAGCGGTGCGCGTGCCGCCATCGGCCTGCAGCACGTCGCAATCCACCGTGATCTGGCGTTCGCCGAGGGCTTCGAGATTGACGATGGTGCGTAGCGAACGGCCGATCAGGCGCTGGATCTCCACGGTGCGGCCGCTTTGCTTGCCGGAAGCGGCCTCGCGGCGGGTGCGCTCAAGCGTGGCGCGCGGCAGCATGCCGTATTCGGCCGTGACCCAACCGCGGCCCTGGCCCTTCAGCCACGGCGGCAACCGGTCTTCCAGCGTCGCCGTGACCAGCACGTGGGTGTCGCCGAATTTGACCAGGCAGGAGCCCTCGGCATATTTGACCACGCCGCGCTCCAGCGTCACGGGGCGCAGTTCGTCGGGCGCACGGCGGCTTGGCCGCATGGAAATCCTCCAAAAGCTAAGGGAAAAGCTGTTACTCTGGCTGCTTGTAGGTGCGGGAAGGGTGGGCGGCAAGGCTTTTCGGGTCCCCGAGGGGCCCTGATGGAGAACGCGTGATCGCCTGCCGCGGCGTTTGATTCGCAGTTTTTCTCCTCGGAAACCCGACGGTTTGCTTTGCGCTAACGCTTCCCTCCGACTCTGGATCAGGCACATCTGTCTCGCTTGTCAGAAGCGGTTCGGATGGACAAATTATGGGATAGCCGAGAGGAGTTAATGTCTGTGGCCCACCACGATCCGGTTCATCTGATCGCGTCGCACGCAGGCCTTGCCCAGCTCAATGAGCGTTCGCGTGACATCTTTCGTCAAATCGTCGAGAGTTATCTGACAACCGGCGAACCGGTAGGCTCGCGCAATATTTCGCGCCTGATTGCGGTTCCCCTCTCGCCGGCCTCGGTGCGCAATGTGATGGCCGATCTGGAACAGCTCGGCCTGATCTACGCGCCGCACACTTCCGCCGGACGGCTGCCTACGGAATTGGGCTTGCGCTTCTTCGTCGACGCTCTAATGCAGGTCGGCGACCTCACCGAGGCGGAACGCGAATCGATCCAAATCCAGTTGCGATCAGTCGGCCAGGCGCAGTCGGTCGAGGCGGTACTCGGCGAAGCCTTGACGCGGCTGTCCGGGTTGACGCGGGCGGCAGCCGTAGTGCTGACCACGAAATCCAATGTCCGGCTGAAACACATCGAATTCGTCCGTTTGGACCCGGAACGCGCGCTGGTGATCCTGGTCGGCGAGGATGGTCAGGTCGAAAATCGCGTGTTGAGCCTGCCGCCCGGGGTTCCATCCTCGGCGCTGACAGAAGCGGGCAACTTCCTCAATGCGCGAATCAGGGGACGAACGCTCGCCGAAGCGCGCCTCGAGCTCGAAGCCGCGCTGGCGCAAAGCCGTGCAGAGCTTGACCAGCTGACGCAGAAGGTGGTCTCTGCGGGCATTGCGGCGTGGTCTGGCGGCGAGCATGAGGACCGCCAACTCATCGTGCGTGGCCACGCCAATCTGCTGGAAGACCTGCATGCGTTGGAGGACCTTGAGCGGGTGCGCCTGCTGTTCGACGATCTCGAGACCAAGCGCGGCGTGATCGACCTGCTCGGGCGCGCCGAACATGCCGAGGGCGTGCGGATTTTCATTGGTTCAGAGAACAAGCTGTTCTCGTTGTCCGGTTCGTCCACCATCATCGCGCCTTATCGGGATGCCGCCGGTCACATTGTCGGCGTGCTGGGCGTGATTGGGCCGACCCGGCTGAATTATGCCCGCGTGATCCCGACCGTGGATTATGCCGCCCGCATCGTCAGCCGTCTTCTCGGTGGCTGACAGCTGTTCCGAGACGCTTGATTTTCGCGCTCCAAAGCACGATATCCGGGCCAGAAAACCGCTTATGCAGAAGGCCGCCGATGACCGACTCAGACCGGCAACCCGAAGATACTGCCACGCCGACCGGCGAACCTGTGGTCTCAAAGCCCTATGTGATGCCTGATGATCCGGAGACCGGATCGTTGGAAGCGTTGCAGAAGGAAGTTGCGGACGCGCGCGACAAGATGCTGCGGGCGTTGGCTGAGATGGACAACCTGCGCAAGCGCGCCACCCGTGATGTCGCCGATGCGCGAGCTTACGGCATTACCGGTTTCGCTCGCGATGTGCTCGATATTGCCGACAATCTGCAGCGTGCGTTGGACGCAGTGCCGGCCGAGGCGCGCGCCAATGCCGAGCCCGGCCTGAAGGCTTTGGTCGAGGGCGTGGAGCTGACCGAGCGCTCGCTTCACAACGCGCTGGAAAAGCATGGCGTGAAGAAGTTTGATCCCCTTGGGGAGAAATTCGATCCAAACTTCCAGCAGGCGATGTTTGAAGTGCCAGATCCGTCCGTCCCCGCCGGCACGGTCGTGCAGGTCATGCAAACCGGCTACACGATTGGCGAGCGCGTGCTGCGCGCAGCAATGGTCGGTGTCGCCAAAGGCGGCGCGAAATCCACCGCTCCCGCCAATAACAACGAATCCGACAGCGTGGCGTGAGCCGCGACTTGATCGCGGCCTGACGCTCACTTGGTCCGTTCTTAAGCGCGATACTAGCCCTGAGGCTCGATGCCGTCGCGCACCTTCCGGAAACGCGGAAACGCGGCGGACCATTCGTCCCGCGGTGCGCTGGCGATGATACGCAGCGAAGTCCCCCCGCCGAAGCGAATCCACTGCACCACGGTGACGGGGATATTGTCCTTGCCGCTGATCGCGTCGATCCGGGTCTCGAAGGCTGGCATACCGTTGATGCGAATCGGCTCGGACATCGTGACGCGTGCGTTCCGCACTCCCGGGATCTGAGTCGCCGTCTCCTGGGCAAAGCGCGCGCGGTCCTCCGCCTGCTGCGGCTGCGACGCGATCAATCCGATCATCATGAATGGCTTCGGCTCGAAGCCCGTCGCTTCGTCGCCATCGGCGAGGATGATCGCGGGTCCATGCATCAGGGTCCGAACGGTCTTGAAGTCGCTGAGTTCGGTGATCTTGAAGGGCATCAGGCCGAGCTGCTCGTCGACCGGCACTTCCTTGCGGGTCACCGCCGTGGCGAACATCTGGCGCACGGCCTCGTCAGAGTAGATCTTGGCGGCGTTTTCCGGGACCTGCACGGCGACATAGCCGGAGAATCCGTTGCCTGGCAGGATCATCGAATAACGCCGCACGTCGTTCGCGCCGTCCTTGGCGGTTTCGACGGTATAATAGGCAAGGCCGGCCGGCGTCTCGATCTTGTCCGGCTTCGCGCCGTTTGGAGCACTGGGAGCGGTCTTCAAGGCATTGGCGACCTCGGCATAGGCTTCCGGCGGCAGTTCAGTGACCAGGACCTTTACGCTTTGGTCCTCGGTCTCGAATCCCGGAAACGATTTCGCCTTGGTCAGGCCGATCAGCGGCGTCATTCCGAGGCGAAGCCCTGGTGGGAAGACTGTGTCGGCGGCGGGGGCCTCCGATGCGGTCAGGGTAATCAGGACGAACGCGGCGGTCAGGAGTCGTAAGGGCTTCATGGGCGGAGGTCCATTTTGTTCGCGTTGCGGCGTTCGATGGTCGGCCTGGCCCGGCCCCTCGGACAGGCCTGTTCGGCCGCCCGCCTTTTAGCCTTTTTGGCGGCCCAGCAATAGGGCCACGAAATGCGGCCGTTCCGCGCCCCGGATGCCAACGGTTTATTAACAGAGGCGCACACCATGGGCGCGAATCGGGCGGTTGCGATCCCCGAGCCTCAATGGTTTTCACGGCTCAAACTTGCATCCGGTCCTTGCGGGCTGGGGGCCCCCTCCTATATGAGCCTCAACTATCGCAATATCGCGGGTGTTTGATCTTAGGGGGTTTGGATCGGGCGCCTTCTGGGCCCAGCCAACCTGCCGCAAATAAAGGGATATCAGGACCATGGGAAAGGTCATCGGGATCGATCTCGGCACCACGAACTCGTGCGTCGCCGTAATGGATGGCAAGAATGCCAAAGTCATCGAGAATGCCGAGGGCATGCGAACGACGCCGTCGATCGTCGCGCTCACCGATGATGGCGAGCGTCTCGTCGGTCAGCCGGCCAAGCGGCAGGCCGTGACCAATCCTGAGCGCACCATCTTTGCGGTCAAGCGACTTGTCGGTCGCCGATACGACGACCCGATGGTCGAAAAGGACAAGAAGCTCGTCCCCTACAAGATCGTCAAGGCATCGAACGGCGATGCCTGGGTTGAGGCCGATGGCAAGACCTATTCGCCCTCGCAGGTCTCTGCTTTCATCCTGCAGAAGATGAAGGAGACCGCGGAAGCGCATCTCGGCCAAAAAGTCGATCAGGCTGTCATCACCGTCCCCGCCTACTTCAATGACGCCCAGCGCCAAGCTACCAAGGACGCTGGCAAGATCGCCGGTCTGGAAGTGCTGCGCATCATCAACGAGCCTACCGCTGCTGCGCTCGCCTACGGTCTCGACAAGACCAAGACCGGCACGATCGCCGTGTATGACCTTGGCGGCGGCACGTTCGATATTTCCATTCTCGAGATCGGCGACGGCGTGTTCGAGGTGAAATCGACCAACGGCGACACCTTCCTGGGCGGTGAAGACTTTGACATGCGTCTCGTGGGTTATCTCGCCGACGAGTTCCAGAAGGAGCAGGGCATCAACCTGCGCAACGACAAGCTCGCTCTGCAGCGCCTGAAGGAGGCCGCTGAAAAGGCCAAGATCGAGCTGTCCTCGACCACGCAGACCGAAATCAACCTGCCGTTCATCACGGCGGACCAGACCGGGCCGAAGCATCTGACGATGAAGCTTACTCGCGCCAAGTTCGAGGCGCTGGTTGACGATCTCGTCCAGAAGACGATTGAGCCCTGCCGCAAGGCGCTGAAGGACGCCGGCCTCACTGCGGGCGAGATCGCCGAAGTGGTTCTGGTCGGCGGCATGACCCGCATGCCGAAGGTTCAGGAAGTCGTGAAGCAGTTGTTCGGCAAGGAGCCGCACAAGGGTGTCAACCCCGACGAAGTCGTCGCGATCGGTGCCGCAATCCAGGCGGGTGTGCTGCAAGGCGACGTCAAGGATGTGCTGCTGCTTGACGTGACCCCGCTGTCGCTGGGCATCGAGACGTTGGGTGGCGTGTTCACCCGCATCATCGACCGCAACACCACGATCCCGACCAAGAAGAGCCAAGTGTTCTCGACGGCTGAGGATAACCAGAACGCCGTCACCATCCGCGTCTTCCAGGGTGAGCGTGAGATGGCAGCCGATAACAAGATGCTTGGTCAGTTCGACCTGATGGGTATTCCGCCGGCTCCGCGCGGCATGCCGCAGATCGAGGTGACCTTCGATATCGACGCCAACGGCATCGTCAACGTCTCGGCCAAGGACAAGGCCACCGGCAAGGAGCAGCAGATTCGCATCCAGGCCTCTGGAGGCTTGTCGGACGGCGACATCGAGAAGATGGTCAAGGACGCCGAAATCAATGCGGCGGCGGACAAGAAACGCCGCGAGGCGGTCGACGCCAAGAATCATGCCGACGCGCTGGTACATTCCACGGAGAAGGCGCTAGCCGAGCACGGCTCAAAGGTTGCCGACACCGAGCGCCGCGCTATCGAGGATGCCGTCAGCGATCTGAAGGAAGCGCTGAAGGGCGACGACGCTGAGGCAATCAAGGCCAAGACCAACGCGCTGGCCCAGGCGTCGATGAAGCTTGGCGAGGCCATGTACAAGCAGCAGGCTGAGAGCGATGCAGCCAAGGATGCTGCCAAAGACGACGTGGTCGACGCGGAGTTCACCGAAGTCGACGACGACAAGAACAACAAAAAGTCCGCTTAAGACCCGCGAGGGTGATGATGCGGATGGCTCGGACCCGCCCAGCAACAGCCTCCTCCTTCAAGGGGGAGGCCGCTGTGCGGGGTACGACGGGAAGCCTTTCCGTTACGATCGACCAATTCCCGACTATTATTTCAGGTGCTGCGCCGCAGACCTCCAAGGTGAGGTGGGGAGGGCGTTCAAGCCATCGCGCGGCAACGTTGTCCTTCCCCGACATGGATTGCGATTGGATAGACCGAGTTTAACATGTCCACCAAGCGCTGCTATTATGAAACGCTCGAAGTCGAAAGAGACGCGGACGATTCCAGGCTGAAAACGGCCTTCCGTAAGCTGGCGATGAAGTTCCATCCGGACCGTAATCCGGGGGATCACACCAGTGAAATCCGCTTCAAGGAAATCAATGAGGCTTATGAGGTCCTGAAGGACAAGGACAAGCGCGCCGCTTACGATCGTTACGGCCACGCCGCATTCGAGCAGAATGGGTTTGGTGGCGGGGGTGCCGGCTTCGGCGCGGGCTTCGCTTCTTCCTTCTCCGATATTTTCGAGGATCTGTTCGGCATGGCCGGGCAGCGCGGTCGCACCGGCCGCGAGCGCGGTGCCGACCTGCGCTACAATATGGAGATCACCCTGGAAGAGGCATTCCAGGGCAAGACTGCGCAGATTGAGATTCCCGTCTCCGTCACCTGCGAAGTCTGTTCGGGCACTGGCGCCAAGGCTGGTACCAAGCCGAAGACTTGCTCGACATGCGGCGGCGCCGGACGCGTGCGGCAGTCGCAGGGCTTCTTTACGCTCGAACGGACTTGCCCTGGCTGTCAGGGCCGTGGCCAGATGATCGAGGACGCCTGCCCATCCTGTTCCGGTCAGGGCAGGGTCAAGCGTGAGCGGGTGCTTTCGGTCAATATCCCGCAAGGTGTTGAGGATGGTACTCGAATAAGGCTCGCAGGTGAGGGCGAGGCTGGTGTTCGTGGTGGTCCGCCCGGCGATCTCTACATTTTCCTCTCGCTTGCCCAGCATCAGTTCTTCCAACGCGACGGTGCCGATCTGCATTGCCGTGTGCCGATCTCGATGGTGACCGCGGCGCTCGGCGGCGAATTCGAGGTGCCCACCATCGACAAGGGCAAGACCAAGGTGAAGGTCCCGGCCGGGACTCAGTCAGGTCGGCGATTCCGCATCGCATCAAAGGGGATGCCGGTGCTTCGTTCACGGCAGATGGGCGACATGTATGTCCAGGTAGCGGTCGAAACGCCGCAAAACCTCACCAAGAAGCAACAGGAATTGCTGACGGAATTTGAGAACCTGTCTTCCGGCGCGACACAGCCGGAGGCAGCGGGGTTTTTTACAAAGGTTAAGGATTTCTTCGGAAGCCGGGCTGGTTGACGTTCAGCTTGACCGCATCGCCAGCGGCCTATACGTCTTTATGATCAGTTCTGTACGCCGCGGTAATCGCGGTCCCGTCCGGTAGTGACATGCCATTGCCATCGCCTGTGCGTGCGTTGAAGAAGCCTCGTCTTGACGATGAGGTGCGTTTTCTCCGGTCATGGATCGAAAAGCCGCTGCATGTCGGTGCGGTGATGCCGTCGGGACGGCTGTTGGCGCGAACCATGGCACAATATGTCGCTGCCGATGCGGAGGGTCCGGTGGTTGAACTCGGGCCGGGCACCGGAGCGATCACCGCCGCCTTGATTGAGCGTGGCATTGACCAGAAGCGGTTGGTGCTGGTCGAATATAATCCCGGCTTCTGTGCGCTGCTCCGTGATCGCTATCCGCAGGCCAAGGTGGTGCAGGGCGATGCCTATAGGCTGCGGGATACGCTCTGGAACGTGCTCTCCACTCCAGCATCAGCCGTCGTTTCCGGTCTGCCGCTCGTCACCAAGCCGATGCTGACGCGGCTCAGGCTCATCCGCGACGCCTTTGTAACGCTCGCCCCCGGCGCGCCCTTCGTTCAGTTCACCTATTCGGTGGTGCCACCGATCCCCAAGTCATTGCCTGGTGTGTCCACCGAGGCATCCGAGCGGATCTGGATGAACCTTCCACCCGCCCGCGTCTGGGTGTATCGCAAGGGCTGAAATCGGCTCGCGGTTCTTTGCGGTGGTGCTAGTGTGGCGTCTGGTCACGCCGAACGCGAATCTCGATCATGTCAGCGCCGAAAATCCTGGTCATTCCCGGCTCGCTGCGCACCGGCTCACATAACGTGAAGCTCGCAGCGGTCGCTGCTTACGCTCTCGCGCAGGCCGGTATCGAGGTGACGCGTATCTCGCTTGCAGATTTTCCGCTTCCGCTCTACGACGCCGATCTACAGGCAAAATCCGGCGTACCGAAGAACGCGGTCAACCTCAAACGCATGATTGGCTCCTACCATGGTGTGCTGATCGTGACCCCCGAATACAATTCGTCGGTCCCGCCACTCGTGAAGAACACGATCGATTGGCTCAGCCGCGTCCAGGATCCACATGAAGTCCGCGGCCAGGTGTTTCGCCATCGGCCCTTTGCACTTGCGGCGGCTTCAACGAGCCGGCTTGGGGGAACGCGCGCTCTCGCGGCGCTGCGGCTGATCCTCTCCGCCTGCCACGCGACCGTCATAGGCAACCAGTTAGCGCTCTCTTTTGCCGACCAGGCCTATGACGATATGGACAGGTTGAAGTCGCAAGCGGACATCGAGGCGCTCCAGGACCTGGTGCGGCAACTGATCGACGTCTCCCAACGCATGATGTGAGGTGATATGCAGCCAACCAGTATCGCTCCCCGCGACCGCTTGATTGTAGCGCTTGATTTGCCCGGCACCGAGCCGGCGGAGGCGATGATTGCGCGGCTTGGCGATGCCGTCAGCTTCTACAAGATCGGCTATCAACTCGCTTACGCCGGCGGCCTGCCGCTGGTGGGCAGGCTCGCAGCTCAGGGCAAGAAGGTATTCGTCGATCTCAAGCTGCACGATATCGGCAACACGGTCGCGCGCGGTGTCGAAAGCATCGCGCGGTCGGGGGCGACCTTCCTCACCGTGCACGCCTATCCGCAAACCATGAAAGCGGCGGTCGAGGCGCGTGCGAGCTCGAATTTGAAGATTCTCGCGGTGACGGTGCTGACCTCCTACGACGACGATGACCTGCACGCCGCCGGCTACCGGCTCGGCGTATCCGATTTGGTGGAAGCCCGCGCCCAGCAAGCGCGGGCGCTCGGCGTCGACGGTTTGGTCTGCTCGCCGGAGGAGGCGGCCTCCTTGCGCAAGGTCGTCGGTCACCAGATGAACCTGGTCACGCCCGGCATCCGTCCGGCCGGCGCCGCATCGGGCGACCAAAAGCGTATCATGACCCCCGGCCGCGCCATTGCCGCTGGCGCCGATTACCTTGTAGTGGGCCGGCCGGTGTTGGAGGCCGCCGATCCAAAGGCCGCGGCGGAAGCCATTCAAGAGGAAATTGGCCGGGCCTTGGGTTGATCTTGGGTTGGTCTTCTTGGGCAGACCAGCGACGGGGATTGGAATGGCAAAGGGATATTGGATCGGACGCGTCGACGTTCACAATGAGGAAGGCTACAAAATATACGCGGCGGCCAACCCGGCGATCTTCAAAAAGTTTGGTGGCCGGTTTCTCGTCCGTGGTGGCAAGTTCACCAGTGTGGAGGGACAGAGCCGTTCGCGCAACGTCGTGATCGAGTTTCCGGACTATGACACTGCGCTGGCCTGCTACCGGTCACCGGAATATCAGGCCAACATCAAGGTGCGGCAACCCCACTCCATCATCGATCTCATCATTATCGAGGGCTTCGACAGCCCGTAACTTTGGAGGGCGTGGCGCTTGCGCGCCCGCCCATGCCATATTCACTTGCGCTCGCGCACAGAGCCTTCCTGCGCCACCGACGCTACCAGCGTGCCGTCCGGCTTGAATATCTGGCCGCGGGTCAGTCCACGGCCGCTCTGTGCGCTGGGCGAGTCCTGCGCGTAGAGCAGCCATTCGTCGGCGCGGAATGGCCGGTGAAACCACATCGCGTGATCGAGACTCGCCGACATCATGCGCGGGTCGGGCAGGGTTCGGCCGTGGCGCGCCAATATGGCGTCGAGCAGTGCGAAATCTGACGCATATGCAAGCGCGCATTGATGCATCGCCGGGTCGTCCGGCAGCTTTGCCACAGTCTTGATCCAGATGTGAATGCGGCCGTCATCGATCTTCTGGCCGACATAGCGACCGAGCTCCACGGGGCGCAGTTCGATCGGACGATCGGATTCGTAATAGCGGCGGACAAATTCCGGCATCTCCCGAAACGCCGGCTGTTTCAGCACTTCCTCAGCGCTGAGCTTTTCCGGTGGCGGCACGTCGGGCATCTTTGCCTGATGATCGAAAATGGTTTCCTCCCCCGTGTGGAAGGAGACCATGATCGAGAAGATCGCATTGCCGTGCTGGATCGCGGTAACCCTTCGTGTCGTATAACTCTTGCCGTCGCGCAACCGCTCGACCTGGTAAACAATCGGAACCCGTGGATCGCCCGGTAGGATGAAATAGCAATGCAGGGAATGCGGCAGCCGCCCCTCGACGGTGCGGCACGCCGCCACCAGGGCCTGGCCGATCACCTGGCCGCCAAACACCCGCTGCCAGCGGGTCTTAGGACTGTTACCTCTGAATAGGTTCACCTCAATCTGCTCGAGATCGAGGATGGAGATCAGGTCGATCAACTTGGACATTGGCAAGCACTTTCGTTTTGGTCGTTATCCCGAGGCGCGCGAGGCGTAACCCCGGGATCCGGAAGAAATTTCCACAATGCGCAATTAGGCTGAGGATCCAGCTCTTGTTTCACCTCACTCTTTCGCCCAGCTATAGTCAGGTAGCAAGAGTATCAGTGTAGCCGGGAACCAAGTATGTCGGTACAGCGAAGCATTGTCATCGGAGGTGGCGCATTTGCCGGATTGGCGCTGGCGCTGGCGTTGCGCCAGGGGCTGGGTGCCGACGTTCCCGTCATAGTCGCCGATCCCGCGTTTGCCATGCGCCCGAGCCGAGATCCTCGCGCCACCGCGATCGTCGCCGCCTGTCGCCGATTGTTCGAGGCGATCGGCGTCTGGGACGAGGTCAAGGCTGAGACGCAGCCGATCCTCGACATGGTTATCACCGATTCAAACCTGGAGGATGCGACGCGTCCGGTGTTCCTCACCTTCGTCGGAGACGTCGAGCCGGGCGAGCCGTTTGCTCACATGGTCGAAAACCGGCGTCTGATCGATGCACTGGCCGCGCGCGCGGAAACCGAGGGCGTCGATCTCCGCGCGACAGCAGTTGCTTCCTACGACGCTCACGCGGAAGGAATCGATGTCACATTGGCCGACGGCAGCGTCGTTCAGGCCAGCCTGTTGATCGCCGCCGATGGCGCCAAGTCGAAGCTGCGCCAGCGCGCGGGCATCGCCACGCACGGCTGGGACTACAATCAGTCCGGCATCGTTGTTACCGTTGGGCACGAGCGCGACCATCAAGGACGCGCCGAAGAACATTTTCTTCCCGCGGGACCCTTCGCGATTCTGCCGTTGACCGGAAAACGCTCGTCGCTGGTGTGGACCGAGCGGCGCGCGGAGGCGATGCGTATAGTCGGCTTGAGCGAAGGCGAATTTCATGAAGAACTCGAGCAGCGCTTCGGCCTGCATCTCGGCGAGGTGAAGGCGCTGGACCAGCCGCGGGCGTTTCCACTGTCTTATTTCGTGGCGCGTTCCTTCATCGCGGAGCGGCTGGTGCTGGTGGGGGACGCCGCGCACGTCATCCATCCGATCGCGGGCCAGGGTCTCAACATGGGGCTGAGGGACGTCGCCGCGCTGGCGGAGGTGGTTGTTGATGCCGCGCGGCTCGGCATTGATATCGGACAGGCCGACGTGCTCGACCGTTATCAGCGTTGGCGAAGGTTCGACACGATGGCGATGGGGCTTGCCACCAATTCGCTGAACTTCTTGTTCTCGAACAAATCGTCGCTCTTGCGTGCCGTGCGGGACATCGGCCTCGGTCTCGTCGATCGCGCGCCGCCGTTGAAGAGCATGTTTATTCGTGAGGCCGCGGGGCTGACCGGGGAGGTGCCACGGCTCTTGAAGGGCGAGGCGCTCTAGCCCGACCGAGACCGGAAACGACAACAGGGATTCACGTCACTCTATCTTGCGCGCTTCTTCCGGCAGCATGATCGGAATGCCATCCCGGATCGGATAGGCCAGTTTCGCCGAACGCGAGATCAGCTCCTGGTTCGTCGCATCGAACTCGAGCGGACCTTTGGTCAGCGGGCACACCAGCATCTCCAGCAATTTGGGATCGACGGTCCCTTCGGGGCGTTCGGTGGAAGTATTCATCTGAGATCTCCGATAGTCAGGAAAAGTGTACAGCGTTTCTCTCACGCAACAAGCGCGGGACGTTTTGCCGTTTCGGCGGACCAACAGCCAAGCGAGGGCCTTAGCATGTCGGGCTGCAAATTGTCGCTGCTCGTCATGATGGCGAGAATCGTCCAATTTAGAACCTCTCTCTGCGGCAGTAAGGGCAAGCCTCCCAGTTGCGATTGGCGGGCAACGGGGAGCCAGGAGGTTCGCCGCCGATACGCTTCCTGGGACGTCAATCTCGCCGACTGCCCTTATATCCACATGACCTCATGAGCCTCCAACAGGCTTGGTGGCTCCCATTTCCGTATCAAGCTGTGAATGACCGCTTCGGGAACGCTGGCCGCACGCTCTTTGTTCTGCTGCAAGATCGTGGCAAGTGGCCGTTCGATGACATGAATGGAAACATGGGCGTCATAGGCTCGCGCCAATCCCACGATCTTCTCCCTCGTCGTTCGGGTGATGTTGGTGGCGTTCCAGACAAAAGCCCGCTTCGCCCGAAGATGCTGGCGCGCGCGCTCGAATGCGGCCTGAATGACCGCACCTTGATCGTCCCTGGGATCAACATTCATGCTCGCCCGCAGCGCATCCAGGCTCACCACCGCATGATCGGGAAGGGCAGTTCGTGCATATGTGTCCTTGCCGACCCCCGGAAGACCGGCCAGCACGACGACCTTGCTGCCTTCCGGTTGCCGGGCCGCATAATGCGGCGAGCGTTCGGACTTTTCCAGAAACTCGCGTGTCGAAGCCGGATCCGCGAACGGCCAGGGCCGATCGAGCACACCTTCCTCGTCCAGCCACATTGACAGCAGCGATAGTGTGTCTTCGGTGCCTCCGACATTTGGTGACAACCGCCCCCGATTGTCCGCTTTGGCCAGGATCAGGAGATCTCGCCAATTTCCAACAAGTGAGTAGGTGATAGCTTGGCGGAGCATCTTTGGGTCGGTCCAGAGATGGAACACACGCTGGTGCCACGCAATCAGCCAATAAACACTCAGGCGCTGTGCAATGGGCACGCCCGCTTGCCATAAGGCCTGCCAGGCCATGCGTGCGCCGATCTTTGCATGGTTGGGTTGCCTGACGCGCTCACGCTGCTCTGCCTCATCCCATTCTCTAACCGTTGTCAGCGGCTTGGCAATGTCGTGAAGAAAGGCCGCCAGCGTCAACGCATGACGACGCGTTTCAGGCAGGGCGTTGTATTCTTGATCCTCATGCAACGCCTCGACCACCATGCGCGTGTGAGTCCAGACGTTACCTTCGGCATGGTACACGGCGTCCTGTGGACAGGACGCCATCGCCTCCGCAAAGGGCATTACGGAGGCAATCTTGTCCCAGTCGAGCTGCTGTTCAAGCAAGGTTGCAGGCCAAGCCTCTGCAAGTCGAGTCTCTGCAAGTCGAGTCTCTGCAAGTCGAGTCATGGAGCATCACCGCTGAACAAGTCGACGCCGGGAGCGAGCTGGTTCGGCACAATCGGACGATCGCGCCAATGTGACCCGGAATCGAGGATAGCCTGGTGAAAATCGGCACGTATGAATTTGTAGCGTCCAATTACGCGCTCGCCGTCTTCATGTTTCAGATAGAGTCCTTCTGCGAGATTGCTGTCCTCCGTCTCTTTAAGGACACGGTCGACATCGACGCCAGTCTCCATCACGGTTTCTTCAAGCGCGTCGCGCCACAGCTCTGATTTGTAGAGCGAGTGCTTGATCAGCGCCCTGAGCGAGACGCCTTTCGGCAAGGGCCCCTCGTGAACTACCGGCACCGAAACGACGGGAAGCCCAGCCAGCATCTTGTGCCGGCATGGCGTCGACAGGAACACATCGCGTTCGCGGTCGTAAATGTCGAACTCATGAAAGTAATGCGGCAGGCGGTCATAGAAGACCGTGTGCTTGGCGAAACACCATTCGCCGAACATCACATAGCGCCGTCCAAGCAGGTCGGAGAACACCCGTTCATGAGTCTGGGCCCAGGCTTTGAACAAGGCGAACTGCGCCTCGCGCGCGCCTCCGGTCAGAACATGGCCGCGCGATTGCAGCATCAACTGACCGGTGGCATCGAAGCTGACAGCTGCGTTGGCGCCGTCGATCTTTTCCTCAAAGATCAGACGTCCGCCCCGAAGCTGTTCCCAGGGGATTTGCCCGGCCGTGGAATCGCCCGGTTGCAGCCGCGAGCCGACCAGATGCGGCGTTCGCGGGTATTTTATGAAAGACATTGGAGCACCTTGTGCACACAGCTTCGCATTCGCGACGGCAGTAAGCCGGCGCGCGTACGAATGGAAAGAGTTGTGGCGGATTGCCCGGCCGAACGACCCGGGCGAAGGTGCAGATTACATGACGAACTCCAATCGGAGCATCTATCCGAATTTCGGCGGCACGGCAATGCAGCAAGCCGTCGCGTAATCCCGCGGGAACTAACCTGCTCATGCTGACTGAAGAACGTGCCTCGGCCATAGCGGTTTGACGCACGAAGCGGGCTATTGCAGCGGCGGATCGCCGCTGGTGCGCTTCTTGGCGAGGTCCATCTCGGTGACTGCGACCAGGATCTCGGCGCGTGTCTTGAGGTCGGGCGCTTCCAGCATGGCCTGTTTTTCGGCTGGACCGTAAGGCGACATCATCGCGAGCGCGTTGACGAGGGCTTCGTTGGGCGCGCTCTCGACGCCATCCCAGTCCACCTTGAGGTTGTTGGCCTTCAAGAATTGGGCGAGTGCCTTCAGCAAGGCCTCGCGGTTGACCGCGTCTTCGCCCTTGCGCGCAGTGAAATCGTCGATGTAGGCAAAGAAATCGACCTTGCACTGCCGGTAGAGGGTGAGCACTTCGAGCTCCTCGATCACCTTGAAGCGTGCGATGCCGGTGAGTTCGAGGACGTAGCGGCCGTCACCGGATTCGGCGAGCTGGGTGATGCGGCCGACGCAGCCGACTCGAAACAGTACCGGCTTTTCCTCGTCCGGTGAATGGGACACATCCGGCTGGATCATGCCGATCAGACGATGGCCGTCGCGCAAGGAGTCATCGACCATCGAGAGATAACGCGATTCGAAGATATTAAGCGGCATCCGGCCGCGTGGCAGCAGCAGCGCTCCGGGTAACGGGAAAACCGGGATCACCTCGGGAAGGTCTGTGGGTCCGCGATATTCGATATTAATCGGCATTTCGTGCGCCGGTCTTGTGCCACGCTTCGAACTATTACGAGAATAGAATCGTCGACAACCGCTTTCGACCCTCGACCGTAGCCTCGTCGGCGCCGCCCCAGGCCTCGAAGAACTGTACCAGCTGCTTGCGTGCGCCGTCATCATTCCATTTACGATCGCGCTTGATGATCTCGAGCAACTGCTCGACTGCGGCAGCCCGCTTGCCCTGGGCGTTGAGCGCGGTCGCGATGTCGAAACGCGCCTGATGATCGAGCGGATTTGCAGCGACTTTCTGTTCAAGTTCGGCGATCGGGCCGACGGATTTCGCCTGCTCGGCGAGATCAATCGAAGCCTGCGCAGCCTTGACCGCGGGATCGTTCTGCTTCGATTCCGGCACCATCGCCAGCGTCTGCTTGGCCTGGTCGATGGCACCCGAGGCGATGTGGCACTTCGCAAGGCCGGCGAGCGCGGCGATGTTGGTCGGGTCCAGCGTCAGCGCCTCGGCATAGATCTGCGCAGCGCCGGCCGCATCGCCCTCCGCAAGCGCCGCGTCCGCCTCTTTCAGGACTTCCGCGATATTGGGCTCGCCGGGGGCCGCCACGCCCTTGGTCAGCCGCTCAATGAAGGCGTTGACTTGGCTTTCGGGCACCGCGCCCATAAAGCCGTCGGCGGGCTGGCCGTTGACGAAGGCGATCACTGCCGGGATCGACTGGATCCCCATCTGGCCGGGAATCGCCGGATGCTCGTCAATGTTCATCTTGACCAGTTTGACCTTGCCCTTGGCGGCGCGAACCGCCTTTTCCAGAGCCGGCGTAAGCTGGCGACACGGACCGCACCAGGGCGCCCAGAAATCGATCAACACCGGCTGGCGCTTCGATTCCTCGATAACGTCCTTCACAAAAGTCTGGGTGGTCGTGTCCTTGATCAGATCGGGCACCGCCTGCGGCGTCGCGCCGTTGCCCTGCTCAATAATCGTCACGGAATCCTCATCTGATGTCTGAATGACCGGTCGTGTCGCATGGCGCCAAAGCCGCCAGCGTCGGGTTGGGTCCTTAATTGGCGCGCGTGCGCCCTATTTTCAATCCATGGGAACCAATCTTAGCCAGTTTTGGGCTGGCATGTCCGGAATTTGCTCCCATATTCTCGTTCCGGACCTATTTCCGAAGTCGCTCCAAGCCAGTTGCATTACCCGGCGACATTTGGCATAGGTCTGCCGTTGTCGGCGCGACAAGCGCCGTCTTCAGGATGCGGGTGTAGCTCAGTGGTAGAGCACGACCTTGCCAAGGTCGGGGTCGAGGGTTCGAGCCCCTTCGCCCGCTCCAAAGCTTCTTCCGATAAAGCCAACCCACGCAGCCTCTGTATGTTGCAGAGGCAACTCCCGGCGCAACCTGTTGTGTCGGCACTACGCTGGATTGGGCTGAATCAACTTGTGGCGGTAGCCGCCATTGAAAGCGCCCCCGGACGGTGAGCGAGTGCTCATGCGATGTTCGGGTCCGCCGGTCCTCGGCGGTCCAGCACTTGGCGTTGCTCTCATCTGAACGCAGTACGCCGGAGCCATGCTTGAGTGGTCCACGCCGCTGTTACCGCGCTGCAGCGCGAGCAGTCGTAGCGCAAGCACATCAAATTTGAACTGATTCCAACCGAGCCGCGTGGCGCGCGCTTTTCACTGCTTGCGGATGTGGTAACCTTTTCCGGTCTGATCTTCAGACCCCAGACTCCGAATTTCATCTCTCGATCAAAAGCAAATGTCGGCCCAGCCGAATGGCCGCTTTCAGGGAGGACGTGATGAACTCGGTTTTCCATCGATCCATATTTGCGCTTACAGCGGTTGCCCTTCTTGCAGGGACAAGCGTTGCCGGCGCGCAGCAACAACAGCAGGACCAGAAAAGGGCGCTGAAGAAATACGAATCCGGCAATAAGCAATTCTGGACCCATCCGCCGGATGACTGGTTCCTGGGCGACGAGACCGAGGCCCAAAAAGGACTTGCACCGCCTTCCGGTCCGCCGACCGGCGCGTCCGAGGCTGAGCTTGCTTCTCTTATCAAGAAGATCAAGCTGCCGCCGGGCTTCAAGATCGAAGTCTGGGCGCCCGGTGTGCTCGCCGCGCGGCAAATGGCCTGGGGCGACAAGGGGACGCTGTTCGTTGGCTCGTTTGGCCTCGGCAACGTCTATGCGATCAAGGACAACAACGGCAAGCGTGAGGTCAAGACCATCCTCAAAGGGCTGAACATGCCCACCGGGCTCGCCTTCAAGGATGGCGCGCTCTACGTCATCGCGGTCGACAAGCTGATCAGATACGACAACGCGGAGGCCAACCTCGACAATCTCGGTGAGGGCAAGGTCGTCTACGACGACATGCCGTCCTATGCCGCGCATGGCTGGAAATACATAGCGGTCGACAAGGACGGCTGGTTCTACATTCCGTTCGGCCCGCCCTTCAATATCGGGATTCCGCCGACCAGCGTATCGCAAATCCGGCGCGTTGATCCCAACACCGGCAATGCCGAGATCGTCGCGCTCGGCGTGCGCAACAGCGTCGGCGGCGACGTCGATCCGCGCACCGGCCGCTACTGGTTCACCGAGAATGCGCGCGACTGGATCAGCGACGATTTGCCGAGCGACAAGCTGAACGTGATTACGCGGATGGGTGAGCATTTCGGCTACCCCTATTGTCATCAGGGTGACCTGCCGGACCCGAAATTTGCCATGGGGCACAAGTGCTCGGAATTCGCGCCGCCCGCACTTAAACTCGGTGCCCACGTCGCTCCGCTAGGCATGAAATTCTATACCGGCAACCAATTCCCCGCCGAGTACAAGAACAACATGCTGATCGCCGAGCACGGCTCCTGGAATCGACATAAGTACCAGGGCGCGCGCATCGTGCGCGTGACTGCCGATCCGGATGGCAAGAACGCCAAAGAGCAAGTGTTCGCTTCCGGCTGGATCGAGGGCGACCAGGGTTATCTCGGCCGACCCGACGATATCATCCTTGCCAAGGATGGCTCCATCCTCGTTTCCGACGACTGGGCCGGTGCGATCTATCGCATCAGCTACAGCAAGTAGAGGCTGCGGGTGAACGCCGCGGAGCTGGCGGCATTACTACCGCGGAGAGACGGGGGGCAGGGCGCCTTTGCCCGCCCCGCAGTGCTGTGCGCTCTCCTTGTTTGCGCGGCGACCGTCTCCGGCACGGACGCTCGCGCCGCCGACGCGGCCGCCGGCAAGGCGAAGGCCGAAATCTGCGCCGGCTGTCACGGCGACAACGGTATCTCGCAAACGGAGAATATTCCCTCGCTTGCGGGCCAACCTGACCAGTTCATCCAATGGCAGCTTGTTTTCTTCCGTACCGGCTCGCGCAAGAACGAGCAGATGCAGCCGATCGTGGAAGAGATCAGCAACGACGATATTCGTAACATGGGCGCCTATTACTCCTCGCTCGCACCGCCGAAGGCGGCGAAGGACGATGATCCCGGCCTGTCGAAGAAGGGTGCACAGGCCGCCAACGGCCGGCGCTGCGCTTCATGTCATACGGACAACTACGCCGGCACCAAGGCGGTTGCGCGCCTCGCGGACCAGCGCGAGGAATACATCGTCAAGGCGCTGCACGACTATAAGAACGGCCAGCGCGTCGGCGGTGGCGTCGCCGCCATGGCTGATGTTGCCTACTCCCTGAGCGAGGAGGAGATCACTGCGGTCGCACATTATCTGTCGCATCTACAGTAATCGTCGCAGTAGCGACCCCGTCAGGCCGTTCGCTGCCTCTCGTATGCCTTCAGATGCGTGTAGGCGATGCGCAGCTTTGGCACCTCGATCTTGGCGGCATCGGCACGCGCGATCAGATCGCCGATGACGTGATCGGCCTCGACCGGCAATCCGGCCTTGATGTCGCGGAACATCGATGCAGTCGACGGCGAGCCTTCCGCGGTCAGCATGCCCTTGACGCGCTCGAAGAATGGCCCCGCGGGCGCAAAGCCCTGGGCGGTTGCGGTCCGACTGCATTCCTCCAGCATGCCGAGGATGAAATCCTTGCCGCCCGGCGCCGCCAGGATGTTGCCGATGGAAGCGCGCATCAGGCAGTTGGAAGCCGCGAGCGAGGCGAGGAACACCCATTTCTCCCACATCTCCTGCAGGATATTTTCGCTCGCGGAGGCGCCGATATTGCCGCGCTTGAACACATCCGCAATGGCCTGCACCCGCTCCGACAATTTACGGTCGCGCTCGCCGAAGGTGAGTGATTGCATCGGCTGCAGTTGTACGACCTCGCGGTTCTGGTTCAGCGTCGCCGCGATCGCGCAGAGTCCGCCGAGCACGCGCTCCGCTCCGAACCTCTCATCGAGCACATCGAGATGCCGCATGCCGTTGAGCAGCGGAATGATCACGGTCTTTGGCCCAACGGCCGGCGCAAAGGATTTGACGGCGTCGTCAAGATCGAACGCCTTGCAGCTCAAGAGCACCACGTCGAACTTTTCTGAGAGTTTGTCCGCCTGCACGGTGGGTGGGTCTTTCAACGTCACGTCGCCGTGCGGGCTCTTGATGACAAGGCCCGCACCAGCGAGTTCTGCGGCACGCCGTGGCCGGACCAGGAACGTGACGTCACAACCTCCCTGCAACAGCCTGCCGCCAAAATACCCGCCAATGGCACCGGCGCCGACCACGAGAATACGCATCGGATAGCTCCTTGATTGCTGTTATTGGCGTGTCGGGGTTACTTTCCCAGAATCATATCTTCGATGTCGCGCAACTGTTCCTTGCCGAAGAACATTTCCTTGCCGACGAAGAAGGTCGGCGCGCCGAAGGCGCCGCGCTCGACGGCCGATTGGGTGTTCTCGATCAGCCTGGCCTTGACGTCGGCATCCTGTGTGCGGGCAAACAGCTTTTGCGCGTCGAGCCCGGAGGAGGCGATCGCCTCGAGGGCGACCTCGGGGTCATCCATCTTCTTCGGCTCCCGCCACATGTGATGAAAGGCGGCCTCGACATATTTCTCAAACACGCCTTCGAATTGTGCGGCGATCGCGGCGCGCATCAGGTTCAGCGTGTTGACGGGAAAGAACGGGTTCCGGACGTAGGGTTGGACGTGGAAATGCCTGACGAAGCGTTCGGTTTCGATGGCGTGAAATTCGCGCTTGTTCTTCACACCTGCCAGCGTTTCGGCGGGCGACCTGTTATTGGTCGCCTTGAAAATGCCCCCGAGCAGGATCGGCACATATTCGAACTTCACGCCGATCCGCTTTTCAATCGCAGGAATCGCTTCATGGCTGAGATAGGCGTTGGGGCTGCCGAAATCGAACAGGAATTGCGGGGTCGCTTGAGTCAAACTCACCTCCCAGGTTTTGCTTTACGCGCATTCTGACGCAGTCCGTGATGCGGGTCCACTACTCGCGGTCGCTGTAGGCGAGCTTGACGATGTGGTCGCGGATGTCAGTGGGCCAATCGACGATCAATTCGACCAGCCGTTTTCGATCGTTCGCGAACAGCGCGCGCGAGGCTTCCTCGAAATGAGCCATGTCGCCCGCCATGGCTGACATGAAGTGGTAGGCGGCGTCCCGCTCCCGGCGTTCGCGGTCCTTTTCGCCGCCCGTACGCCGTGCCTCTTCGACGAGCTTGCGGAGCGCGACCGATGCACCGCCTCGCTGCGCGTTGAGCCATTCCCAATGTCGTGGGAGCAGCGTTACCTCGCGTGCCACTACGCCAAGCTTCGGCCGTCCGCGCCCGCGAGGCGCGCTTGGTTGGTCGGCCTCCACGCCGCCACCGGGAAAGCTGGCTTCCGTCAGCCGCGCCACCACGTCGCGCTCGTCGCCGCGCAGGTCGAAATCGACCTGCCGCCCCGTCTCGTCACTGAAGATCAGGATCGGCTCGCTTGCGTCAGGCGCCGCTCGTTTGACCGTCAGGGCGACTGTTGCGACCGGTCCGGAAGCGAGACGCCGATGGCCCACGAAAGCCGTGAATATGTTGTTCATCGAAATAACCGCCTTGGTGTATCGTCCAACTTTATTACCCGGGTAAAATACCTCTCGTCAATATCCGGGCAAGAGCGATGCCCACTTATGAGCACAGTCATTCCGGGGCGCGACGCAGTCGCGAGCCCGGAATCCATAACCACCAATCGGGGTTATGGATTCCGGGCCCGGCCC
>JGI24705J35276_12238666_pt1 | contig 34107 bp, 33 predicted proteins | sample TergutNt197P4_FD_35276 | JGI IMG/M metagenome (IMG submission 35276) | reverse complement strand
GGGTGAGGGGAGCGGTCTATCGAGGGACCCGAACCCCTCACCCGATTTGCTTGCGCAAATCGACCTCTCCCTACGGGAGAGGTTTGGCACCGCCCGCACGGCAACATATTCTCTTTACTGTAGCACTTCAGACCGCCGGCTTCGGCAATCCCGCGATGGCGCAGGCAGCGCGCAGAGTATTCACCAGGAGGCAGGCAACGGTCATCTGACCGACGCCGCCCGGTACAGGCGTGATCGCGCCCGCGACGTCCAGCGCTTCCTGATAGGCAACATCGCCGACAAGGCGGGGTTTGCCGCCATCCGTTGGAATGCGGTTGATGCCGACATCGATCACGGTGGCGCCGGGCTTGAGCCAATTGCCGCGCACCATCTCAGGTCTGCCGACCGCCGCATAGACGAGGTCGGCGCGCTTGACGAGATCGGGCAGGTCGCGTGAGCGCGAATGCGCGATCGTCACCGTGGCATTTTCATTGAGGAGCAGCTGCACCAGGGGACGGCCGACCAGATTGGAGCGGCCGATGACGATGGCGTTCGCGCCCTCGAGCGAGGCATGGACACTCTTGGTCAGGATGATGCAGCCGAGCGGCGTGCAGGGCGACAGCGCCGAGAAACCGCCGGCGAGCCTGCCGGCATTGTTCGGATGCAGCCCGTCGACGTCCTTGGCAGGATCAATCGCGTTGATGATGGTCTCGGTGTTCAAGCCCTTCGGCAACGGCAACTGAACCAGGATGCCATGCACGCTCGTGTCACGATTGAGCTTTGCGATCAGCGCCAGAAGGTCGGCTTGCGAAACTTCGGCCCGCAGCTTGTGCTCGAATGAGGCCATGCCCGCGGCCTGGGTCTGGGTATGCTTGCTGCGGACATAGACCTCGCTGGCGGGATCGTTGCCGACCAGAACCACAGCCAGCCCCGGCACCAGATCATGTTCGCGCCTGACTCGGGCGACCTCGTCCGCGACACGGGCGCGAAGCTCGGCGGCAATTGCTTTTCCATCGATGATCTTGGCCGTCATTTCTGTTCCTTGGATTCGGAGCCTGGCTGCGCACGAAGCGCGAGTTGGCGCAGTGCCTCGCCGAGCCGCACCGGATCGCCGTCGACCGCGACCTGCTTCAGCCGGGAGGTGGCGCCGGAGAGCAGTCGCACGCTGGCTTTGGGTACGCCGAGCGACTTCGCCAGAAGCCCCAATACAGCACGGTTGGCCTCGCCGCCATCGGCAATCGCGCGCACCCGCACCTTGAGCACGCTGCGGCCGTCGGCGAGAGTCTCCACCCCGTCGATGTCGTCGCGGCCGCCCCGCGGCGTAACACGCAAGGCGATGCTGACGCCGCCAGTCGAATAACGCCAGGGCTCGTTTGCCCCCATGAAATCAACTCGCCTTTCGATGCGAGGGCTCTCCAACAGGTCAGTAAATGCTCACAATCACCCGTTCGATGATCCAAATGATCAGGATCAGAATGATTGGCGAGATATCAATAGCGCCGAAATTAGGCAGAACCAGATTAGGCAGAATCTTACGAATTGGCGCCAGCACTGGCTCGGTAATGCGGTACAGGAACTCCACCACGACCGAGACCAACTGATTGTGTGTGTTCACAACGTTGAACCCAACCAGCCAAGACATGACTACGCTCGCGATTACCAGCCAGACGTAGAGATCGAGCAACCAAATAACCGTACTGAGAAGGGTGTACATTGCTGGAAAACTCTGGATTGCGGCAGGGATATCGGGTTGAATTTGCTAGATATCGGTTCCCCACCAACCAAACAAGGGAACTTCCCTAGAAGTTCAACTGTGGGAGGGCGAAAATGCAGCCGTCCTTGACTTGCCGTTGGCGGAGACTTAAATGGCGCAACTCTTGGCCGTGTTCGTTTGAGCCGGCCACGAAGGGGCCATAGCTCAGCTGGGAGAGCGCATCGTTCGCAATGATGAGGTCGGCGGTTCGATCCCGCCTGGCTCCACCAATGTTTGGCCCACCGGGCCGGGCATGACGCCGGACTGGTCCGGCAAACACTCATGAGACATAGCGGCCAGTGCTGTCCGCCGCTCCTTTCTTGAAAACGGCTGCCGTTCAAATCCTTTCCTCATCACCTATAACGCCCTTGTGGGCTTGCTGTTAACGTTTGCGCCTCTGGAAGCGGCCGACGGCGGCCAGAACGACGCCACGGGGGACAAACCGCAACAGGAAGGGCAGCATCTTCATGCCAGTGCCAGGCACCACCATCCGCTTGTTCGCCATCAAACCTCGGTAGCCGGCGAGGGCGACCTTGGCCGGAGGAATGTTGATGATTGAGGCACGGTACCTGGACCCGAAGCCCGCACGCGCCTGAAACTCCGACGGCACGGGTCCAGGGCAAAGCACGGTAACGCGAACGCCCCGAGGCCCAAGCTCGCCGCGCAAGGCTTCGGTGAAGGAGATCACATAGGCCTTGGATGCAAAGTAGACCGCCATCCCGGGGCCGGGCTGGAAGCCGGCGATCGAGCCGACATTGAGAATGCCGCCGCGATTTCGGATCAGTTGATCGGCGAAGCGCAGCGACAGATCGGTGAGCGCACGGACATTCAGATCGATCATGCCGAGTTGCTCGACGCGGTCGCGCTCGATCGCGTCACCGAACAGACCGAAGCCGGCATTGTTGACGAGATGGTCGAGCTCGACGCCTTCAGCGGCCAACGCCGCTGCGATCTTATCCCCGGCGGCCGGGTCTTCCAGATCGCAGGGAATCACGACCGGTTTGGCGCCGCCCTTGACCGATATCTCATTTGCAAGCGCCTCCAGACGGTCAACCCTGCGCGCCGTCAGCGCCAGGCGATGTCCATTCGCGGCAAATACTCGCGCCAGCTCCGTGCCAATGCCCGACGAGGCACCAGTAATCAGTGTCACATGCTCAGCCACGATCGATGCCTCTCTATTGCAAGGGAATCCGGCGACCGACGAATCACACGAGAGCACAGGCGGCATGCGTGGTGCAAGCCACCGAGTATATGCCTGTATCATGAACGCAGATTCTGTTCATATCGACTCCCAGAATTCCGATCCAGAACTTCAAATCGCGAAAAGAGCATACGCCCACGTTCCCGCGGCATGTCATGTCCGGGATTTGCTTCAATTTCTCGCCCTATCTTACCGAAGAGGGCGCGAGAAGGTCGGACGCCGGCTGGCGCCCGCGATCCGTGGGCAAAATGCACACGGCTGGTCACGGGCAGCCGGACATCCGACCTTCCCGCGCGATGGGTTACAATTTATCGTACGTGGCAAGAAGGAGCAGCTTCAGTCTCCATCCCCCCGCGGATTCCCACGGGGACTCAACGCGTTTCGGATTCGACCGAGCGTCAAGACCAGCGTATTTCACTGCCGCGGGCGTCCTCGGGACTTTCGATTGGCTTGACGTGTGCGCGCCATCGGAGCCACCCGGGAACGTTTTACAGCACTGGCCAATCTTGCGCAGAGCTGTCCGCGTCCACCGCATCCCGCACCACGATCCGTGACGATTCGCGAGTCGCCCCTCATCGGCCGGGATGGGTGCATCTATATCGAATATCCGAAATTCGGTAAAGAAGAATATTTTGAGATGAAAGGGTTGACGGCGATTTGCTGTTTTGCCCGGCGCCGTCGTTCACGCCCTGCCGCAGAGCTGGCACATGCCCGAGAGCATGGCCGCGCACATCCTCGGGGAGCCGACAATGACGACCTGCACACCAAAGAAGGGCTGCATCATGATGGTGGACACGGAATCCGGGCCGGATGACATTCGCCCGGCCAACGATAATATGGGCTGCGAGGATACCACCGTGCGGGAGACGTTGGCGCGGGTCGATCGCGTGGCGCTCACGCTGGCGCGCATCATCGGCCGCCGTATGGCGCGAGAGGATTTTGCGGCGCTTGTCGCCGCTAACGACAACCGGTAGAAGCCTGCGGAGAACGAAGTCGATAAGGAATGACACGGAAGAAACCACGATGGCAAAAGCGACCAAAAAGGCCACGATGGCCGGGAAAGTAAAGAAGGCCGCGCCCGCGAAGAAGGGCAAGAAGGAGGTGAAGGCTGGCAAGAAGAAGGCGGCCAAGAAAACTGATATGAAGGTTGTGATTAAAGATACTAACTGCGTTGCGACGTACCAGTGCTTGGAGGCCGATCAGCTAAACGCTGCGTTGAAGGCGTCCGGTATCAGTGATGCCCGAAAACGTCGGAAGGTTATTGAGCATTTCCTATTTGACGCCGGCTACTTCCGAGATTCATGTTGGTTCGAGACAGAAAGGCGCCGGTTTCGCCCTGTGGTGTGTTTCGAGGAAGTCAGTGAGAATGGCGAGAGCAAGGGAACGATGCTCATCCCGGATCGCGACCGCGGTGTAGGTTTTCACGAATATGCGCACAGTACGGCAGGATGGCTCTTCGATGAGCACAAAGACGCATCCAGCATCCCAACAGGTGATATCTTGGCGGCATTGTATGACCGCCAACGACAAAAAGGATGAAAGGACTCCGACAACCAGCGCGACGCCTCGATCGAGGACCAGTTGCGCCAGTGCCGTGAGCGCGCCAAGCGCGAAGGCTGGACTATCGTGGAGACCTATTCCGATCGCGCATCAGGGGCCGTGTGGAGGCAGGCAAGATCAGCGGTGGCAATGCCTACTGTTACCACGTTGTACACTGGCTGGACGCACGCGGCGAGCCGAGCGAGCGGGGGATTGACGCTGCTCAGGCGGAAGTTATCCGCCGCACCTTCCGCGAATATGTCGCCGTGACGGATCACCTTGCAAGACAGTTCAGCAGGCTGGACAAAAGTCGCGACTGGTCCTCGATCGAGTTGTCAGAGGAATAACGAACGCGGATCATTGACAACTTCTCCTTTCAGTCTCTCTCAAGCGGTCCCTCGGGATAGGCGTTCGTAAGTCATCGAACCTCATTTGCCGCGACCGCCAGCTTCCATCCTGCGCAGTGCCTTCTTGGCCTTGCCGTGCCCTTGGTCGGCGGCCTTGCGATACCAAGCAACAGCTTGCGCATGGTCTCTCGAAACGCCGAGGCCTTTCTCGTACATCCAGGCGAGATCGTATTGCGCTTTAGCGTTCCTCCGTTCGACAGCCTCCGACAACGCGGAATCGAAAGTTCGAAAAGGGACTGCGGCAGAGCCTGTCAGCCTCATAGCCTTGCGATACCACGCGACAGCCTGTGCATCGTCCTTTGCAACGCCCTGGCCTTCATTGTGCATCAAGCCGAGATTGTATTGGGCACGGACATGCCCGCCCTGATCGGCAGCCTTGCGGAACCAGGCGACCGCCTGCACGTCGTCTTTTGGAACGCCCCGGCCGTCTCTGTGCATCACGCCGAGCTCGTATTGAGCATCAGCGTGCCACTGGTCGGCGGCCTTCATGAACCACGCGACCGCCTGCACATCGTCTTTTGCAACGCCCCGGCCGTCTCTGTACATCTCACCGAGATCATATTGGGCGCCACGGTCCCCCTGTTCGGCGGCCTTGCGAAACCGCTCGGCAGCCTGCGCATCCTCCCGCACAACGTCACGACCTTCCGCGGACATCTCGTCGAGAAAGCTTTGAGCGATGGCGAGCCCCTGGTCAGCAGCCTTGCGATACCAAGTAATAGCCTGCGCATCGTCCCGGGCAACGCCACGGCCTTCCGCATACATGAAGCCGAGATTGTATTGGGCACCAGCGAGTCCCTGGTCAGCAGCCTTGCGGTACCAAGCAACAGCCTGCGCATCGTCTCGTGCAACGCCACGACCTTCCTCGTAAGCCCACCCGAGTCCGTATTGCGCTTGAGCGTGCCCTTGGTCAGCGGCCTTACGAAACCATGCGACAGCCTGTGCATCGTTCTGCTCAGGATCGTCTCGCTCAGGATCGTCTCGCTCAACGCCCCTCATGTACATTTCGCCGAGGTTGAATTGGGCGTTAGTGTCCCCCTGTTCGGCGGCCTTACGGTACCACGCCGCTGCTTCCGTATCATCTTGCGCGACGCCCCGACCTTTGGCGTACATCTCGCCCAATCTGTTTTGAGCGGTGGCGTCTCCCTGCTCCGCAGCAGCGCGAGCGTCGCGCAAAGCAACCTTTTCGTTATTCATCGGAGAGTTTCGTGCGTGGCAACAATGGTGTCGGGTGACAGAGGAGCATTGGCGAAGGAGTCAGACGGTTTTGAGACCCAGTCGGAGACCTCCAGCATCGCAGCAAGCGTAGAATCTGATTTGCCTCGCCCTGGGAATCCCTAAGTCTTAATTCGTCACCACGCCCTAGCTAGGTGTCCGACCTAACAAAACGATAAGTTGTAATCGGTGCCCGTCATGGCAAACCAACGTCAGGCGGGGGGAATTCTCATGTTCAAAACGATGAAAAAATGCAGTGCGCGGACGGCTGGCGTGTTGAGATTTGCCGCGTTGTTCGCGCTGTTGCCGCTCGGTGCGTGTGTCACCACGTCAACGGGGAATCAGGGAAATCAACCGATCGTAATGGCGACGCCTGCCCAACGGCAGGAAATAGCCAATCGGCTTTTGGACGCGTGGACGAGAAACACGAGCGGTTCGATCAAGTATGCACCGTTTGTAATTACCAAGGCGACCATATCGAATCAGCAGGAAGGGACCATCGACTACCCTGGATATGACAAATACTATTGCATCGTGTTGCAGGGCGACGGTTGGGGCACGCAGCGCAACACGGCGGTCTCTGTTTCACGAACGGTGATCCGAAAAGTGGATGGGCAATATAAAGCATTCCCTGATCCCGCAACAAAAGTGTTTTTCTACGACAAACCCAGGGCGTGGGACGACGATTGCGGAAAGGCGATAGATCAGCCCTTCCCGGAACTGATCGGAAAAACTCTGAAGGAAAAGGGTCCGTGGTGGACGTGGTGATCGTTACAGTATTTGTTCCGAAGCCCTGATCACGTCGGCGTGTCTTTCCCAAAGCATCGAATCAAAGCACATGGTACCTTGTCCTTTTTTACAAGGTTGCCCGCCATGAAATTGAGTCGAGCGCTCGCCAGCGCCGCGTTGACGTTGCTCATCACCACAAGCACCTCTAAAGCCATGCCAGACGTGACAACCGGGGTATTTGTCCTTTCGGCCGTCTGTTAGCGTTTTCCCCTGACGGTCGCACAGCACTGTCAACAAGCGAGGATAGTGCGACAAGTTTGGGGATTATATTAGCTCGGCTGCACGTTCTCCAGATGAGCGCACCGCGCTGTTTGGAAGTTGGCGTACAGTCAGTCTTTGGGATGGTATTGTCGATCTCGGTGAAGAGCTGCCCAGGAATGGCGAGTGAGTGGCGCAGCGGTAATTCTTTAACAACGTCTCAGTCGCCAGTGACGGTATCGCTTACGGGACCCGTTTGGCGGCCCGCGACGATCTGCTTCAGGCCGAGCCTATCGCGCGCCGATACGCCCAGCAGATCGGATGCGCGCCAGACGACATTGTCCTCGAACTCGGTCACCTTCCCGTCTGCATAGACCAATTCCCACATCATCTCGACGATGTGCTTGCGGCCCTCCTCATTGACCGAGCGATCAATCACGCTGGTGAAGTGAAAGAGATCGACCGCCTCACCCTCGGCCTGAGTCGCCGACGCAATCAGACGCTCTGCGGTGCCGCGGTCCAATCCGAAATGACTTTCGATCAGGCCGTGCAACTTGCGCCTTTCAGGCTCGGTAGGCTCGCCGTCCAGCGAAATAACGTGAATGAGCAGCGCCGTCGCTGCGAGACGATAATCGGTCTCACTGAAGCTGCGATCCTGGTCCTGAGAGGAAACCATCTCGGCGATGAATTGGCGCAATCCGTCCAGCATCATTCTATCCTGCCAAAGTAGGGGGGCGACAATGCCGCGCGGTGGCAGCAACAACAACCACAATATGAGCAGGGAACTCACCTCGCGCAACCTGCGCGAGTTCGCGTTGTATTACGTTTCCGCAATATTCTTTAGAGCACTCGCCGCATTTTGTTACGCCGAACCGGTCTCCACTTCGGCGCAAAATGCTCTAGGGAATCTCGTAAACCACCATCTTGTCGGCGATGCCGCGCAATGCGGCGTGTTTCTGGATCGGCTGGATGGAGCGCTGCTGCAGGATTTCCGCAACTGCTGGCACATCGAGCACGGGTCCTGTGATGTGGATTTCCTGCGCTGTCGAAAGGCCCTGGACCCGTGACGCGATATTGACGGTCTGGCCGAAATAGTCCTGCCGCTCATTGAGCATCACCGCGAGGCACGGCCCCTCATGAATGCCGATCTTGACGATCAGATCCTTGGTGCCGCGCTGCTCGTTCAATTGATCCATTGCCGCCCGCATCCCCAATCCCGCGACGATTGCATGCTCGGGCCGGATGAACGTCGCCATCACGGCATCGCCGATTGTTTTCACCACCGCGCCTCTCTCGGAAGCGATGATCTCCAGAAGCGCACGGAAATGCGCGCGCACGAGATCGAAGGCGGCGAGATCGCCGACGCGTTCGTAGAGCGCGGTCGAACCCTTCAGATCCGTGAAGAGGAAGGTCAGCGAGGTGATCTGCAGGCGCTGATCGATATGGAGATTGTCCGCCTTGAAGACATCGCGGAAGGTCTGGTTGGACAACATCCGCTTGGCTGTGAGGAAGGGCTTGCGCTTGCCTATCAGACGATGAAGCGCCTCACCTGCAACAAAGACCGACGGCAACACCCGTATACCGGCATGGTTTTCCAGCGACAGCCGCAAGGGACCGGGCCGCAACGTCTTGGCCGCCGTCGGCACCCTCTCCTTGTCGTAGATGATGGTGAGCTGCTGACGCTCCGTGGTCGGCTCTCCCTGGACGTCGATGAACTGCGCGGCGTGCGTCACCGGCTCGAAGACGATGATGAACTCGCTCGGAATCCGCAGCGACATCGTCGCCCTCTCACCGGGCGGCAATTCGAGCGTATCCAGCAACACATCATTGGCGACTGCTGCAAACGACTCCTTGTTGAAATCGACGCCGGAGCTCCAGAATATCTGCCGGTAATAGTCCCAGATCGGAAGCGTGTCGGGATCGTGGGCCGCGATGCGCCGAACGCGCGGGCTGACCGTGAAGGTCGCCTCGACCTGCTCGTCAACAGATGCCTTGTAGCCGCAGGCACAAAGTGCGCAGTGATAGTCATCGGGCCGCAGCGCCTTCAGCGTCGAGTGCGCGCCGAGCACGCCGCCGCAGCCCGGGCACAGCACGTTCCAGCTGAGATCAAATAGGCCAAGCCGCGCCGAATGCAGGAAGGCCGAGATCACCCGCTCTTCGTCGAGGCCATGTCGGTTGGAGAAATCGATGACGTTGACCCGGTGGAGCTCGCGATCCTCGCCCTGGTCGATCAGGCGCTGAATCTCGTCAACCACTTTTGGATCGGCGGACTGCTTCAAAACCGAAAGCTGGGCCTGGACGTCGCTCATGCCGGTCTATCTAATGTGTGCCAACCCGGACGTTCAAGGAACGTCCAGGTAGCGCTTGGTCACCGCCGCGTGATCGAAAACATTGGCGAATAGTCCGGCTGCGTGGTCACGACGCCGACCGCAATCACCGGCTTCTTGTCGATCAGCGAGAAATGGAAGGCTTTGGTCAGTTTGGCGAGCGCCAGCGTGGCCTCGGCCATCGCAAAATGCGCGCCGATGCAGACGCGCGGCCCGACACCGAACGGCAGATAGGCAAAGCGGTCCGGTTGCGGCGCGCTCGCCATGAAGCGAGCGGGAATAAAGGCGTCCGGATCGATCCAGAGCTTCTCATGCCGGTGCAGCAGCCACGGCGAAATCAGGATCGCGTCGCCCTTGCGCACGGGTAGCCCGCCGATGTTGTCGGGGGCGGCTGCGGCGCGCGCAATCAGGAACACCGGCGGATAGAGCCGCATGGTTTCCTCGATCACCGCCCGGGTGAAGCTCAGGCGATCGAGGTCCGAGCTGCCAGTCGCTGCCACACGTCTCGCCTCTCCAGCCACCTCGTCCTGCGTCGCAGGGTCGAGCGCCAGGAGATACAGCGCCCAGAACAGCGCCGTCGCGGTCGTCTCGTGGCCAGCAAGGATCATTGTCGCCACTTCGTCGCGCAGCTGGTCCTCAGAAAAGGCGGCACCCGTTTCGGGATCGCGCGCGGCGTCGAGCAGATCAAAGAGATCGCGCGGCGGCGCGCCTTCCTTCTTGCCGATGGCACGGCGCTCGGCCATCACCACAGACATGAATTGTGTCCAGCGCTTGCGGAAGCGCGCCCGCGAGACATCTTGCGGGCTCGGCCAGCTCAACGGCAGCAACAGGTCGAGCGGACGCGGACGCGCCAGACGCTCGCCATACTCCATGACGAATTCGCGCAGCGTTGCGCCGTGTCGTCCCATCTCAAAGGAGAACATGGTCCTTCCGGCGATCTCCAGCGCCATGCGCTGCATGATTCCGCGTACATCGACCGGCTGATCTTCATTGGCCTGAAGGCTCGCGATGGCCTCGTCGATGCCCGCAATCATATGCGGCACCAGGGTCGCGACGGCGCGCGGCGTGAACGCCGGCGCGAGCGTGCGCCGCTGGTGCTTCCAGGCGCGTCCTTCAGCCGTCAGCACACCCCGGCCGAGGATCGGACGCAGCACGCGGATGCCGGGCGGCGTCCGGGTATAGTTCTCGTAATTGTCGACCAGCACATGCCGAATGGCGTCCGGCTGATTGACGACGAAGTTGGTGCGGAGGAGAAATCGCGCCTTGATGATCTCTTCCTGATAGGCGCGTGGGCTCCAGGTTGAGATCACGTTGGCACGCATCGCCGCGATCTGGGCGAGCATGCCCATATCTTCCGGCGCGCGGGGCGGGCTCGGTGGAACCAATGGCCGGCGTGCCGCGGGCACGTCATGGACTGCTGCGACGCCCATCGCTCTCTCCCTGGCGGGACGAAATGCGAGCAGACAGCTAAGCATCATTTCCAGGAAGTGGACACCAGTCCTCGGACAAACAAAAATGATGCGAAAACAAAGGAACCTGTTCTTGTTGCCTCTTGGCAACGCGACCGCCTCGCAAATTCCCCGCCGCGTCAGCCCTGCCCTGCGAAACGCTCGGGTCCGGGCACTGGACAGCGAAGGACTTTCAAGGGCATCACCCCCATCGTAGATTCGCCGAAGCGCGATCCCAGTGAAACCGCGGTCCGCGTTTGTCGCGATGCAAAAAACCGCTCTAAAAGCCGATATGGAAGGGGAAATGACCAAGCAGCCAAAGCGCCAGGGAAAAGTCGCCGACGGCATCGCCGCCCCCCTGCGGTACACCGTCTTCAGGCGCATCTGGCTCGCGAGCCTGTTCTCCAATCTCGGACTGTTGATCCAGGGCGTAGGCGCGGCCTGGGCAATGACACAAATGGCTGCCTCGGCCGACAAGGTGGCGCTGGTGCAGACAGCGATGTCGCTGCCGGTTCTGTTTATCGCGATACCGGCCGGCGCAGTCGCGGACATGTACGACCGCCGCGTCGTGACCTTGATTTCACTGTCGATCGCTCTGGCTGGCGCGACGGCGCTCACCGTGCTGGCCTGGCTCGACCTGATAAGTCCGGAAAGCCTGCTCGCCTTCTGCTTCGTCGTCGGCTGCGGCAACGCGCTGTTCGGCCCCTCCTGGCAGTCGTCGGTCAGCGAGCAGGTGCCGCCGGATACCTTGCCTTCGGCGGTGGCGCTGAACGGCATCAGCTACAATATCGCGCGCAGCTTTGGCCCTGCGATCGGCGGTGTGATCGTCGCCGCTGCCGGCGTGATCGCGGCTTTCGCCACGAACGTCGTCTCCTATGTGCCACTCATGATCGTGCTGTTTCTGTGGCGTCGCGACAGCCAGCCGTCACGACTGCCGCGGGAAAACCTCAACCGCGCGATCGTCTCAGGTGTGCGTTACATCACCAATTCCCCCTCGATCAAGATCGTGCTGGCGCGGACGGTGGTGATGGGCTTCATCGGCGGCGCCGTGATGGCGCTGATGCCGCTGATTACGCGCGACCTTCTGCATGGCGGCCCGCAGATCTTCGGCATCATGCTCGGCGCGTTCGGCGTAGGCGCGGTGATCGGCGCACTGAACATCGGTGAATTGCGCAGGCGCATGAGTGGTGAAGCCGCAATTCGCGCGTGCACGATCACAATGGCTCTCGCAATGGCCGCCATGGCCCTCAGCACGCAGCTGGTGTTGACCGCTGTGGCGCTCGTGCTCGCGGGTGCAGTCTGGATGGCATCAGTGGCGCTGTTCAACATCGGCGTCCAGCTTTCGGCGCCGCGCTGGGTCGCAGGACGATCGCTCGCGGCGTACCAGGCCGCGATTTCCGGCGGCATTGCGGCCGGAAGCTGGGTCTGGGGGCGCCTCACCGATTATGCCGGTGTCGAGACAGCATTGCTGGTGTCGGCTGGCTTGATGCTGGCTTCGCCCCTGCTCGGATTGTGGCTCGCCATGCCCCGCGTCGGCGCGCGCCATGAAGACGCCGAGACACTCGCCGATCCCGAGGTGAAGTTGTCGCTGACGGGACGCAGCGGGCCGCTGGTGGTCGAGATCGAATATCGCGTCGAGCTCGCGAAGGCGCGCGAATTCCATCATGTGATGCAGGACGTACAGCTCAGCCGGCAACGCAACGGCGCGTATGGTTGGTCAATCGCCCGCGACATCGCCGACCCCGGATTGTGGACCGAACGCTATCACTGCCCGACCTGGCTTGATTTTCTGCGCCAGCGCAACCGCCCCACCCTGGCCGAGCGAGCGCTCTACCAGCGTGCGAGTGATTATCATATCGGGCCGGAGCCTGTGCGGATTCGCCGCATGCTGGAGCGGCCTTTCGGCTCGGTACGCTGGAAAGACGATACGCCCGACCGGACCGCCGGCGAAGTGCTGCCAGTAGTGACGACTACGGCGGGAAGCAGTACTTAGGAGCCGTCTGGAATTAGTAAAACGACAAGGCTCCACTCGTAATCTCTGCAGCGGGCGGTCGTTGGTCGCCGCCTGCAAATACAGACTCCTGCGTTGGTCCGATCCGTTTTCCACGCGCCAGAAACTCGCTACGCTGCAGCGTGATGCGTGAAGGTACTTTGTGCCGGGTTAGTAGCTGCTCGTTATCGACCAACCGATGTCTCTCGCAATGCGCTGGCGCTTATGAGGCCTCAATTTTGCCGGACATATTAAATAGTCGATCGAAGCAAGCGGCGGCCTCGAAAATATGCTGCGCCCTACACCATTATTCTTGACGTCGTACCAGTTCTTTAGAACGATTGATGCTGGATGCCGCTGACAGCCAACATGACGAGAAAATTATGCACCCAGATGCCGATTCGCGATTTGACGATATTCCATTAGCCGCGCAGAGCATTCTCATCGATCTGGTAGATGCGGCAAAGAGCAGTTTTCAGGGCGACCTCTCAAGCATCGTGCTGTTTGGCAGTGCCGCTGAAGGACGCTTGCGGAAAACTTCCGACCTCAATTTAATCATCGTGCTCAAACAATTCCGGCAGGAGCGGGCTGACGGTTTCCGTGAACCGATGCGGATGGCTCACGTTGCCATGAAGGCAGCGTCAATGTTCATCCTGGAAACGGAGCTGGACATCGCAGTCAATCTCTTCCCTGTCAAGTTCAGCGATATTGCGCGCCGGCATCGCGTGCTGTTTGGCGAGCTGCCTGTCGCATTGCGCAGCATCTCGCCGGAAGCAAAAAGACGGCAGTTGCACGAGATGTTGATGAATCTCAGCCTGCGGCTACGGCAAAGCTATGTGCTGACCAGCCTGCGGGAAGAGCAATTGGCTGTGGTCATTGCCCATATCGCAGGACCACTGCGTACAGCTGCTTCCGCGTTGCTCGAACTGGAAGGCCGGCCCGCCGATTCTCCCAAGGCTTCGCTCGAAGCGGTTGCCGATTCGCTGGATGGCAAACCGTGGGCCGAGACGCTGGCGCATATCTCGAAAGCCAGGGAAACAGGTGATTTGCCCGCAGGCGCTGCTGGGCCAACGTTCTTCCGGGTCCTGGAGATGATCGACGCCATGCGGCTGCACGTGGAAGGGTTGGGATGACGCAATGAACCCCTTCGATTTACCTGGCCCAGCCTTTCTCGTCTTCTACTTTGTGCTTTCATTTTTGGTTCTTGCGCTGTTGCGTCAGATAATTGATTTCCGCGCGGCAAAGAGCTCTGACAGGATAAAGGCATTCGCAACCCGGGTGGCGCAAGACCCTTATCTGATAGCCAGCCTCCGGGGAAACAATGAGCTGATTCAAACGGCCTTGGTTGCCCTCTTGGAGCGTGGATTTCTTGAGGTCAAAGACGACAAGATGGAGGCTGTAGCTGGTGCGGTCGAAAAAGCGCGTCGTCCGCTCGATAAGGCAATTCTTGGGCTGTATAAAACCCCCGGCAAGGGAAATATTGCGTTTGAAGATTCAATTGTGTTGTCTGAAGTCCGCAAAATTCGTGAGCGATTGTCGGAGATTCACCTTCTCAAGCAGAGAGTAAACCCCGTATTTGCGGCAGTTGGCGCAGTCTGTTTTCTTTGGGTTGTCGCGCTCGCAAAGATCGTCATTGCGCTGGGACGTGGCCATCACAACGTACTTTTCCTGTTCGTGATGGCTATTCTTGCTGCCATAGCCGTGTTGTTCGCGACGATTGATGATATGGAAGCGCGAGTTTTCAGAGTAGTGCGTGAACGGTTTGCAAACTTGGGCTATCGTTCTTCATCACTGCGGTTCAATGGCCAGACAGGCGAATTCGCATTCTATGCGGCAGTGTTCGGCCTCACGGATCTGTCGCCAGAGATTGCGTCCTACATCAAACAGCTTGATATTGTTCCGAAGCCGAAGCCGCCTCCCGAAAGATCGAGCAGCAGTTCGTCCTGCGGTTCAGGCTCGTCTTGTGGTTCATCCTGTGGCGGCGGCTGTGGCGGTTGTAGTTAAAGGCGAACGATGATCCGTGAAGGTTGGATCCATGGCCGCAAGACGGATGGTTTTACGCTCCAGTGGCATCTCACCAATGACTGTCCGTATCAATGTCAGCATTGCTATGATCGTCTCGACCGCCAGGAACTAAGCCTTGCGCAAGCCTTGGCCGTCGTGGAAGACTTCCGCTGTTTCTGCCTCAAGCATCGGGTAACACCGCACGTTTGCCTGAGTGGGGGCGACCCGCTCCGCTATTCGCACTTCTGGGAGGTTTACGCTGCCATTGCGACGGCGGGGATGCGCATTTCAATCCTCGGCAACCCCATTTCGGCGGCGATGATCGAACGGCTTATGGAAATTAGGCCGCCCGATTATTATCAGGTGAGCCTTGAAGGATTCGAGGAGCATAACGACTCGATTCGCGGCAAAGGCCATTTCAGGCGGGTCATTCGGTTTCTGGAAGATGCGCGCCCGCTGCTCCTGAAGACACACGTCATGTTGACGCTCACACAGGACAACATGCCGCAAGTCGTTGCACTGGGCGAGTTCCTGCGAGGGCGCACCTTCTGTTTTACTTTCAACCGCCTCTCTCAAGTCGGCAACGGCGCTGCAATGTCGTTACCGGATAAGGATCTCTATGCGCGCTTCCTGCAGTCATACCTGGAGAGCGCACGCAGCAATCCCGTCTTGCGGCTCAAGGACAATCTGTTCTGTCTCGTGGCACCGGATGGAGCAGCGCACGGCAAACGTCCCGGGTTGCGAGGCTGCACCGGGTACGGTTGCGGTGCGGCTTTCAATTTCGTTGCCTTGCTCCCTGACGGCGAAGTCCATGCCTGCCGCAAATTTCCGTCACCGATCGGGACAATACAATCATCGAACATGGAAGCCCTCTACCAGAGCGAAGCGGCGCGCCGATACCGCGCCGGCCCGGAGGGTTGCCTTGGATGCAGGCATCGGCAGCATTGCAATGGATGCATGGCCGTTGTCTACGGATGCGGCCTGGATCCATTTCAGGCACGTGACCCGTTCTGCTTCAGCGAAATGGGTGCTTGAGCAGTCGGGGTGACGTGCCGACGACGCATTAAGGAATCTTTAACCGTTCTCCATCGGACGCCTTTGTCGCAGATTTTCATTTCGCAAACGCAATCCGCGTTTGTGTGGCGTTAACTGTTCTTTTGCATTGTCCGATTGGCGCGGAGGCTATGCGCTGGTCTGGTTACAGATTTGGAAAGAGCAGCGATGCGAAGTGCATTGGGACTTATACTGGGCAGTTTGATCGCGACAGTTTTCATCACCGGAGTGTGGTTCTTCACGCTTTCGCACGTCGAGCTCGCCGGCCACCGGACCAGCGCCGCGACCCGGCCGGCCAAGCCCTTAATGGCATCGGCGAAGGCTGACAGGGAGCCCCTCAGGCAGGGCGCCAAGGACGACGTTGAGTTCACGGCGGCACTGCCCGACAAGCAGGCAGCTCTCCCCGCACCGGTTCAGCAGAACCAGGCTTGCGCCAATCCGGACGCGCTCGGCATCGGTCGCGTGGTGGAGATCGATACCACAGGCGGCCCTGGCTTCGGCGCCGGGCATTTGAAGCCGGTCGACTTCCTCACCGACAAAGAGGTCGTATTGACCTTCGACGATGGCCCCTGGCCCCACAACACGCCCGCTGTGTTGAAGGCGCTGGGAGATGAATGCACCAAGGGATTGTTTTTCTCGATCGGCAAGCACGCGACCTATCACCCGGCGCTTCTGCGCCAGGTGCTTGCGGAGGGCCACACCGTCGGCTCGCATACCTGGTCACACGTCAACCTGAAGGGCAAAAAGGTGACCGAGCAGCGGGCGAAGGACGAAGTCGAAAAGGGCTTCAGTGCCGTAAAATTCGCGCTCGGCACCGATCCCGCACCGTTTTTCCGCTTTCCACAGCTGCAGTACAGCCGGCCGGTCGTGGACTATTTTGGCAATCGCAATGTCGCGATGTTTGCCGCAGATATCGACTCATCCGATTACAAGAAGACGAGCACGCCGGACAAGATCATCACCACGGTGATGACCGAACTGGACAAGCGCGGCAAGGGCATCATCCTGTTGCACGACTTCCAGAAGAACACCGCGGAAGCCCTGCCGACCCTGCTACGTCGCTTGAAGGAGGGCGGCTACAAGGTCGTGCAGGTCAAGGCCAAGGCGCCCTTCCAGACGCTGCCGGAATATGATCAGGCGTTCGTCAAGGTCGAGAAAACTCCGACCGCGAATGGACGACCGGTGTCAAGCGTGGTGCAGACGGTTTCGCAGTAGTAGCGGAGAGGCCAGACAATAGATCCGTCATCTTCGTTTGGAGTCCCGATCAAGCCGTCTCCCTTCCGCCGCCCGATAATCGTCTTCGCGTCAGCGTTGCCAGAGTCGGCGATAGCACTCGACCTTCGGCCAAAGCATCTCGGCCCGCATTCGGTCGGGCTCGCCGGACAGAAAGAGGGCTCGTGCGCCTTGGTGAATTCCCTTTGATGGTCGTCCTCGAATAAGGACGTATGCGTGTCCCAGTCGGGCAGCAGAAGCGTTCTGGGCTCAGCGGCAGAGCAATGTTATGGCTAGGCGCGACCTCGCCGCTGCCCGCATCGTAAGCTGCTCGAGGCTGGTCGAGAACCACCTCGACCTTGAATCAAAGACCTCGGGACCGGGAAAACCAAATCCTTCCCCCAGTTGACGCCATTTGGAATTGCTGTCTCTCAAAGCAGGTCTTTGGAGCCGAAGGAAGCTACAAAGGCTTGGTTGGCACCAAATGATTCAGTGCCACCAGGATGACCAGCAGTACGAGGCCCAGACCCAGACTGAAAGCAATCAGCTTCTTTTCGACCGGCAGCAGCGGTTCGACGTTGTTTCTGCTGATTTCATCCTGAAGATTTGACGACGACATCGCACAAGACCCCTTTTCCAGTCCTAACTCGCAAGCGGCGGCTTGAATCCGCTGAAGAACAGCCAGGAAATCAGCAAGCCGACCCAGATCACGAAGCCAAACAGGCTGACGACATAAACCGCGACAAGCTTGCCGAATCCGTCCTGCCACAATTTGCGGAAGTCGGAGAGAACGCCGATGGAGAAGAAAGTCAGAATGAAGAATATGACGCGGAATACGTTGGCTTCGCCGGCCGCTGCCGGAAGTGCCTTGGCGATCTCGGGAGTGGTGCCGAGCGCAAGCCATAGCGAGACCGCAAAGACAAGGATGAAGCCAAGAATGAACTTCGGGAAGCGTTCCCAGATCTCGCTCGGCTTCGCCTTTTCAGCTCGTCTATCGATGTGATTTGTCCAGATGTAACCGAGGATGAAAGCCCAGATGCCGATGAAGATGTCGATGAATACCTTTACGGTGGTCGTCGTCGCCAGGATCCAGCCCGCCTGATAGTTGATGCCCTCGGCAGCGGCTTTTGCGGTGAGAAGGGACTCGGCAATGCCGCCGGCCGCGACTGCCGCACCATCCGTCTTGACTGCGAGACCCATCCAGGCACCGGCGACCAGCGGTTCCTGCCAGAGGAAAGTCTCGGCAAGGAACGGCAGGATCAGCACTTCGACGACGGCAAAGACCACGACGAGGGACGACACCAGCACCGGGACGGCGGGCCGGGCGCGAATGGCGCTACCGGTCGCAATCGCAGCTGCCACGCCGCAGATCGAGATTCCTGATGCCAGCGGCACCGACCATTCGCGCGAGAAGCCGAACCATTTGCGGGCAACAAAATAGACCACTGACCAGTAAATCAGATAAGCCTCGATGATCGCGGCGACACCGCGCAACAGAACCGACGACGCCAGGGAAAGTCGGCCGGCAGCAGTGACCGCAAGGCTCGCGCCAAGAATGACAATCGCAATCTTGATGTAGAGTTCGGGCCGGATCGCCTCCTTCAGCCAGTCGGCAAAGCGCGGAAAGACATTGGCGATGATGAGTCCTGCCCCGAGCGCGACAATAAAGCCACCTTCACTGGTCAGTTTCAGTGACCAAGCGATGCCGAACTTCTGCTGTTCGGCCGCCGTGACGGCGGCGACATAGGCATAACTGCCGCCGATCCAACTCGCATAGGCGATGGCGAACACCACTGTGAATGCGGCCGCGAACTTCTTGACGTCTGCGCCGAGTGCGGCGATGCCCATGCCGAGTACAATGAGCAGCGCGACATAGGTCGCGAGTAGCGAGCCGATCCCACCGAGCCAGACATAGGATTTCGCGAAGGGCGCGATAGCGCTCGCGATATGGGTGTAGACCGACGTCGTCACCGCCCATCCCAGGAGATCGATGCCGCTGAGGCCGAACAGCGCCAGTGCAAACACGAGGACGCCGATCGCAACCGACAGCCAGTCTTCATTAAGCCCGTTATTGGAAAGCCTCCTATTGGATTTGACCGTCGCTACCGACCCCGCAGCAATGTCCGACATCGCAAATCCTCGAATAATTCCCGCGTTATTAGTAAACTTTGACAGATGATTCTTACGAAGGACTAAACTGAAGGGCCTGGCGCGACCGCATCAGAAATATCCTGGACAACATATGGAAACTAACAAGGGTGGCGTTACGATTTTCATTTCGGCAAAGCGAAATTCACATCATCTTAATGACACTACCATAATCAATCAGAAGATTCGCTTTCGCTGCCGTCAGTCGGATTTACGACCGCAGGTCATGCAGAGGCCGGGAATGGGGAGGTCTTAATGACGTTAAATGCAGGGCTGGCTTCGCGCACCAACATCGATCAGACTGAGCACAACGCGAGCACCGCAATCTCGGCAGCCGCGCCGGCAGCAGCAGGAGAGGCCACCCCTGCCGTGATCGCTCACGGGGTCGAGAGCGACCAGGCAGCCTTCTTTGCGAAGAAGCCTTCCAATTTCGAATATCTGATGCGGGCACAGAAGCTGAGCAAGCGTAGCGCACTCGAACTCACACGCGAATTTATCGGACTCAGCTTCGGACGCGGCAAGCTTACGCTGCAGGAATATGTGCAATACGGCGTCTACGATAACAAACGCTACACACCCGAACAGCAATCACGCTTCTTGTCCAATTTGACGCACTGGCCTCTCACGCACCTCTGCTGCGACATGACCTGGCAGGCGACAACCGAGGATAAGTGGCTTTGCTCGCACATCCTCGACCGATCGAACATCGCGATTCCGTGCAATCTGGCCATTATCGACACCTCCAGCCGAAAATACATCGGGATCGAAAAGATTACGACCGGTGCTCAATTGCGCGACTTCGTCAGGGTCAACGGCCTGCGCCAATTCTTCGGCAAGGAAAACCGGGGCATCTGCAGCTTCGGGGCTTTTCTCGTCGAGGACGCCGACGATACGGCACTCCACCTGCGCGGTCATGGCCCCGTCGACTACGACACCCTCATGCAGAAATTCGTCGGAGAGACGGGCTATCTTCTGCAGACCCTGCAGTCCAATCATCCTTTCTTCGCCAGATATACACAGAGTCTCGCGACCATCCGCGTCTGCATTCTCTACGACGGCGGCGACGTCAAGATTCCCTTCGCAGTGCTGAAACTCCCCTCGGGAAAGAATATCGCCGACAACTTCTGGCGTCCCGGCAATCTCGCATGCGCCATCGAGGTTGCCAGCGGCCGCATCCTTCGCGTCCGCTCGAAGGATTTTCTCGGAACAACTGAATATACAGCGCATCCCGAAACGGGCGCCGCGATGATCGGCGAGACGCTGCCGATGTGGGACCGGGTGCTGGAATTGGTGCGGGAGTGCGCCCCGATCTTTGCTCCGGTGCGCTACCAGTCGATGGACATCGCGATTACGCCCGATGGCCCGATCCTTATCGAAATCAATACTGGTGGTGGCTTCGACCTGCCGCAACTCGCAACCGGCGAAGGCTTCCTGACAGACGAGGTTATCGAATTTTTCAAGTCTTGCGGCTACAAAAAATTCTGAATTGCAGACGGTCAGGGCGTTTTGCATGACTTGAATTCCGGGTTTTGGGGGCATCCGTCATGAACAATGGTGAACAGCAAAGTCAGGGCGCGGCACCCGACGTGCGCCAGCTCCAGGACCGCCTCGCCGGCGCTTTCGTTCGTACGGATCACGCAGCCGAGAAGCTCGGCCCCAGCGTCTACGACGCCGAAGCGATCCCGGAGCGGGCCCGCGAGGAAGTCGAGGCCATGCTCGCAACAGGCGACCTCTTCCGCTATCGCGGCACGGCCGATTCGTCTGTCGCGAAGCTTGAACGCGAATTCGCGGAATTCATGGGCGTCCCTTTTGCCCTGGCCGTGACCTCCTGCTCATCGGCGCTCTTCCTCTCACTGAAGGCACTCGACATCCGGCCCGGCGACAGGGTGCTGATTCCCGCCTTCACATTCGCCGCCGTCCCCTCCGCCATCGTCCATGCTGGCGGCGTTCCCGAACTTGTCGAAGTCGGCGACAATTATCGCATCGACGTTGCCGATTTCGAGCGTCGGCTCGACGGCGCCAGAATCGTCATGATCAGCCATATGCGCGGCCATACCTCGGACATGGATGCAATCATGCGCCTCTGCGACGCGCGCGGCATTCCTGTCATCGAAGATGCGGCGCATTCGCTCGGCACACTTTGGAACGGCCGCAAGATCGGTACGATCGGCAAGATCGGTTGCTTCTCCTTCCAGTCCTACAAGCTGATGAACGCCGGCGAAGGCGGCATGCTCATCACCGACGATGCCGACCTCTTCGCCCGCGCCGTCATCATGTCCGGCGCCTACGAACACAACTGGAAACAGCACGCCGCAGCGCAGGAACGTTTCCGCTTCTGGCAGAACAAGCTGCCGCTCTACAACATGCGCCTCAACAACCTCTCGGCGGCGGTCGTACGCCCGCAGCTCAAGGAAGTGCCCCGCCGCGTGCGCGACGGGCGGGCCAATCACGATTACGTCGCCGCTATCCTCAACGCGTCGCAGTGGTTCCATGTCCCGCCGCCGCTCGATCCGGAAGCGCGCGCACCTGACTCGATCCAGTTCAACCTGCGCGGTTTCAAGTCTGACGAGGAGGCCGCGGCCTTCCAGAAGGCAGCAGGCGAACGCGGCGTCTCCGTACAGATATTCGGCCTGTCGGAAGACAATGCCCGTGCCTACTGGAACTGGCAGTTCCTCGGCCGTGACTTCGATCTTCCCAAGACAAAGAGAATGCTGATGCGCGCCTGCGACGTGCGGCTACCCGCACGGCTCGGCAAGAAGGAACTGGACCTGCTCGTTAACGCCATCCTCGGCGCCGCCGAGGATGTCATGAAGACGAACGCACAGGTGCCGGAACGCCGCAGCGTCCGTTCGGTGGCCTGACGTGGCCGCTCTATCCTTCTTCGAAGAAGTCTTCGTCCAAACGCCTGAACGCAATGGTTCGGCTTGTCCGAACACCTATGCCGTGCTCGATCATTAGATCTGCCAGGCTCGCACTCGGCAGAAGCTCCTGCCTTTCCTCTTCACTGAGGCCAAGCTTGTCCGCAGGCAGATCCACCACATCGGCGACTCGCTGCTCTCCCTCGTTGGCAAGCTGAAGCACCGGCAACATTAGAGTTTGGTAGTCTGGAATCGCCATGGTCTCTGGCTCTCAGTCTGATAGGAGTTCGCAAGTTGCAGCGCTGGAATGTTCAGGTATCGCCAAACCCTCCCCACGCTTCCCTGCGACGAGGCAAGCGCGCAAAAACTACATTGTTTTTTCAAGAAGACCAATGGTGCGCAAGAGGGCGCGCCACTATAAGCGTGACACTACTTGACCAAGCCGGACGCTTCCATTTCGCGCAATACTTCCCGGGCTACAATGAAGCCCTGATCGGCAGCCTTGCGATACCAGCCGACCGCCTGTGCACCATTTCGCACCAAGCCCCAGCCGTTCGCATACCAGCCCTTTTCGTAAATCCAGCCGAGATTGTATTGGGCAACAGCATTCCCTTGATCGGCGGCCTTGCGACACCACGCAGCTGCCTGCGCATCGTCGCGCGCAACACCCAGGCCACCCAGGTACATCATGCCGAGATTACATTGAGCAACAGCATTCCCTTGATCGGCAGCCTTGCGGATCCACGCGACGGCCTGGGCATCATCCCGCGTGACACCACGGCCGAAAGCATACATAAAACCGAGACTGATTTGGGCTGAAGCATCCCCCTGATCGGCAGCCTTGCGCGTCCACGCAACAGCCTTGGTGGCATCCTGTGCAACGCCTTCACCTATTTCGTACATCAAGCCGAGCCGGTATTGGGCTTTGGCATCACCCTGTTCAGCGGCAGCGCGGGTCTCGCGAAATTTCGCCGCCAGCACCTCATAGTCCGTCAGGTCCAACGAGGCTTCGGTCTGGGCCAAAGCCGGTGTGATGACGCCAAGACAAAGACCAAACGCCAAGGCAATAACGGTTCTTGTCATCACAACCAGCCCCCAGAGGAAAGACCCAACTAGCGGTGGCTTAACGGCAGTTTTGTGACCCATCCTCTCATCCTTCCAGCACGAGAAAGGCCGCCGTTGTTTAAATTCAACGGCAGCCCGTTGCACTCAAAGGCAATGGCGGATGGGTGCAAAATCAACGGTTTGTGATGGGCGCATTCGTGGTGCTGGCAGCGTCAGTCATTGAATCGATCCGTCTTCTTGAACCATCGTCACGCGAGCGGCGACGTCGCGAAACATGTTGGCGATGGCGTCGAAGTATTCTGCCGCATCAAGTAGATGCGTCACCAGGGCACCGGGTAAATCCTCGCCGAGGTCGGCCGCTTTCGCTCGGGAGGAGAGCCTTGACTTCATATCTTCTGGCGTCGAGTTCATCGCCTGAAGGGCACCCCAAACATCGCTCCGCTTGCTGTCGTAAACTGAAATGACCTTCTTGATGTCGTCGATGTCTATCTGAGCGGCCTCGAATGCGGGCCTCGTCTTCCTGGCTCGAAACTGCAAGACGTTGGCACTCATGGATTAATCCCTTGTGAGTGCGCCTCCTGTTGTATTCAGCCGCACGAAGCGCGTGTGCTGGTCTGATACGCAGTGTTACTAAAACTGATTAGAAGCGCTGAAGCTGGCGATTGGCCGCCTTTGCCGAGCGGCTGTCTCCCCGATGCAGCCGCGCGATGGTCGCGTCACCTTCCCTGAACCGATCCCCCCAAGTGTTGACCTTTTGGAATTCTGCTATTGGCCTTTTGCCGCAAAAAGGCCAACAAATTTTGCGGCTGCCATGCAGAAAAATCCGCTTTGTGTCCTAATTAGGACAGCCCCCCGGCGGGGTGTGATGGAAAAACCACTTTGTTGCCCGGCTTCTGGATGGAAGCCATGACCGATATGTGCCGGGAGTTCGGAATCTCCCGCAAGACCGGTTACAAGATTTTCGGTCGGTACAAGGAGCACGGTCTAGTGTCCCGTCTCCGTTGCGCAAGTGCGCAACGGGAATAACCGACCAATTTGCTGCGCGTTCGCACGGTTATTCGGAGACGAAAGGACACTAGCAAAATCAAAATGCTAGTGTGGCGTATGTCTCGCAATTGCCGATGTGAGACTGGCAGCGAGAGAGGTCGGGAATTGCGCGAGGCCACACTAGAAACGCTCAGCAACCGCTGCAGGCGGCCGATCCGCTACGCCAGTTGTATACTGAATTATGATATCTCATGCCGTCATCGAATTTAGCGTTGCCAGTGAATTCCTCGACTGCGATCCTATAGAAAATCACGCCATTTCATCTTTGCTGTTCGGGGGAGTTGTGGGCTTAGGTTTCAATCCAATCAATATTGCGAAAAGCGCAGTCAATGGCATCGAGAACGGCGCAAAGAGCGTGGCGAACAGCGTCGAAGACGGCGTGAAGAAATTCGGCGAGGAGATGAAAAGCGCCGTCAACGACATCGAGAACGGCGCAAAGAGCGTGGCGAACAGTGTCGAGGATCGCGCGAAGCAATTCGGCTCGGGGATAATAAGCTTAGTCAACGACCTTGCGGTGAAAAGCGCACCGCTATCGCCGCTCAGCGCGGCGGACCCGACTGCCGTGGCGAGCTGGTGGGCCGGTCGTACCCCCAGCGAGCAGCAGGCCCTGCTGGCCAGCGACTACGACACCCTCGGGCAGCTGCACGGGCTGCCCGCGACCGTGCTCGACACCGCGAACCGGCACCGGCTCTCAGACCACATTGCCTCGCTGAACGACCAGCTCAACAGCCCGCTGCTTAGCGACACCGACCGGGCCGCGTTACAGCACCAGCTTGACCAGGATAAAGGCATCCAGGCCGCCGCTGACCAGATCGGGCCGGGTCAGCCTCCGGCGCCGGTGCTGTTGCTGCGCTACGACCCGACAGGCATCGCCGGTCAAAGCGGTGCCGAGCTCGCGTTCGGCAATCCCGACATCGCATCCAACACGGCCGTCATCGTCCCTGGCACTGGTTCCAACGCCAGCAAGTTTCAGAGCCTGACTGGAAACGCGTCCGATCTCTACCAGCAGATGAGCGGCGGGACCGGAACCAAGGCGGTGGTGACCTGGCTGGACGGTGCCGAGCCGCAGTCGATAGTGCCCGACGCGGCGCTCGACGTGTGGGCCAACGCGGACACCAACGCCCTGGTCGCTGATTTGAACGGGCTACGCGCCGCGCACGCGAGCGCGTCCGGTGGCGATGAGGGGCACCTGACCGCGATCGGGCACAGCTACGGCAGCTACATCCTCGGCCGTGCCCTCAGCCACGGCGCCAGGGTGGACGACGCGATCTTCATCGGCTCCCCGGGCGTCGGGGTCAACCACGCCAGCGACCTGGGCGTCGATCCGCAGCACGTGTGGGACGGGCAAACCGGCGACGACCCGATCCTGTACGTTGCGAAGCGGTTCACCCCGGACCCACTCACCGGCAACAACCCCGAGGACAGCGACTTCGGCGCGCAGCACTTCAGCGTCGATGGCTCGCACGGCCACTCCGAATACTTTCAAGGCGAGTCGCTGACCAACATGGCCCGCATCGCCTCGGGCGACTACACTGCCGTCGATCGCACCCCGGCACCGAACTACCGCGGCGGGCCACAGGAGTTGGTCAGCGACGGGCTTGCCACCATCCTCAACCCGTGGGAGACCGACTTCGACGCGGTCAAGGACTTGGTCACCGGGCACCCGATCGACGCCGGCAAACGCATCTGGGACGGGGCGATCACGGAGGGCAAGGCCGTCATCAATTTCGGCGAAGATGTCTTCGATGGAATCAAGAGCCTCTTTTGACGAAGCACTCAATGTCCACACGCCGCGCCCTCGTCGGGCTGATCGCCATCATTACAGGAGCCATCGTCATGGCAGGTAGTACGTCCTCCTCGCAGGCGAAGGACCAGGTCTCCGACCTCAAGGCAATCCTCGATGCGGTCCCGCTACCAGCAGGATCGGAGCGCACAAGCGAGCAGGCCTACCCGGCATCAGGAGACAACTCGGCCTCTGTGGGCCGCGACTACCGATTGCCGGCCGGCGCCACCAGTCAACAGATCGTCAAGCTGCTAGCAGACGCGCGCTACCAGTTCGTCGATCCACACACCGGCAAAGTGGACCCCGGCCAAGCCACCGCGGGCGAGGGAGTCGACAGCGGCGACCTACGCATCCTGCCACCCGGTCGCACCGGCAACGGCATCCGATTCAGGTGGGCAAACGGTCGTCTGCAACTCAGTATCGAGCCTGGCCTCGTCCGCTAAGTCTTCGATCCTGTTGCAGTTCACTCGGTGCACGAAGCCGATTTGCAGCCATGCGCATCGGCTGCAACCATCGCTTGCCGCAACGTCATATCCAGCGCAACGCCGCAGATATCACGTTTGATGGTGACAGCCGCTACGACAGTAGTTTGATCCGCGACAAGGGCAGCAACAAGAACGACAGCGCCTTATTTTGCCGGCCTTACTGCCGCATGCTGTGCCGCATCGTCTTTGCCGACGGCAAAATATGAGCGGTGTAGCTCTGCGCCTTTGGCAGATGCCGGTCCATGACGATATCGGCAGCCAGCCTCAGTTGCTCGACCGGATGCCGAGCCATATAAATTGCTGTCAGCACATCGATTTTCGGCTGTGCGGTTTCGTCCGGCTCGTCTCCGGAATCGTCGCAGCCGAGACCGACACCGATCAACAGCCCGAACGCCTGCCGTAACGTTGTCGGACTTCGCGCGGCTTTCAGCCAGTCGTTCGGCCGCAGCATGACGCCACAGACGAGCTTTTCGCCATCTTCCACCAGCGCCGGGCAAGGCCCCTTGGCATGCTCGCCCCACGTTGTGACCAGTCCTAGCGCGTAAGAGCCGGAGCCGCAGACAGTATTGACGCAACAAACCCCGCATCCGTTGCAGGGAGATCCAATTTCGGGCTTGTCGAGCATCGCGTGTTCCTTTGCTCAGGCCAAAAGGAAGGGGCGGACTAAGACCCACCCCACTAACGCAAACGCTTACGAAAACACTTGATGGAAGAGGTTTTAGCGTGGCCTGCTGCACGATGGCAAGCCACGCGCAATGTCGGCTGATGTTTCGTCCCGATCTGTGGCAATAGTCCCACAGCGGTCTTCCGCACTGTCAAAGGTGACAAATTGCAGGTCGTCAAGCCGCGCCTTCCGCCTTGTTTGTTTTCGCGGCCATTATCATCACCGTCGCCAAGTCCGCATCGCTTCACATGAACTATCCTGATCTCATGTAAAAGCCCGGCCGACACATATTATGATTTGATGATGCGGGTTCGCCAATGGTCCACGAGGACGCACCATTCCTCATTTGCCATCGCAACCGCATTTCATTTTTTCATGCCCGTTGTACAGGTGTCTCCCGAAAGAGCATGGGCGACACTGAACCGCCCATGCTGTCAGTGGATAATTAGTACTTATAATTTATGCGAAGGGTGACCATGTCGAGGCTCTGGCGGACGCGCTCGGTCTCATCATAGTTGCTTCCTCCATCAACACCTGGAATATCGTACGTCTTGGTGCCCAGGAAGCCGTGGACATAATCGACGCCGGCGCTCCAGTTCGACGAGAACCCGTACTCGATGCCGGCGCCGACCGCGGCGCCCCAATGGGCGTCGATCGTGGTCGCCCTTAGAAACTGAGGACCAGCATCGGGCGCGCCATTATTGAATACGTTGTAGCGCTCGCGGGCGACCACCGCGCCGCCCTTCAGATAGAGCAAGGTATCGAACGCGGTGTAGCCGACTTGGCCAGTAAAGATCCCAAGTCCATCGACCTGCGTTTCGTTGGTAATATGGAAAACTCCACCGTCCTTACCAATGACGCTTACGTTGTCCCCACGCAGTTTGGCCCAGTCGCCTTGCGCTTCCACGCCAAACACCCAACGGCCTGACTGGGCGCGGTAGCCGGCCTGGCCACCGATAACTGCGCCGCTGGCGGAGTGACGGCCTTCGTTATAGTAGTTAGGGGCACCGTACCAATCCCAATTGTTGTTCGCGATGGCCCCGCCAGCATTGGCGCCCAGATATAAGCCTCTCCAGTCATAGGTCGAGGCAACGAGCGGCACCTTGTCATACGCCGAAGCCCCCTCGGCGGCCGAGCTTTCGCCGCCAAACCTGTAGTTCAGACCAACCTTCGCCTGGCTGAGCGAGGCGCGGCTATTCAGCGAAGTCTCGCCATCAGAAGCCAACTTCGTCTGAGAACCGAACTGGATGTAGTCATACTCCGCCTTGGCCGACCAATTCCTTCCGAGATCGAACTCCGTGCCATAGCCAATCATCCAGCCAGCGCGATTGTAATTGGCGTAGGTGTAGTTCATGCCAACCTCGTTGAGCCTGCCGGGATACGGATTACCATTCGGGTTGTTGCAGAGAAAAATGCTATTGATGCAATTGACGTCGACCCGGCCATCCGCCCAAGCGACGCCGCCCTTCGCGTAGAACAAGGTACGCCCGTAGGCATAGCCGACACGCCCAGCCAATGTACCTGTCCAGTTTATCCGATCATTGCATTCCTGGAACAGCGGATCGAATCCGTTGGCATTGCCGTGGCCATCGTCGAATCCGCAAGGACGGGCGCCGCTCAGCCACGCGAGACCAAAGTCACCCTCAACACCCAATACCCAATTGTTGACCTGATAGTTGTAGCCCACTTGCAGACCACCTATTGGACCAGAGGTGTGCGGGCTGGTATTTGTGCCTACCGGAGCGTTGGCGAAATCGATGTCAGTGCGGCCATGCGCGGCACCTGCGTGAACGCCAGCGTAGAAACCGCTCCAGTTGGTCGTGCCATAGGCGGCGACGGAAGCCTTGAGCGGCGGCTTGGCGTGCTCCACGGGCGACGCATCGGTATCAGGCGCGAACTGGTAACGCAGACCAACATTGCCAGCGTAGCCTTCGACGTTATCGCCGACCTTATAATCGGCCCGAACGAAGCCAAGCCAGCCCGTATTCACGATCTGCCCCGCCAACCCCACCGAGAATTGACCGTAAGTACCGACGCGGGTGGTGGTTGCCCGCTGAGAATACTGGATTGGTTCGGTATTGCCGGTGATTGGATTTTTGATCACCGAACACGTCGGGCAGAAGGTGAAGTTCGAGACGATGTCGCCCCCGAACTCGTGGAAGACGCTCGCGACGGCGAACGGCTGATAGACCACGTTCGACGTCGTGATCGTCGTACCGGCGCGGACGCTCAGCCTACCGAGCTCGCTGATCACGTCGTTCGTGGTCGTAGTACCGCCGAACGTATCCGCTTTGTCATTGATATCTGTGGTAGGCCCCGCAATATTAAACGTATCGACCTTGGTATTCGACCAGACAAATCCGGCGGAAGGCTCGATGAACCAGTTATTGGCCAGCTCGAAGTTGTAACCGGCCGAGCCGGAAATCGAGACGCCGTGGGCCCCGATTGGCTGGGTAAGCATTCCCAGGTTCGGATTATCGACGTTAAGATTAAAGAATTCCTGGCGTACCATCAGGTCGGCGAAAAACCGACCGTGCGTTGCCACAACATAGGCGCCCAGAAACGGCACCTCCACTCCGGTTCGGGAACCGCCATTACCGAAGCTATTGTCCGTCGCCGTCGAGCCCAAAAATCCCGCGGTGGTGCCAATATGAACGTTCCATCCGTTGATGTTGAGCTTGGAGATGTCAGTGCCGACCTGCAGACCCGAATAGTACTGATGGACGCTATTGTTACAGTTGGAGTTGAGACCAGCACCATCGATGGGCCCCCCTCCAACACCCGTATTTGAGGTCACACTTTTGTTGGTTACTTCACCGGCCAGCGATCGAGCCCAGACGCCACCGCCAGGCTGCTCTGGCGCTGGATTTCCCGGAGCGGAAACAAAGGCACTGCCCTGCGGGCTCAGGAAGGCGGTATTAGCGCTTTCAATAACGCCGGAAATTGTCGAGGATACGGAGCCGGCTACACCTCCCAGTGCACCGAGGTTGGTGATTTGGTAGTTTGTCGCATCTGTCACCGTTCCGGAACAGTTACGCGGAAGTGCATTCTGCGCCTGCGTCTGCGATATGCCGGTCACGCCCATAACCAAGGCCGAGACCGCAACAGTGGCCGCGCGTGATCCCCAACGCCCGGCTTCGCTCCCCAACAAACTCATTTTTAATCCCAGCCTATCTCGAGTGGCACCTGTTCATGTGGATAATAAAATTGCCGTATGGTTCACACCGTCCGATCGGATGATGTCGCGTGAATAACCGGGTTTACGACCCGCCACACGCCCTCTTTTCTTCCGTGTGTGGTAACAGCGTCACACGTCTCCGCAGTATTTCACAAATTTACTGATATTTTGAAGGGAAGTTGACACCGGTTGGATATCCCCGGGGCCTTTTGCGCAAGTAGCGGCAACGTAGGTTGCATCAAATTTAAATGCACTCTAGGCTAATTCGCGGCTAAGTGTTTGGCCGCCTTCCTGCCTATGCCGAAGACTAACCGCGAAAGCCTGCGGCAAAGGCAACATTAAGGAGGGAACAGTGCTTAGTGAAATGGACCCACGGAGCGGGACCGCTTGAGCTGGTTTGTTAGTGGAAACTGACCGCTCCTGATCCCTTTCTAATCGTGCTGCCAAAAGCTCTGTCTGTTGCTGTGGGTATGTGGTCAACGCGTCACGACCCCAGACAGGATGCTGGCCGAACTCCGACAAAGCAGCAGGGACACACGCCAGTTTGCAGACTCTTGTGAGGATGCGGACCTCGGTACAATCTGGACGCGAGTTGATGGAAACGATCATTTCCTTCCAACTGCTCTGGCCGTTGTGCCGCACAACCCGGGCAGAGCATTTTTTGTTTCCGCATCCACATGCGGAAGAACTACTCTTGCTGTGACCGCCGCCAGACGCTGACAATTCCAGGAGCCCCGTCGGGAACGTCAACGAATGCCATGACGGATGAATCGGCCATCAGCCCGCGCAATCCGTCTGGATTGGCGGACTAGTGTCCCGTCTCCGTTGCGCAAGTGCGCAACGGGAATAACCGACCAATTTGCCGCGCGGTTATCCGGAGACGAAAGGCCACCAGCAAAATCAAAATTGCTAGTGTGGCTTATGTTTCGCAATTGCCTATGAAAGGCTAGCCTCAAGAGAGGTCGGCAATTGCGAGACGCCACACTTGTCGTCGCGCATCCACAAAGACTCATTTGATGTCCTTGTGGATGATGTAAGGAACGTCTGCGAACTTGATAGACGTGTGGAGTCGCGCCAGCGCGTTCGGCGGAAGCTCTTTCAGTTCCTGCCTCCGCGGCAGCCGAGGTCATCCCAGGCGGCTTGCGGAGCCGGGCCTTAATCTGCTTGCGTTCGCATCCGTCGTAATCGTCAGTCTCGAATGCCGCATTGGCGCGAAGCTCGGCGAGGGTGTGTGGGTGGCGGCAGCCAAGCCATCGCTTTCTGTGCTGGCGATGTCGTTCTGCCTTGCGGTGCAGAGCGATGATCGGGTCGACGAGCTGCTCGATGTCGCCAGCATCACCCTTGGGATCAATGACGGAGACAGTGGTAGTTATGGGCGGCCAGCCGAGATTGTACAGATACCTCGCGGCGGCCTGGATCGTCGAGAAGCGGATGCGTCGGGTGGCAGGACGTTCAGTTGGGCTTGAAGCGTTCGTAAAGACCAGCGTCCAGTGGACGGGCGCTGTTACGTACATGATGATATCCTTCTAGGCGGCGGAATGGCCGCTAGAAGGCGTCGAGAAGAATCTGCTTCCTGGTGAACATCGGTAGAGACCGTCAACTTACTCTGACGAATCGGGACGGCCGCAGATTAGAGGGCGGCCTTGACGCGATCAGTGATCGCCCGCGCTTCGATGCTATTGCACGGCTTTCCACGTTGCCTTGTGCGTCATATCGACGTGATATAGGAACAGCTGCTATGCAGCGCACCATGCCGATTCGGTCATCTCTCCATGACAACCGCCTCGGTCCTGTCGGATTGCGCAACACAGCAACTTCGTCACACGAGATCGCACTAGGCCGCGCCTTGCGCCGGCTGGTTGTGATGATGAAGCCTGCCGGTCAACTTTCGTGCCTCATTGGCGATCTTTACACGATCGGCGATTGATCGCGCCTCTGCAGCCAAACGTTCGGAGAGGTCGAGATGATACTCATACAGGTCGCCAATCGTTGCCCTTCGTGCCAGTTCTGCGTGATACCCCGCAAGCTTCCTATGCAACTTGATGCATTTGTTTTCAATCATCGCCCCCTCCATACCATTGGATTTGGTCGCGACGTTAATCTCCTGTTCATGACGATTTGATGGCCGCTCCCGTTCACGCCATGTCAGAGCGGTACTCAGTTAGTCATTTGCCGTCTTCAAATCTTCGGTCTGCGTCGAACCGCGATCATTTTCACCAGCGCGGGGGGCGGTCGGTGCCCGATATGTCGGCAAAAGAAAAGGTTGCGTGGGTGGACAGCGACGGCAGCCGTTGCACAGGTGCGCAAAATGCCGGGCGATTCGCGCGGCACAAAAATGGGCCGCCCACCGAAAGAGCCCTGTGCCGATGGCGAGGAAGGGCGCGGACAGGCGACGAGGCTCGTGTCAAATCTGTTGCGCTGCGGAAACGATAATCCGACGCGTTCGCATCGGACGCGAAGCAGGGACGTCAATTGCGACCAATCCAGCGTTGAACAGAAGGCGCCGACCTCTCCAACACGCTTGCGAACAGGTTCATGGACGCCTATCCACGGCGCAAGCGTCAAGCATGTCACACGTATTGTCGTATCTGGTTGAGCTCGCTTCCTCGACCTCGACTAGCTCGCATCTGCTGGTTCGGCATATTCAGCTGTGCGGCAGGCAAATACGGGCAAATTGATACCGCACATCGTCGTATGCCCGCCGAAGGTCCAGCTTGCCCTACTTGCGGGTTCCGGCTAGCCCGACGCATAATCGGTTCAAGGAAGCCGTGCTCGCATTCGGCTTGCCGCGTGGTGGAGGAAATCATGTCTGATAAAATTTACGATGTGCCTGCCGAGTGGGCGAAGCGCGCCTGGGTCGATCAGGCCAAATATAAAGAGATGTACGCCCGCTCGGTCTCGGACCCGGACGGCTTCTGGGCCGAGCATGCCAAGCGCATCGACTGGATGAAGACGCCCACCAAGATCCAGAATGTCTCCTTCGCTCCCGGCAACATTTCCATCAAGTGGTTCGAGGATGGCGTCCTGAACGCCGCCTGGAACTGCGTTGACCGGCATCTGGCGGAACGCGGCCACCAGACCGCGATCATCTGGGAAGGCGACGATCCCTCGGAGTCCAGGCACATCACCTATCGCGAGTTGCATGACGAGGTCTGCAGGATGGCGAACATCCTGCGCACTCGCAACGTCCAGAAGGGCGACCGTGTCACCATCTACCTGCCGATGATTCCAGAGGCGGCTTTCGCGATCCTGGCCTGCGCGCGGATCGGCGCCATTCATTCAGTGGTGTTCGCGGGCTTCTCGCCCGACAGCCTCGCCCAGCGCATCAGCGACTGCAAATCCAGGGTCGTCATCACGGCCGATGAGGGCCTGCGCGGTGGCAAGAAGGTGCCGCTGAAAGCCAATGTCGACGCGGCCCTCACCAGGACCGAGGGTGTGGACTGGGTCGTGGTGGTCAAGCGCACCGGCGCCCAGGTTGACATGAATCCGTCGCGCGACCTCTGGTACCACGACGCCAAGACCATGGTGACGGCGGAATGCCCATGCGAGCATATGCACGCGGAAGACCCGCTGTTCATCCTCTATACGTCAGGCTCGACCGGCCAGCCCAAGGGCGTTCTGCACACGACCGGCGGCTATCTCGTCTTTGCCGCGATGACGCATCACTACGTCTTCGACTATCACGATGGCGACGTGTACTGGTGCACGGCCGACGTGGGCTGGGTCACGGGTCACAGCTATATCCTCTATGGACCGCTGGCGAACGG